>Ga0208898_1001763_pt1 | contig 13946 bp, 13 predicted proteins | sample VirMetDEL_Mar_4_FD_184513 | JGI IMG/M metagenome (GOLD analysis project Ga0208898, IMG submission 184513) | Aqueous microbial communities from the Delaware River and Bay under freshwater to marine salinity gradient to study organic matter... | ecosystem: Environmental > Aquatic > Marine >...
TGACTGCATAAGAAACACTATTAACAGAATAATTAACTTGTACGCAAAGAATGGATAGGCTATATTCTGTAATGCTTTCTAACGCATCTGATGTGAACTATACTGCTATGACTGCAAAAGCCATAGAAGGGTATATGAACACCACAGAAGGTATGCTTGCATTGGTGGAAACTAACCCTAATGCACGATGGGAGTGCAATGAAAGGTTAAAAGTGATCTATCCGAGTGAAAAGTTTAACTATAATCGCTTTTTAAATCACGGCTTTGCTCAATGCGATGTATCTAAGTATGACTATTTCGGAATATTTAACAATGACTTGATATTTGGGGATAATTGGCTTGATAACGCATTTAATTACGAATGGAATAGCTTTTCACCAGTTAGCGAAGGTTGGTTTAAACACGACAATGTGGCACAAGGGGCTACCTATGGTTGGGAAACGGGTAAATACTTCTGCGGATGGGCTGTGGTAATGGACAGGGATGCTTTTAATGTAGTACACCCCTTTGATGAGCAGTTTAAGTTTTGGTGTCAAGATGACGATATGGCAATCACCCTAAAAACATCAGGAATGAAACACGCACTAATATCAGACAGCAAGGTTAAGCACTTGCTAAGTAAATCACACAAGCTGTTAGAGAATGAGCAAGAAATGACAAGTGGAATGGTAAATAAATTAAACGCAAAATGGCAGTTGGGATAGGAATAACAACGTACAACAGATCGGAGATGTTAAAGAACATTCTTCCGCTATGGATTAACAGAAGTCCGAGAGAGTTTGTCTTCTGTGTTCACATTGATGGTGAAAGTAAGCAAGGTTATGAGTGGATTTATAGATACCCATACGTTCACTTTATCAGAGATTTTAAGCGTAAAGGAATAGCTGCATCAAAGAATGCTTGCATGGATTACCTCGCAAAGAAAGGTTGCGATGAAATATTTATGCTTGACGATGATGTTTACCCTAAGACTACCGATTGGTACAAGCCTTTTCAACGCAGTCGGATGATTCATAGCTGCTATATCACAGAAACAGAAGGTGGGATAAAAACATTGGCTTATACGGATAAAGAAACAGCTTTCGCTGGGTGTCCTGGATGCTTATTGTATTTCAGAGAAAAAGCAGCAAAGGAAAGGTATAATGAGGATTTTGGCATATACGGATTCGAGCATGTAGAGATAACCGAAAGGATATGGAAGAAGTATAGAGGCATTGAGCAGCCTTTAAGCCCAAGTGCGTATGTAGCACCAGTAGATATACAAGGAAAGTTCTTCTTATTTGACCTAACAGCGAATGAAGAACCCGAATTTGAATTTGATAAAAGTTTACGCACAACGTCTTTACATGGAGAGGATGTGCAGTCTTATATTGACATATCAGCAAAAGTTAAACAAGAAATAGATAAAAAATAACATTATGGCACACGAACAACAAGAAGCATTCGTAAGAAGGGTTAAATCAGCCCATCCTAAGTATTTTAACGGCACTAAGGTAATTGACTTTGGTAGCCTTGACATTAATGGAAATAATCGTATTCATTTCAGAGATTATACCTATACAGGGGTAGACATTGGGGAAGGTAAGAACGTAGATGTCGTTAGTAGGGCGGAAGACTACAAAGCCGACAAAGACTTTGATGTGGTTATATCTACTGAAATGCTTGAACACGATGAGCAGTATGTAGATAGCCTTAAAAATATGTATGCTGTATGCAAAGAAGGCGGTATCATTATATTGACCGCAGCCACTACTGGCAGACCCGAACATGGAACTATGAGGTCTGATGGAGGTTATTCAAGCCCATTTACCACAAACTACTATAAGAATATCACAGAAGCAGAACTGCGTGAAGCGTGGGATTTTGATGAACTCTTCTCCGAGTGGAAGATTGAGTATAACCGAAACCCATTTGACATCTACTTCTATGGGATTAAGAAAGTGGCAGATAAGCCCACTACAACACCTAAGAGCAAGCCCGCAGCAAAGCGTGGTAGAAAACCGAAGGCTAAATAAATTACACTTTACCAAATAAAGTGTCTTTATAGATATGGGAGAATATTACGAACGTAAAAACCCGCCTGGTAAGAAACGTGGTCCTAAACCCGAATACTTTACCGAAGAAAGGCGTAAGGAAATGGCTGAAAGGGGTAAAAGAGGGGCATTAAGTCCTTCGAGAGAATTAACCCTTGAAAAGCAGCGCATATCTAAGAAGAAGAAGTTTATCAAGGCGTATCAGAAGCATAGAGGTATGAAAACGGCTGCTTGTGAAGCGTGTAAAATGGGTTACACAACCTATCAGCAATGGAGGAAGGAAGACCCCGAATTTGATAGGCAGCTTACCGAGATAGACGAAATGGTCTTAGACCAAGTAGAAACAAAGCTGTTAGAACTGATTGATGGTCCTACCGAGCAGAAGTTAGATGTTAAGGGCAATGTTCACGACCTTAAATTAGCACCTAATGTAAAGGCAGTTCAATACTACCTTGACACTAAGGGCAAGAACAGGGGTTATGGAAAGACCTTAAATATACCCGATGGCGGTATTCAGATAGTTTTAACACCAGCACAACCTAAACAAGTAGACAATGCCAATACCATCCCCATCGAAGGGCGACAAGAAGAGTGATTTTATCACACGATGTATGACTAACCCTACAATGGGTAAGGAATACCCTGATGCTAAACAACGTTATGCCGTATGCAATAGTCAGTACGAAAGGGATAAGTGAGCGGAGTAGCTGAAATACAATATACGCCTGTATTTATGCGTAATTGGCAATCAGAGGAATCTATTGTCATAAACAGAGGAGGCACAAGATCGAGCAAGTCGTATTCTGTCTGTCAGCAGCTACTTGTTTGGCTGCTTACCGGTCAGATAACGGAGAACAAGTACATTCATCATGGGGTAGCTTCCGTAGTTCGTAAGTTCGGGGCTACCCTTGATAGAACTATTCTGCGTGATTTTAAAGATGTAATAGACACCTTTGGTCATGCCCACATGATAGAGTACAATATCACTAAGCGTGAGTTTAAGTATTCTGACCAAATGGGAACACGCATAGTAGAGTTCTTTGGTGCTGATGACCAACAGAAGATAAGGGGTAGTAAGCGACAGATACTTTACTGCAATGAAGCAAACGAACTGAACTGGGATACCGAGTTCTTTCAGCTTCGTATGCGTACCACAGAGAAGATTATCATTGACTTTAACCCCGATAGTGAGTTCGTGTGGATTAAGACCGAGTTAGAGGACAAAAAGGACATAACAAAGGAAGATGGCACACCAATGATTCCAGGTGGCTGCAAAGTTCTTGTAAGCACGTTCAGAGATAACCCTTTTTTAGAGCCTTTGATTGTGCAGCAGATTGAGATGATGAAGTACGAAGACCCTATCAAGTGGAGAGTGTACGGAGAGGGCGAGTACGGAATCACAGAAGGCATGGTGTTTAGCAAGTATGACATCACGCAGAAGATACCCGAAGGGGCTAAGTTCTTGGGATACGGATTGGATTTCGGATACTCTAATGACCCGACCGTTCTTATTGGTGGTTGGGTTGCCGATGGCGAATTGTACGTTAAGGAGATATTCAGAAAGGTTGGCATGACCAATCAAGACATAGCCTTAGAATTAGGCTTGCATAGCGTAAATAAGACCGATGAGATATACGCAGACAGCAGCGAGCCTAAGAGCATAGAAGAACTTAGCAGAATGGGGTGGAGCATTAGCGGTGTAACGAAGGGGCGTGATAGTATTAGGGTCGGTATAGATATAATGAAGCGGTATCAGATATGGATACATTATTTGAGCGAAGACTTGATTAAAGAGTTCAGAGGGTACAGATGGGATACCGATAAAGATGGTAAGCCACTAAGCCCCGAAAGACCAAAAGGCGGGCAAGATCACGGAATTGATGGGGTACGCTATCTCTGCATGGCTAAATTAGCAAAGCCGCAGTATAGGAAATACAAAATATACTAAATGAAATTATCAGAAATGACAATAAAAAGGTACTACGAGTACCTTGAAGTTCTTGACAGCGAGAATAACCTTGATGTAAAGGTAAAGAAAGCAGCCTTTATAACCAAGAAGCCGTACTTAGAAGTGCGCAATAATATGGTTTGGACTGAAATAGAAAAGAACTCAAATAAGTTTGACCTCATTACAGACGATTTAAAGAAAGAAATACCTTCGGGTAATATAAAGATAGGGGATAGGGTATTTAAGTGCGTCTATGAGCCTGAAAAGATGATTGCGGGGCAATTTATAGACTTTATGGAAACCACTAAGAAGTATGCTGGCAATCCTCACAACTTTCACGCTGTTTTAGCTGTGATGTGCTACGAGGGTAAGGAATACGATGGGGTTAAGAATAGTGAGAAGGAGGAGTTGTTCTTAAATGAACTCACTATGGGTGTAGCTTATCCATACGCTTTTTTTTTGCACGCTCGTTTGAAGGTCTTAAACAACTATATTCTCCCTTATTTGGAGCGAGAGTTCAAGTCGAGGATGACGAGGGAGATATTAAAGAAGAGAGTTTTGCAGAGAGATGGGGCTGGTTTATACTATTGGAGAGGCTTTGTAAGATTCACCGCAAGAACATGGATGAGATTACGAACATTGGTGTCGTTGAGTTTCTTAATTGGTGGTCTTATATTAAAGAGAGCGATGACTTGGATAGGAAACGCCTTCGTGAGCAAGAAAGACAAATGAAGCACTAACATGGTATATAGCACATTAAAACGTGCTATATACACTTGTAATTGATAAAATTAAAAAAGCCCTCCGCACTCGTTCACATTATTGATTGAGTAATCGAAAACCTTTTTATCCAATTCGCTGCCTAAATAATTTTTATTTTGCCCTATACAAGTTTTTGCGAAATTTCCACTTCCGCTAAATGGCTCAACTACTAAACCATTTTCTGGGCAATAGCATTTAATCAGTATATCGTAAAGTTCTTGTGGCTTACTTGGTATCTTTCCTGTATGTGGTTTGTTAAAGTGCAAATGGTCACGCAACCAAACACCATCTTTACTTTTTTCAAATTGCTTTCCATCTTCCTCATATCCTTCAAAGACTTTTTTACTTCTCTTAAAGTCTTTTGTGTTTTCAGAGTAATCAATTCCTGTCCGTTCGTTAAAGAAACTTTTTTTACTATCCACAACACAATGATATATTTTTTGATGTGATACCAAAGGCATTCTATTAGAAACCCATGCACCGCCATTTGTAAAAGTCCAAACTATCTCACGTCTAAAAATATGGTTTACTTCATTCCTTAATTCAAAATCAAAAGGTTGTTTAGTAAAGCAAAGAATATTACCTGTTTGTTTTAAAACTCTAACCGCTTGAACAATTAACCCATCAGCACAATATTTATCCCAATCTTGATAATTAGGATCAAGTATTACTAAATCAACGCTTTCATCCTCTAACTCGAAAAGCAAATCAAAAGCATCTTTGTTGTATATCTTATTTATTTCCATCGCTTTTTTTATTTAACTACTTACAACAACGTATAAAGTGCATTAAAAAGCACCTTATACAAACCGTTAATGCAAATATACACAAAAACTTATTACGACAAAATATAATTCCTTTGTGCTTCTTTTACCTTAGACATTACTTCTTCTTTTGATAGCGGAGTTTGCACTTCCTCCATAGTAAGTTCTAATACGCTGCCTTCCAGGTCTGAATCATCACTTAAATCATACACTTGAATAATGTGCTGTGCGTTTATGTATCTATCCTCTACTGCATCAACTCCTGATGCGTTAAGGTCTAAGATCATCTCTAAATCGTTTTCTTCACCTTCTAATCTGATGCAATAATAAACCGGTATTCTAATAAACATAGTCTTTTTTTATAAAGACACTTGCATGATAAAATAGAATGCTTTATATTTGCAGCAATATAGGTTTCCCGAAAGGGGGTTTTTTTAACATAATCAAAGACTGCTACGCTTAGGCAGAGGAAGAGCGAAGTTCGCAGCATAAGGGGATGGCGTTCATGGTTCGGATACCTAACGACACCGAACAGAGAGTACCATCAGGCAACGATGGAGGGATGCACAAACAAATGTCGTAGCAAAGGTCATGGATGCCTAACATTTTCCGCTTTGCGGGGTGATTACGACCGAGAACTCATGTTCAAGCAGTTTCACTCTCCCTTATTGCAATAACATTTAAGGGGGGCTTAAAACTCCCTCGAATCTATATTAAGCAGGTTTCTTATAGTATTCAGTTATAAATAGTATAGATATAGACTATAAGTTTAACTATACAGAAATATGTGTCTTTATAGTAAATGGCTATTAGTATAGAACAAGAACCGAGTAATACACTCTATGTTCCGATAAACAATCCAGTAGAGTATTTAGTATCATCTACGAGTACATCACAGAACAACTTTAAGTTAAGTTGTAAGATAGTTGTAAACGGAACAGAAGTTAAAGAGTTAAAGTATGATGTAATACCTTCTACTGCGTATGTGATAGCGGAGATACAAAGGATACTGCAAGGCTTTGCCTCTGATGGAGAAGAGAACTTAGTAAACGAAGAATCAGAAGCTAAGATAGAAACAGACATGAAAGATACTGCAAGAGCAGTCTTTCAAGAGTGGTATTCTTCAAGCACTACATCTAACCCTACATATCAAGGCACACAAGCAAGTGGGGCTGTGTTCTATATTTGGAACGGAGCATTTAAGTACAGAGAGTGGCAGAATAATGATTGGCATCAATACAGCGTAGATGCACGCCCTTCCGTTCAAGGAAGTACCAAAGCATTAACAGCATTCACTAATTACAGAAGTGGTTTTACAACAAGTGGGTCTTCCGGGTTTCCAATAACCGATTTGTCAGCAGCTGACAAGTTTAAGAAGATAACCCCAACACAGCTATCAAGGCTTGTATGGCTAATGTATGATGTAAGTGGAAGTCATCAATTTATTGCATATTACACATTCTACGCACCAGACTTTTCGGCTGCTGCAAACAACCCTTACGGGGCAGATATTTTAAATAGCAACACCTACATAGCAAACGTAGTAAACGGATTTAACGTAGTCAGCAAAAACTTTGACTTAGACAAGTTAAAGACATCAAGCAATTACAATTTTACATCCAATCAGCTTACAACTATAAACGATACAAGCGTAAAGTATTTTAGCGTATACCTAACATCAGCTTTATACTCTGAAACCGTTGCATACCTATACGAAATAGATTGGAACGCTTGCTCTAAATATGACAGCTACGAAATACATTGGCTAAACCACTTAGGCGGTTGGGATAGCTGGGTGTTTGATAAGCGATCTGATAAGCAGATAATCACGCAAAGAGATTGGTACACGCAGCCAGTTACACGAAGAATAGTCAGCGATACTATTATTCACGATTCTTATGCTCGCAAGAAAAAGCAGTATTACACAGAAATATCTGAACGATATACCATAAATAGCGGCATCCTTAAAGATTGGGAGTACGATGGATTAATAGACCTATTGCAAAGCCCGAAGGTATATTGGCGGCATCCTGATTACGGGTTTATTGCCATTAACATATTAGAGAAAGAAACCATACAAGTGCCAAGACAAGTAAACGAAAAGGCGTACAATCTAAACTTCGTATTTGAGATAGATAACCAGGATAAGCTGCAAGGGCAATGATAAACTTACGGATTAACGGATACAATATGCCCGTTCTTTTTGATGAGAGTGGAGTACGGCTAAATAAGAAGATTTACGACATTGAAGATATTGGTAGTAGGTGGGGTGATTATAGCAAGACAATCCGTGTAGCAAGCAGCCCCGAATCAGACGAAATATTCAGCTACTACTTTAACGTAAACTCTTCGATACAGAGTACAGACGAAAACTTTGCACCTGACTTCAACCCTAACCTTAAAGCCCCTGCAAGTATTTATGTAGAGGGCATTCCGGTCATAGATGGTTACGCACAACTAAATAGGGTAACGTATAGCAATGAGCATAACATCGTTTACCACTTAACGGTTTATAGCAGCTTTAAGAACTTCTTTGAAGACATAGAGAATAAGTTTCTGCGAGATTTAGACTTATCTGACTTAGATCATACTTATAGCGTTCCTAACATAACAGGAAGTTGGAGTACGGTGAACAGCACTGGTGGCTATGTTTACCCTATGATAGACTATGGGTTAGATAACACGGGCTTTTGGAGAGATAAAGACTTTAAGCCTGCCGTATTTGCAAAGCAGTATTGGGATAGAATATTTAACGAAGCGGGCTACACATACACATCTCAGTTCCTAAATTCAGACCCTTTTGATAGACTGATTATCCCTGCCGAATATAATATAGAGTTATCAGACGAAACGATAGCAGATAGGCAGTTTTTGGTAGGTAGAAGCACATCAAACCAAGCGGTAGATACAGTTTATAGATACACAACAAGTTCAGGATGGAGTAGCGTTACGGATATACTTGTATTTAACGATGATACTGGCAACTTTTACAACACAGATGGCGTTAAATATAGCACCGTAAATGGTGTATTCACTCCTTCATCATGGGCTGGCTTATACAAGTTTAAAGGTAAAATAAAAGGAAAGCTGAAATACACAGGAAGTAATATTAAAGCTAATGACTTTGATGCTGCTTGTAACATAGGCGTAGTGTTGTATGATAATCTAAATAGCGTAGGCTCTGTTGTATCAAATATTCAATTGCGAGATTTAAATTTTACAACTGGCGGCACATTAAATACAAACGAAGAATCTTCAAGCGTAACAGCTTATTTTGAAACACCACCGATAAGAGTAACAAAGAATCATAGCGTTTTCTTAGTTCCATTTTACCCATACCTTACAGGGAGATATAGCAATCTTCCTGGCTTAAAAGTGTCTGGATTTTTTGACTTTATACTTGAAACGGGGTCGGAATTTGGGGGAGTTCTTGCAGAAACAACTACTGCAATAAGCGAAACAATAGCTATGTCGCAAACTGCTCCCGAAGACTATAAGCAGAAAGATTACATAAAGTCTATCATAGAAATGTTTAACCTCTATGTAGAGGTAGACGAAGATGACCCACAGAACCTAATAATAGAACCCCGTGATGACTTCTTTTCAGACGAGAAGGTTGATATTACGGAACTGATAGATGTAGGTCGTGAGCAAGAGATAGAGCCTATGTCGCTGCTTAAAGGTAATAGGTACGAGTGGTCTTACCAAGAAGATAACGACCATGAGAACAAGGTCTACAAGTATATGTGGCAAGAAGACTATGGTATGTATCGTAAAGACGTACTTAACGACTTCTTATACGAAACAAAAAAGATTAGCATAGGCTTTGCACCTACCCCACTAATAAACTACCCTAAGAACTCTCATCAAGGTGGTGATGACAGAATAATATCCGCTATCAAGTTTGAGGATGCCTTGACCGGCAAGAACAAAAGTAAACAGAAGCCGAGAATACTATATTGGGGTGGCTTAATCACGACAAACGACCCATTTAGACTTATACCCACAGATGGCACAGCAGTACCATTTTGGATTATAAACAGCTACCCATACGCAGGGCATTTAGACAACCCTTACACGCCAACGATAGACATCTGCTTCGGTACTCCAAGAAGTGTATTCTACGATAATGTGATAGGTGGTATAGGCGATTTAGAATACACCGATGCTAACTTGTATAATGTGTATTGGAGAAGGTGGATAGAGGAGATTACCGACAAAGAAAGCAAGGTGCTAACGTGCTATGTGAAACTTAACCCAATAGACTACTACAACCTTGACTTCCGTAAGCTATACTTTATCAAAGATGCTACCTACCGATTGCTCGAAGTTATGGACTACGACTTACAAGGTGGCAGTACAACCAAGTGTAAGTTCTTAAAATGGAATCCAAAGCAGCAGCACTTCGTTAATCGTGGTGCATTCAATGGCGGTAGAGGAACGATCGGTGGTGGCGATGACCCGATTCCAGGTTTCATGCGTGTACTAACTGGCAACAAACTTGACAGGTATGCGGATAGTGTAAACATAGGAAATGGCGGTGAAGAGTTCCAATACTTTAAAGGCTTTGTTTACGGAGAAAACAATATAGGCGGCAATGTAAAGGCTTCTATATTCAATAGCAACAATAACGAAGTTAGGGGCGATAATGCCTTCTTAGTAAATACCGATGGCAGGATAGTTCAAGGAGATGAAGCGTGGATTAACAACATATTTGTAGAGAAGTACGCTGAAATAGTTTTAGATTCAGGTCAAATTGCAGACACATTCAGCAGCTACCTTGCCGTATTACCCGAATTACCGAGTAATCAATACTATCAGATAAACAAGGTAGTTTCATTCTACGACTACAACGGAACACCATACGCATTTGGTGGGCAGTTTGTACTTGCTACCACTACCACAAATAGCACACTTGCTACTGGCACAAACGCAATAGCGGGTGCAGCAGACAAATACTTGCTATGGACTTTAAGCACTAACCCACTTGACTTCGGTGAAGGCGTAAGCATCATCAATAACGTAGAAGATGCCGAAGCGGGTGGAGATTTAACAATTAAAATATACTATCAAATAATAGAGTTCTAATGGCTGCAAATTACGAAGAAATATTAAAGCTGATTGTCGATGCTGGCGAGAGTGTAAACACTATTGAGGGGCTTAAAAAGCGCATAGATGAACTGAAAAAGGAAATGGCTACCATGACTATTGGTGGACAGGACTATGTAGCTACAAAGCAAAAGGTAGATCAGCTTTCAAAAGCGCAAAGGGATTTAGCAAGTTCAAGCAAAGATGTATCTCAATCTACAAATCAAGCAAGAACACAAGTTAAGAACTTTGGCGATACATCAGCAGCAGCCACAGCATCATTACTTGCATTAGGTTACGCTTTCTCTGATATGGGGCAGTTCGGAATGGGCTTCTCACAAGGTATTAGAGCCATAGCAAACAACTTGTCTTCTCTGTCCATATCAATGGTATTGTTGCAGCAAGAAGCAAAGGCTACTGGGAAATCCATGCGAACCTTGCTCTCTACTGCAATCAGAGGTCCATACGGACTTATTGTAGGGTTTCAGCTTGTGATTGGTCTTATAGACTTGTGGGCTAATTCACAGCGCAAAGCAAAAGAGGAAACAAAAAGTCTTACAGAATCATTTGAAGAGCAAGCGCAAAGGCTTGAAGTGTTAAAGGGTGCGTTAGATGCATCTTTGGGCGAAAATCAATATAAAGTTGCCCTTGAAACCTTAAACGATGAAATGGGTAGGTCTATTGAACTTACTGGTGATTTAGCAATAGACACAGAAAACTACACAAAATATTTAAACCTTTCAGCAGAAGCTGCTCTTCTTGCTGCGAAAGCGCAGAAAAAATTACAAGAAATACAAAATCCAGAATTAGGCTTTTGGCAAGAAGCATTGATAAGAGTTAAAAACTTTTATTCATGGCAATCATTAGCAAGGGATCTCGGCAAGGCTTATCAAGAAGAAAGGGGTGGATTAGAAGAAGAATATAATGAAATACTTAGAGAGCAAGCCGAGTTAGAATTAAAGTTACAAGAGTTAAGAAAGAAGGAGGATAATGATAAAAAGGAAAAAAGATTAAAGAAAGAAAAGAAAGCCTACTTTGACCTAAACGAAGAACTCCAAGAGTACCTTGATAAACTAAATGATTTAGAAAAGCAGCTTAGCGATGATATAGCCAAAAAAGACAGAGAGTTATACATAGATAGCCTTTCAGAAGAACAGCAAGAGATAGCGAAGGTTGTAGAAGAATATAAAGAACTGATAAAAGTTGCAGAAGAAATAGCCATAATGAAAGGTGTTGGCGTTATGTACTCGGAAACTTCTGAAATATACAAACGACAAGAGGAAGAGATAAATAGGATACGAAAAAAGTACGCTGATAAGAGAGCAGAACAAGAAAAGGAGGATGCAAGGAAAAGGAGGGCAGAGCAATTAAAACAAGTAAACACGCAGTTAGATGACGAAGAAGATGCAAGTAAAAGGGCATTAGATAGAATACACCAAACAGAGCAAGCTAAACTGCAAGCTGCATCTAACACCTTCGGTTTTCTTATTGCAATGAATCAAGCCTTCGCTGGGAAAACGGAAGCAGAGCAAAGAAAAGCGTTTAATCGTGATAAAGCACTTCGTGTGGCGCAAGCTACTATTGACACCTACGCAGCAGCTAACGCTGCTCTTGCAGCGGGTGGTGGTACTCCATTAGGATTTTCAATGATGGCAGCAGCAATCGCAGCAGGATTAGCTAATGTTACAACCATATTGTCGCAGCAGTTTAATGGTGGCAGTTCTTCTGCTCCATCAGCAAATGGAGGGGGTATTCAAGGTGGCTACCCATACCCAATGTCAGGGTTTAGCACGATTGACCCGCAGTTTCCAGATAGAACAGGAAGCCTTAATATTATACCGAGAACGCAGCGCATTGTAGTCTTAGAATCAGACATCACGGGCGCACAGAAAACGAGTATTGATAGGGAGCAGAAAGCAAAAGTCGGATAAAAAATAAAGTTAGTGTCTTTAAGAATAGATTATGTTACCAATATTTGAACTTATAATGAATGGGGAAGAAGATGGCGTAAGCCTGGTTTCTTTTGTAGATAGCCCCGCAATGAAATCTAATTGGGTTGCTTTTAGCGACATTAAAGAGGAATTGTTTAGCATACAGTCTAAGCAAGAAGAACTAATGTCTGAAAAGATATTCTTCTCCGACTATCCAAAAAGTGCAATATCAAATGCTAAACGTGCCATCAAGCACAAGGAAGAGAACGGCAGCGATTGTGGTACGCAAGTGGGTTGGATTCGTGCAAGACAGATAGCGCAAGGCAAGTCTTTCGATGAGGCTATGATTAAGCGCATTTTCAGCTTCCTAAGCAGAGCAAAAACCTACGATCAGGGGAAGTACTTTGATGATGATGGCAAGGAAATATGTGGCAGCATCATGTATGATGCGTGGGGTGGTGATAGCATGAAGACTTGGGCAGAAAGCAAACTTAATCAGTTAGAGCGCAAGAGAGAAAGCATGAGCAGACAAGAGTACGCCTTTCAGATACAATCAGAAGAAAAGCGTATTGTTAGTGGTGCGATACTTTTAGCAGACTTTCCAGTATTAAGGGTAGACGAAGAAGGGAAGCCCTATTATGTAGTTCTCCGTAGAGATACGATAGAGAAGGTAATGCAGAAGTTCTTTAAGGAAGGCAGACACATAGGCAGCAACAAAGACCATAACAAAGAAGACATGGTACGGAACGCCTATATGTTTGAAAGCTACATGATAGACAGAGAGCGTGGTGTAAACCCACCCAAAGGCTTTGAGTTTGCCAAAGATGGCAGTTGGTTCGGAAGCTATAAGATAGATGACGAAGAAACGTGGATAGAAGCCAAGTCCGGTAAGTTTAACGGATTCAGCATAGAAGGTGCATTTGAGATGAAGCCAGTAGAGTTTGCAGAAGAGCAGAATAAAGAAGCAGAACTGCTAAGTGCATTAAAGCAATTAGAATCAGCACTTTACAAACAAAATTAAACAACTAATTTATATACAAGTCTTTAATAGTAAAGAATCATGGATTACAAAAAAGAAATAATTGAAACCCTAAACAAGATTCAAGCACTTTTCGCTAAGGAGAAAGAAGTGGAGTACCAAAAAGCCCGCACAATGGATGGAACTATGGTTGCTTGGAGTGATGAAACACTCACCGCAGGCAGCAAGTTTTATGTAATGTCGGGTGAAGGGGTAGTAGCTGCCGATTCAGGGCAGTATGAGTTGGAGAATGGCGATATTGTGGTAGTAGAATCAGGGGCAGTAACAGATTTGTTAATGAAACAACACGAAGAAATGAACCAGTTTAACGAAGTAGAGTTCAAAGAAGAACTCAACAAGCAGCTTGACGAAAGGCTTACCGCAATCGAAGCCAAATTCGCA
>Ga0208898_1001764_pt1 | contig 13944 bp, 4 predicted proteins | sample VirMetDEL_Mar_4_FD_184513 | JGI IMG/M metagenome (GOLD analysis project Ga0208898, IMG submission 184513) | Aqueous microbial communities from the Delaware River and Bay under freshwater to marine salinity gradient to study organic matter... | ecosystem: Environmental > Aquatic > Marine > Coastal...
CACCCACTGACACCCACCGACGAAGGACTACTAATACCCGATATCGGGTATTAGTAGTCCTTCGTCGGTGGGTGTCAGTGGGTGTAGGGGTGTAAGTAGCGTAAGTAACCGTAGGTGTGTAAGTAACCGACATATTTTTTTATTTTAGAGCGTTACGATAAAGTAATATTTTTTTTACTTTTCTTAAAAAAGACTGTAATGGTCTTAATAAAGGGTCGGGACGCCGTTAGGCGTGTAACCGTTAAGACTGAAAAACATATTTTTTTTTAACCGCTAAAATATTCTACACGATACCACACTTATTTTTTTTTATTTTACCGCTAAAATATTCTATGTGGTCTCTGGTGGTAGTGGTGGTGGTGGTGGTGGTGGTGGAGGTGTTTTTAAAAGTTTAATATCCTAGAACCCTTCCCCCAAATACTTTTAAAAACACCGCCACCTCCGCCACCTCCGCCACCTCCACCACCCTATACCCTATTTTATAATATACTAACTTTTTCAATTAATAATAATAATAATAATAATAATAATAATAATGATAATAATACTAATTATCAAAATAGTACATGTTTGTCATAATTTTAATTTTTATAAAAACATTTTTAAATTATTTATTTTATCATATACATGTACTATTTTCATTTTTCATTTTTTTTTAAAAAAATTATTTTTTTGAATTTCTATATTATACAAAATAACTACATTTTAACCCTCTAAAAGGTCATGTAAGTGGTTTTTTATAACTCTTAACTTTTCTTTATCAATTTGAAGCGAACATTTTAGTTAGTTAGTTAGTTAGTTAGTTAGTTATGATGTTATTACTACTATATCTCAATAAATATTTATCGGATTTCAAAAATAAATATACCATTGGAAAGCCCATAAAATTCTCTACAACTCTGTCAAAACACATTTTAATTTCCTCCACCTCCTACACCACCAGAAAATGTATTACTTCCATATATAGTAGCAGTCAATAATGGAGTTATATATGATTGAGCACCATCTGGTCTTATCTTGATTCTGTATTTTCTATCATTACTCCAAACACCTGATAATAAGGATTGAGCAACTGGGAACGATGTAATACTTTGCTCCCATAATATATCCCCTGATGTGCTACCATCTGCTTCTTCAATATCTACATAGATATCATATTCATCTACACCTACAATATATAGATTAACATCATCTATAAATAATTCATACCAAGTTCCAGTAGGTATACTAACAAATGGGTCGCTATCACTTGTGAATATTTGATTTGATGAACTTGTTGTAATTCTATAAGTTAATTTAAGAGCAACATCACCTGGGGGTCTATATAATTCAATTGTCTTACTTCCTATTACGATGGAATCTTCAACAACTTGATAAACATAATTAACTGGTGCTCCTGTTGGTAAATCACTTTCATTTACTTCATTAATTATTGTTGGAACACTTAATATATCAATACCTCCATATTGAGTTCCTGATATTTCTAATGTTGCTAGATATGTTTTAGTATCTACAAAATCACTTATATAAGTTATCTTAATAGATACTTTATGTTTAACTCTTGTATTATCTAATTCTATTATTGTTCCATTATTTATTGTTATATCTGTTGTTGTATCAAAATATCTATAACTCCATACAATTGTATTTGTAGGGGTTGGTGTTGCTTCAAGTGCGTTTAAGCGTTGTTTTAATAATGTTATTTCAGATACTAACGCTTGTATTATTGAAAAATCAGTCATATCTATTAACTGCCAACCTGCATCTGTATGCGTCATAATGCCTTTTGGTTTTATATTAGCACCTATTGTTATTGTTTGTGAATATGTAGTCTTATAACGGATTATTACTATACCATCTGCTCCTTTGCCTGAAAATTTATCAGAAGTCCATCCACCGCCACCTCCACCATCCCCATAATTAACACCATCATCATTTGTTATTGAATTGTCATCTCCATTCGTTCTACCTGTTCCTCCTCTTGAATATGTATAATTTGTTCCTGAAATATCATTTGTACAATTAGCACTACCGCCGTTTCCTGATTTAACAGCATTACTAACACTTTCTCCATCATTACCATAATATGTTGAATTATCAGTTACTATAAATGAACCATAAGTTGGGAGTGTTTTTGTTCCACCATTTGCTGTTTGAAATCCACCACCTCCACCACTACCACCACTTAAACCTGCGTGATACTGATAATCACCTCCACCACCACCACCATATACAATTGTTCCTTCAAACTCTGTCTCTGTTCCAGTTATACCTAATCTTGCTCCTAATCCTGAATTTATTGCTGAATCAGATTGAACTCTATCACCACCTTTACCAACTTTTATATTATATGTCCCTGCTGATAATGGATTTGTAGAATCAAATGTAGCAAACAACACTCCACCACCTCCACCTCCACCACCTAAACTACCACCACCTGAACCACCACCACCAACAATTAATATATCGCATTCCGTAGGATTATCAAAGGTTAATGTGTAGGATGTTTGAGATAATGTTCCTGATTTTCTGGCAAATACATCATATTGTTTACCAACTGTTTTGGGTTGCCATACACCCTCATTTGTTGAAGATGTTATATAATGTTCTACATAAACTACATTATCTTGTTCATTTACACTGTCATTTCTTGATGTTATAATAGGGGCTCTATTTACATATGATGGATATAGACCGAACCCACGAAATAATGCAGAAGTTCCATTATTTGTCTTAATAGATTGTAAATTACCGACCCAATTTGTAGCAGCTAAAACACTATCTATTCTTGCTTTGACACACCAAACATATCTATCAACATTTCCACTACCATCTGATCTTGTAAATAAAATTTCATCAAACTCATCAGGAAAAGGTTTTGTAAATGAACCAAATTCATCAAACACATTTTCGGAAACTTCATAGAAGGTTCTACCTTCTGTATTGTTATCAGGATACCAATTTATAGCTGCGGATTTTAAATGTTTGATATGATACCAACCACCAACACTTGTTAATGTTTCAGCCATTTGAATATATGGTGTTGGTTCTTGATAAGTAAAAGTCAATGTTTTATAATCTGGATTCAATGATTCAGCACCATTAAAATATAATTCTCCTATCAATAAATAACCATAATTAGTTATAGTTGAACCTACTATATGTGTCGTAACAATAGAAAAATATTGATATTGATTTGTATAATCTAAATCAAATGTTGTAAATGTTTGATTTGTATATGTTTTTTTTGTTGTTTGATCTAATATTAAAGTCCAACTTGAATGATTATTATCATTGTAAGCATTAGGATCATTTGAAGCATAGACTTTAAATAAACCTGGTGCATTTTCCGTAAAATTTATATTTGGATAATCTGAATTATCACGAGGTGCTATATTCAAATTAAAGGCATAAATTGGTCGTCCTAAATCAATAACTATATAAGTACCTTTAACACCTTTAAAAGTTGTTGTTCCTGTACTTAAATAATTACCTGTTGTATTTGGAGCATATGTTTGGGTTGTATGCCAAGTATCCAAATATGAGACAACAACATTATTAAATATACGCCACAAGGGAGTAGTTCCATTCAAAGCCTCTGATGCTTTTGCTCTTACTGTATATGAACCATCAGTCCATTGTGCTAATAGTTTATCACTGTTATATAATGCTGATGATGTAGCATAAGTTTGTGGAAATCTTGATACATTTTCATATATTGGTTGTGGTTCTATTATTTCATTACCATATAATTCCCATTCAGCCATTGCACATACGGAATTATTAGATGCACTCCAATTACCTATTTTTTTCACTACTAATGCAAAAGTATTAAATAATTTATCACCTGTTAATCTATCACTACTTGTAAGATTTTTTAAATAACTATCATCAGTATTTTTAAAAGTATTATTAAACCAAGTATTATCTGTTATAGAATTATTTTCTTCATATATTGTTTCCCAATTACCATCTCCATCATTACAACCTAAAATAACATATTCGTGAGGCATTCTACATCTATATTCTGGTTGTAATCCTGAAACACCTGGATGATCAGCATAATAAATACTAACTAATATGTATTTACTTAATAATATTTTATCTGGCATTTGAACACTAACCCAACAACCCACAACACCACCTAATGAATCTGTTCCATTAAATACTCCATTAGTAAATTTGTTATTTTCCCAAGTCGCATCTTGACTACCACCACTTGGTTCAGGATAAGCATTTGGTCTATAAAATAAATTATGTAGTGCGTATTCAACACCATAAGGTGGTGAATATTTAATTGTATATGTTCCATCTCCATAAGGTGAGTTTGCTACAATGTATTCATCAGGTGAAGCACCATCAATTTTTTGAAAATAATTCTGTCTTGCATATGTTGAAGGATATAATCTCTGTGTTAAATATACTTCTGGTATAACATCACCAGTTTCTGTTGTTGTAGTTTGTGTGGATTCATAAGGAACATTAATATCATCATAATCAACAACAACATCTCCACCACCACTTCCTAAAACACTATCTATAATTGATATTTCACCTGCTTGATTAGTTTCAAATTGTGCTGGGTTAAAATCTGATATTGATACACCACCCCCTCCTCCACTACCTAAAACACTTGGAATTATTGATATTTTACCTGAAACTGTTTCAAATTGACTTTCATTAAAATCAAATATATTAATTCTATCTCTCCAAAATAACCTTCCATCTCTTGTTAAAGAATTCGGAGTTATTGATAATACTTGTCCTGTTATACCTAAATCTACTGGTAATGTTAGACTATAATTACCACCTGTAAATGTTGAATGAGCTGGTGCTATTATTTTAACATTATGAGTATTATTTTCGCAGTTTAATTGAATACTACCTGAACCATATGAAGCACTACCATTTATTATAATATTTTCATTAAAAGTATCTATTTCTAATAAGTCTATTTTATTAGCACCATTACGAGTAAATGTAGTTCCATCAAAAAAGGTTAATAAAGAATCAACATCATTTTCTATAAATGGTAATGTTCTATTTACAACAGTATCATCTAATTGAGTATAATTTAAAAAGCCACCATTAATTTCTATATTTTTAACTAAACTATTATCTAATATGTTTATAGTTGTATTTGTAGCATCAGTATAATCTATTTGTAAATCATTATTTATTTTAGTTATATCTTGAATTGTTTTAGGTAATACTTCTGGTTTAAATTGTTTATTATAAGACTGCTCAATAATCTTAAAAGTTGCTAATAAGATTTCATTTGTATTTGTTTCATCTCTATTTGACCTATATAATTGTATTTGATAGTTTAATGGATATTCGGTATCTTGAACCCAATTCATTGTTGTATCTATATATTTTTTTTCAACGCCTCCGTCATTTGTCATAATATTCCCGGATTCATTTTTAAAATAATATTGATGAGTATTTAAAGGCTCATTATCACTGGATATTTGTTCACGAACAAATCGTATTATATCGTGCTTATGAATATTAATAGCTGTTGTATCATAAGTTGATTTAGAATATGTAGTGCCTAAATAAGTGTATTCAATATATAAATGAGGAGGTAATGTATAAATGATATCATTATATTTAACATAAAGTTCTAAATATTCCACTGGGCTTACTTCAAAATATTCATCAAGAATTAGATGATTTAATACAGGGAATGTTTCGGCAATAGTATACACATTAGGTATATTTTGAATAGTATCTATAAGACCATCAACATCTTCTTTTTGTATTTTATCAACTGTATAAAACCTTTCAGTAATATTATTATATTTTACTATACCAGGATCAATTTCTTCTGCTTGATTTTTTGCAAAACTATCATAAGAGATATAATTACGACTATCTAGTTCTATTGTATCAACAATATTATCAGGTATTGAACTTGATGTTATATAATTACGATTATCTAATTCTGTTTCAGTTATATATTCTGCTGGGATTGATGTTAAATAAACTGATAAATCAGGTTTATTTATTAATTGATTATAATCTTTATCAAATAATTCACTTGATAAAGCATAAACTGATAAATCAGGTTTATTTATCAACTGATTATAATCTTTATCAAATAATTCACTTGATAAAGCATAAACTGATAAATCAGGTTTATTTATCAACTGATTATAATCTTTATCAAATAATTCACTTGATAAAGCATAAACTGATAAATCAGGTTTATTTATCAACTGATTGTAATCTTTATCAAATAATTCACTTGATAAAGCATAAACTGATAAATCAGGTTTATTTACCAACTGATTGTAATCACGAAAATTGAAAGTATCTATATCTGCCTTTGTATAAAAATCAGTTGTATTGATACCTTCAAATAATCCTGTTGTAGAATTATAAAATAAAAACTGATTTTGAGTAGGAGGTGTTCTAAATATTAATTCATCAGTATAAGTAAATGTATCAACTGTTACACCATTTTCTTGTATTGCCTGTCTTCTTCTATTGCCGTTTGTTTCAGTATAATAATTAAATGTAGAACCATCAACTTTATTTCTAAATTGTATATCATTTTCTAATATTAGTGTTTCAGTTATATACACCTCATCCATAACACTTAATTCTGGTATTCTTACTCTATAATTAGTTTTTGATAATTGAGATATTTCATTAACTGTTTGTGTTGTTAAAATACCATTACCATTACCTATACCAAAAGAACGATATATAATATCTCTATCACCTAATAAAAATTTGTTATTATTTATTAATACTCTATCACTTGGTATATCAATTGTTCCTTTTTGAACACCATCAGCATAATAAACTATTTTATTTTCATTTGCTACTCTATCATTAAATACAAGATGTTTAAAATCATTACCAAATGTAATATTATGATTAATTGATGTATCAAATGTTGTTATTTCTTGCCCATAATTTACAAGATGATGTTTTATTTTTCCAAACATTAAAGTTTTATTGTCATAATCGTTAATGATATTTCCTGAACTGTTCGTATATTCATATGAAACATACCACCAATTATAACCCGAAGGTTGACCATATTGTAATGTTATATTATTAATACTCGTCATTTGTTGTTGTCCTAAATTGATAGGATTAGAAGCATAAATCTGTTGAAAATTTAAATAACTTCCAGGTGCTGTATTTGTAGCATAAATATATATTCTAATAAATACTTCAATAGCACCTTGAAATCCACTTCCAGCAGTCCAATTCCTTGATATATTAAAAATCCAATTTTGAAAATCTGGAAATCTTGCTCCTGTATGATAAACAAAATAATCTCCTGCCGAACCTTTAAAAGGATACATTTCAAAACCATTTTGATTATTAATATCATTATTAAATATTGATTTATAATTTTCTAATGTCCTATCTGGGTCATTTGCTAAAAATATTAATTGGTGAAATTGATAAGTTGGATTAGTGTTAGTAAATCTTACACAATCTCTACTAAAAAATGTTATATTGTCTTGTTGTAATCCATTTGAAAATTGACTATCTAAATAATGATATTCTACTGTTGCAAGTTTTTGATAATTTACTACTATTTGATTTTGATTAATCAATACTTCAATATTATTATATTTATACAAAAAACTATTATAAGATTGTATATTTTTAATATATATTGAAAAATACCAATTATTTGATAATATAATGTCATCATATTGTATCCATCCTCTTAAAGCTGATACATATTCATCAGTGGCATTTTCTATTTGAAGTCCTGATGAAGATGGATCTTTATTTGATACTAAATCTCTTACTAAATAATAATTAGCAATAGTAATATCAGTCGTAATACTATAATGAGGCATTACATATAATATAAAATAATCTGAAAAGTTCTCTTTTAGTGCTGTCCCTTTATATCCTAAATGTATTAAACTATCATTATTAATAGTATTTTCTTGAATACTTGGTATTGTTCCATCTGGATTAGGTGGTAATAATAGATATAAAAGACTACTATCATCATATCCTGTAATCGTTCTTATACTATCTATTTCTTCTTTTAATGATTTAGTAGGTAATGGGTTAGTTATTCCTGTATAGGTTTGTAAATCAGCAATTTTAGTATTAATAGATATTCCATCTTGTGGTGATGTTCCAAGTTCAGTTTCTATACCACTTATATTATTATTAATAGTTGTTATATTACCTTGTATGGTTGATATATTATTTTCATTTGTTTCTATTCTTGATATTAATGTTGTTTCGCCTGTTTCTGTATCTTCTGTTATACCTAATATGTTTTGTATTTCTTCTATTTGACCTAAAATGCCTGTTGCATCTTTTGGTGGTGTTGTTAATGTTTTATTTCCTATTAGATTAAACAATTCCCAAAACTTTCTATAAAATCCTGTTGATGTCATATCTTGATTATCAACACCAATTTCAGCTATAATATCTTCAACCTCTTTAAATAATAGCGTTGATGTTCCATCAGTTGCTTTAACTCCTACATTATCAACTAAATGATTTAGGTCATTAGAAACTAATTTATAATTTTGAAAAGTACCATTAGCATCTTCTACTTCATCTAAATTAAATCTACTATCTTCTAAATAATCTACATGAATAAATCCAATTCTTTTTAATAATATTTTTTGTTGTCTTAAACGCTCTTCTTTAATAGCATCTATGGTTTCCAAATATTTAGTTTTCAATTCTTCTAAATCGGTTTTAGATAATGAAGCATCATCAAATGGTTTATTATCTGGGTCTCTTGCTTTTGCATCATCTATATTTTGAATTTCTTTATCTATTTTTTCAATTTCCAATAATAAACTATTTAAATCTTTATCTAAATCTAAAATACTATCTTGTAATTGTTTTACTTCTGCATTATCAATTAATAGTTGTCCTGCTACTAATCCTGATACAACAACAATAGAAATTAAAGCAGCTTGTCTAAATTGGTCTAAAAATAGCAATAATGCTTCTTTAACTGTTGTTGTAGCACCTTGTGCTGCTGCGACAGCACCTTCACTAACTGCCTTTGATGTTATTTTTGTACTTAAATAAGCTATTTGAATTTGATTTAAAAATACATTAAATGCTACTGAATTAAAAGCAGTATCCAATTCATACCATCCACTACCTCCTCCTACAATTGCCGTCCATTGTGGTAATGTTAATATATATTCGTTATGCCAAAAATATAATCTACCATCTTTAGCTATTTTAACATTATAATTTAATCTATTAGATATTTGAGCTCCATCTGGGTCATCTGGATTTGGTCTTCTTGGGTCTTTGTAAAAGTAGTTGTCACTGCCTACAAATAATTCAACAGGGTCAAAATAATTATAACCATTCCAATTATAATTATGGTCGTTAAACTTATAAGCATCTTTTGTAATAAATCTAATCTCTCCGTCTTCATTATCATTATTAATACATAAATGGTCTTTATAATTATATTCTTTTGGAACAGCATTTACTAATTCAAAAAGAGTAGAAGCTTCTTCTACGGTATTAATTATTTTTAATAATTGTTCTAAATTATAAGCCCTTGCGTGTAATGCGGTTGGTTGTATAGTCTTATATATAGGTAATGTTTGAGTTTCTGGGTCATACCATTTTAAATTTCCATATTCATCTGTATCTTGAACTTCATTTTCACTATGTGGATGTCCTAATAAATTTTTCATAGTATTTATTGCGTCGTATACACTATGTCCTTGTTCGTATAGGTGATTTGCTTCGTCGTACAATTCTTTTAAACCTATCAAAGGCACTGCTAATTCAGGTTCAGTAACCGCAGTAACTCCTGTAATAATCTCATATAAGGTCTCTAAATTTTCTCTTACAGATGTTTTAGTTGTTGTTGTTTCGCCTGTTTCTTCATCAATAGTTTCAACTTTACCCATATCACCGATTACATCATTTTTTATTTCATTTTCAATTCCATAGATTTCTTCCTGTAAATCACTTATTTTTTGTTCTTGTGCTACAATAGATGATAATGATGCTGTATTTAAATCAACGGTAAAGTCTAAACTTGCTGTTCCTCCTGATATTCGCCCTATACTTGACATTTAGTTTAATCTCTATTTATAATAAGATTTTAAAAAAAATAACTATACATTTGAATAACCTAAATCTCCACTATTTCTACCATTATTAGTAAAATCTCCCTCACAATTTAGAAATGAAGGCATAGTTTTTTTATTACCATATAAATCTTTTACTTTATTTTGAATATCACTTGGTATTACATAATTAATACTTTCAACCAAAGAATCGTAATCATCAACATATTTTTTAACATCTGTTTTATCAATTTCATCTAAATTATTAGTTAAATCATCTTCAATTTGATGACAGAGCTTTAAAAATTTACTGCTTAAATTTTGAAATAACATCTCTTTTTGGTTTATTTGAAAATTACCTATCATAGCAATCGTTAAAGCGGTTAAACTATTAATAATTATATTTGGAAGTTTTACTTCTTCACCTGAAAATGATGAGGAATTTATAATTGCCATGGCACTACTTGAAATAATTAAAGGGATATTTGTTATTTGTTTAATGAATGCATATCTTTCATAACTTCGTGTTAATAGCACATTCATCACATAAGATTTATCCCTATAATCTTGTAACATCTTAACTTGATGTTTATTTAATTTGATTTCTTCCATAATCTATTAATAGAATATATTATATTCTTTTGAATTGACAATTAGTATTTCTGGAATATGTATTACCTTTAATAGCATCTTGTGATGCTTGGGTGTATTCTGGGATTTCATCATATAACACTAATGACATATTCATGCATTTTAATTTCCCTTCTTGATATTTTCCAATAGTTGATGTAAGCTGTCTTGTTGTATTTACTACTAAATCTTTTTTCTGATTTGCTAAAATATCTTGTGCTTGATATTCGGTATTTATTATAGCTTTTGATCTATATAATTCACTAGTTAATGTTATTTCTAAATTAGCATTATTTGTTGGAATAGCAACAGGAGTTGCAGATGAAGAATGTTTATCATCATTAGTTATTTGTCCTTTTTGAGGTATAAATCTACCTAAACCAGCAATATCTAATACTTTAATTTCTCCATAATCGTGGTCTATTATAACAGCAGTATTAAATAAAGCAGTAGTTTTTTCTATTTTTCCATCAGTATCTACTTGGTCTATTTTAATTTTTAAATTATTAGTGGTTTTTGAACCACCAATTACATCACCTTCAATAGTAACAATATCACCTACAACAAATCCTTTTCCTGTGGGTTCAAATACATAATCATACTCATCTTTTTTCAATATTTGTTTAACAGAAATATCAAAACCACTTGAACCATCATTTTTTTCTGGGGTTCTTGCTAATGGTACTGGATTTGGGGTTGTTGGAAAAGTTATAGCATTATCATCTATTTTTCCTTGTCCATCTACTGTTGTAATAGTAAATTGTAAATCATTTATCCCATCTACACCAGTTAAAACAGAACCTTTTATTAATACTTTTGAATTTGTTGAAAATCCTTTTGATGTTGGTATTTCTACTGAATATTGTCCGTTTGAACTTGTTACTATTATTTCAAATTCACTTGGTCTTGCATTACCTATTAATTCAGTACCACCTGAATCTTCAATAACTACATTGTTAGTGTCTTGATTTATTGTTGTAGGTATTATTGAATGCTTAGCATCTCCACTATTGGTTATACTATGAGTTATATCTGCCCAGACTTCTGTTGCGGTTAATGTTAAATCATTAGTACTATCTACACCTTTTAATTGATTACCTTTAATATCAACAGTTTCACCAGCAACATAATTTTTAGAATTTGTTAATGTTGATGATTTTAATACATAATTTTTACCTGATGTAAAACCAGAGTCATTTGGTTTAGTTATAACAAAATCAATAGTACCTAAATCACGCCCAGAATCAAATGAAAAATTATTAAAAGGAAAATCTTCATCTGGTAATAATGCGTCAATTGCTAATACTTCAATTACTAAATCATTAGTACCAGTAACACCACCTAATTTTTCACCCTGAATAGTAATAGTATCACCTACAACAAAACCTGATGATTCTTGTTTTAATATATTTGGTTCATTATCTAAAAATACATATACATAACTATTAGTATCAGCATTTCTGATAACTCTTAAAGAAAATCGCTGTATTGGAGCATTAGTAGCATTTGATAATAAAATACCTTTTGGAATATCATTTCCTGTTTTAGCAAAATAATATGTGAATTGAGGTGCTAAACTGCTTTCAAAATTAGCTTTATCAATAATTAATAAATCACCTGTTGTTAAATCGCCTATTGTTTCTGTTAAATCGTTTATAACTACTTGTTCTTTTTTTGGTTTTACACTATTAAAATAACTAATACTAATATCTCCTGATTTTACTACTGCTCCTGTTGATGTATCAAATACTTGATATGGTACTGTTTTTTTATTAACTAAAACATTATCATATGGTGTAAAAGAACTTTGAAATTGAGTGATTACATTATCAGTTGATGTTTCAAGTTGATTTGCTATTGATACATATTTATCATATATATAATCTGCTTCTACATAATTAATATAACTTTCATAAAACTCATCAGTTAATAAAGGATTCGCTCTAAATGGTGGTTTTGTTTTATCAATTTTAGATAAAGTAAAATTATCATCAAAATAGTTTTTATAACTATTTAATGATTCAACTTTTAAAAATATTATTAATTGCTCTATAATAATTCTCATTCTTAATTCATTACCTGTATTATCTACAAATTGTTGTAATTCTGCTAATAATTTAGTTTTATTGTTTTGAAATTTATTTTTATAATAATCTAAATTACCTTTTGCTAATGATATATTTTCAGTAAAAAAATCATAGCGTTTATTTGTACTTTCCAATTCATTATTTAAATCATTAAGTTTATTCATTTCTGCTATATAGTCTTTATAAGACTGTGCATTTTTATCAATTTCACTAATTAAATGTTTTGAACTATCATAAGGTTGTCCATATCTGTCAAATATTTTTAAGTTCATTACAAGTCTATTTTGTAAAAAATTCTGCGATATTTTAAAGTTATTAATATACATAGGATTATTATTTACAAATGTTCTATAATTTTCTAATGGTGATGTAAATATTAGAGTATCTCCATTATTACCATATTCAGTATCATAACTATTCTCTTCAATATTATTACATCTCAATTCAAAAAATCCTTTTAAATCCCCTTCTTGTAGCCCAAGAGCTTCATCTAAAAATTCGCATATATTAAAGTGTTCTATATACATTCTAACATTTTCAGATAAGCGTGGTTTTATCATATTTGATAAGTCAAAAGCAATTTCAAATTCATTTTTTGAAAGTCTTCTAATATTACTATCCTTAAAATTTAAATTAATTCTCATCTACTTATAATAACATAATAAAAAAAATCTATATTTTTAGTTCTTCCATCATTTTTTCAAAATCCATATCTTCTTTTTTACAACCTATAACAAAGTTTTGTGTTAATGTATGTACAAAATGTTCGTCAATATCTTCAATTTCTTTTTTGTATTTAGTATTTAAAACTTCTTGTAGTTCATCAACCATCTTTTGAATATCCTCGTCATCTAAATTATATTTAATCATTCTTAATTTATAATTAGAAAAAAAAAATTATTTATCATACAGGGACATACCGACGCTAAAAGCGAGGTATTTAGCATACTATACCCCAATGTTTTAAGTCTTTTTTAAATGTAGGCAATGCTTCCGAACCTTTGAATTTCTGATAAGGTTTGATTTTGGGAGGAGTCTTTTTATCAGAATTCAAGATTGGAGCATTCTTTAAACTACTTGTGCGTTGATTTAAAATTAAATTAGTTGTTGATTTCATTGGTTTGACATCATCAACAGGATTATAAGGATTGATTTTAGTAGCGGTATTTTGA
>Ga0208898_1001770_pt1 | contig 13899 bp, 15 predicted proteins | sample VirMetDEL_Mar_4_FD_184513 | JGI IMG/M metagenome (GOLD analysis project Ga0208898, IMG submission 184513) | Aqueous microbial communities from the Delaware River and Bay under freshwater to marine salinity gradient to study organic matter... | ecosystem: Environmental > Aquatic > Marine >...
TGGGATTTGATTCTATTAATGTAATTAAAGTAGCAGGCAATGAAGATACTATTGACCCTGATGGAATTGATATATTTAAAAGAGGTTTTGAAAGATACCAACAATTAAGAACAGTTTACGGCAACACAGTACCTACAAAATATTTAGGCACTAACGCAGCAACATTTTATGAGACTGTAAACAATCTTATGAGAAATACTAACATGGGACAAGAGAGAGCGATTATGAAAGCTTATGAAGCTATAACTAATCCTACGTCTAAATATGCAAATACAAATGTAAACAAAGATGATGTGTATGAAGAAGTTCAAGGAAAATTTGATAAATGGTTTGACGAAGGTATTCCATGGATAGGTGGAGTTGTCGGAGTTAACAAAGAAGATTTACCAAACTGGGTTAAAGCTATAACAAGAGATTATCCTACATTTGATTGGGATGATGTTGATATGTCTTTAGTTTCACAAAGAGCAACAATGACTGCTGTCACTATGATGAAAGCAGGAATGAGAAAAGAAGACGCAATTAAATTTGCTATTGAAGAAGTATCAACAAGACATACTTTAGTTGATGGTGTTTTAATTAATAACTCATCTTTTCCTGCCGCAGACCCAACTAAATTAACTGAAAAAAGTAGAGCAATTGCTAAGAAATTTGAAACTGTTTGGATGGAAAAATATAAAGAAGAAGGCAAACTTGAAGGATGGTTTAATGAAGGTGATATACCTTTAGTTGCTGATAGAAAAGGTGATTTAAAATACTATGCAGAAGATTTAGTAGTACGTCCTTTTAAAAGTGGATTGTTAGTTTTAACAGATAAAAATTCTCAGTTACCAGTTCTTACACCAGATGGAAATTTTGTAATTGTTTCTACAGGAGACTTTATGGATGGCTCTGTTGAAGAGATGATGATTAACGATAAGAAAATGAAAATTATAATAGAGAACGCAAACAATCAAAAGAAATTAATGTTAAATACACAAAAGAAGGTTAATAAATGAACGAAGAATGGGTAAACCAATTTTTAGAAATACTTGCTGAAGATGAAGGAACAGAAGGAAGAAAAGTTGCTTTGGAAGGTGGTGTAGGAACTAGAGGTTATGGTATAACACACATAGCTGACGGTCTTAAAAACTTTTTAAGTTTTAATAAACTTAATGCTGAAGAAATGTCTGACAAAGATTTAGCCAAACAAATTGTTCTTTATAATATAGAACAAATGAAAAAAGATGTTGGTGAAGACACTTGGAATAATTTACCAAACTCAATGAAAATTGTAGCTTCAGACCAATATTATAATTCTGGAAAATTATTTAATGGTTTTAAAAGTGATTTAATTAGTGGAAATTATGAGTCTGCATTAAAAAATACGTTAGATATTATTTCAGCTAATGACCCTGCAACAGGAACAAATGCTGTAATGAATGGTTTAATTAATAGAAGAATTAGAAACTACAATAGAGCTGCAAACGATTTAGGATTTAGTCAAATTACAAATTATACAGTAGGAGATTCTTTAGTTGAAGGAAAGAAAACTGCTGTTACATATTCTTACAATAATGGTGACCCTTTTGTTGTAAACACAAGTGGAAGTATGCACAGTCAATCGCTAAAAAAAAGTGACACAAGTTTAATTGATAATCAGTTAAAAGCAGACGCTTTACGTATGGATGGTTCATTGCCAGAAGTTATGATGAACCCTTATATAGATGATGAAGCTAAAACAGAAATTCTTAAAACAGAAACAGAAAATGTTTTTTCAGTAGATAATATTACAAATACAGTAGGAAATGCTATTGATGGTATAAGAGAATACAACACACAAGCTGAAGAAAATGCTAAAATTATTCCAGAATTGATTGAAGGCTATAAAGAGATTGATAAAGAAACTGAAGCAATGGGTCAAAAGTTTGAAACTGACTCAGCAAAAGATTTTATAAATAATATAGAACCACCACAATTGTGGAATTTAGATTATGCTACTCCTTATGATAAGGAAGACTTAGACCAAATAGCAAATGTAACTTACAAAAGACAACAAGATTTAAAAAAGAAATACACTTTAGGTGAAGCAACAAAAAGCGCATACGAAGATGAAATGATTGCTACTAATTTGTACAAACAGTTTAGTAGAGAAGATTTAGCGCCTGACCCTAATTTTGTTTTAACATCAGAATTAATAGATGAGTTAATGGTTGATTTACCACAAGACTATATGGAAGAATTTGCACACGCACATAGTTTGGCACACGCTCAACAAATAAGAGAACAGTTATTAAAACATTTAACACTTGAAGATAAAATTAATTCTCAAGGTGTTGGTAAAGGAACTATGTTAAGATTGTTGGCTGCGTTTACTGACCCCGCTGCGTGGACAGCAATTGTTGCTACAGATGGGTTGTTAGCGCCAATTGTTGCTTTACAAAAAAGTGCAAGAGCATATAGAATTTTAAGAAAAGCAGGTGCAGGTGCAGTATCAATTGGTGCAATAGAAACTTATCTTGCTTCACAAAGACCAGATTTAGATATTGATAATGTTATGCACGGTGTGATGACTGGTGCATTTCTTGGTGGTTTGTTTGGAATAAGAAGACCAAGAATTAAAAGTAATGATTTTACAAAAACATTCAAAAACACTATGGACGAAAGTGATACTAAATTAATTAGAGATGATGGAGGTTTTGAACCACCAACAGGAAACAACAGTAATTTAGTTCCTGGTCCTAATAATCCTAACCCTGTTAAACCAAATGGTGAAAGAACTTTTGATTGGTATGACCCTAATTACGACTTAGCGTTACACACAACTAAAAGACCAGACGGTAGGTTTGAAGTTAGAATGATAGAAAATCAATCTGGAAAACCAGATGAATTAATTATGCAAGTTAATAAAGACGGAACAGTCGAAGTAAGGAAATGTAAATAATGGCAAAAAAAATATGTAATTGGGATGAAGCAAAACCAGAAGGTACTTTTGACAGCAAAGCTACAGCTAATGAGTATGTTAGAGGTAGAATGGCAGAGTTTAATATTCTTCGTGACGCTGATTTGACACCAGAGACTTGGGCTAGAGCATTTAGATTTGATTTTTCTGCTGCAATGGCTTCAACACTTAGTGACAAAATGAGAAAATTTGGAAGTCTTTTAGTTAGAGACTCAACGCCAAAAAAAGGAAATACAAATTATACGAGACCAGTAACTATATCTGAAGTTAAAGATATGAACGTAGATAGAATGATGGTTTTATATCACGTACCTCATACAAACTTTTTAAAAAAATGGTTAATGGAACAAAAGAAATTAGGAAGATACAAATGGAATAGTCCTAATAACAATTTAGTAAGAAAAGAATTTAATGATTTAGTAGGTAGAGCAATTCGTGGTGAACAAATTGCATTAAGTGAATTAGGCTATACTACTGGTGAAGCACAAAAATTAATACAACAAATGGCTAAAGTACAAAGTCAATTGTTAAATGAGCAATTACAAATGCTTAAAATTGTAGGTGTAGAAGGTGCTGAAAATATTGTAGATAATTTTAATTATTTAACAAGAGTTCACAATCCAATCAAATATCAAAAAATATTAGATGACCCTACAAAAGGTTCACAATATCTTAAAGTATTTTTAGTTAATGCAATGGAAGACACAATGCTTAAAGGTGTAAAACAAAAACCTTTAACAGCAGCTCAAAAAATGACTATTGCAGAAAATTTAATAACTGTAGTTAATAGGTCAAACTTTTCTAAAGGTGGAGTTAACTTAGACCACATTGTAACTAGTATGCAAAAACGTGAAACATTTAGAAGAATGATGCAAGAGCATACAAATATGGTTGATGAAGAAATTGATGCTTTAATAAATAGAATGTTTAAAGTTAAACCAGGAGAACAAGTTTCTGGTTCATCATATTTAAAAAGAAGAATTAGATTTAATGAAGGCTATACAGACGGAAGAACAAACTTTTCAGATTTATTAGAAAATAATGCTGAAGCATTGTTTATGAATTACACACACAGTGCAATGGGTGACATGGCTTTAGCGTATAAAGGAATTAAATCTAGAGGTGACTTTCAAAGAATTAGACAAGAAATTGTAGAAAGCTATGACGCAAATCCAAAAGCTAGTGCTACTAAAAGAGCAGTGTGGCAGGCAAAAAATGAAATACAAGCTATGGATATGGCTTATGCTTATATTAAAGGCAGACCACTTGCAGAAAATCCAACTGGACTAGCACCAACAATAGGAAGATTTATTCGTAAATTAAATTACTCAAGGGTGATGAACCAAGTTGGTTTTGCCAATATGTCAGAGATGGGTAACGTTACTGGTTTAATTGGTTGGAATGCTACATTAAAAAATGTTCCTGAATTAAGACGTATGATGAAACGTTTAGAAAACGGTGAGCGTGTAGATGAATTTATTAGAGAAATAGATTACACAATGGGTGGAATAGGTAACCACTCTATTATTCAACAAGTTACAAACCGACTAGATGATTTTGGAAGTAGTATGTCTGATGATGTTATTACTACAGCAGAAAACAAACTAGACCAAATGAACAGATTTACTAACACATACTCTGGTCAGTTTATGAGTACCTCTGCTATGCAGATAGTAACTGTTTCTGAGTTTACACAAATATTTGGTAGATGGGCTGTTGGTAAAGGTAAACATCCTTTTGCTAAATTAAGATTTGGTAAAAACAGAATGTCCGATGTTCAAATGCAAAACAGAATGGATGACTTAGGTATAAGTCCATCTATGATGAAAAAAATTCAAAATGAATTTAAAGCACACACAAGTTGGACTAAAGGTGAACTTGGAACTAGAATAACTAAAACTAATTTTGACAAATGGTCTAATGAAACTAGAGCAGTTTACATTATGGCTATGAGAAGACTTGCACATAGAACAATTCAACAAGCTGATATAGGTGAAAAAGCATACTTTGGATTTTTAAAAGAATACGGAATGAATGCAGACGGACACTTAGGTCAAATAGCATATCAGTTTAGAAGTTTTATGTTTACATCTTGGGCTAAACAATTTTTGTATGGTCTAAAGATGAGAGACGCTATTGTGTTTGACCAATTTATGAACTCAATGTTATGGGGTTCTTTAATGTTCTCAGCACAAACTTCTCTAGCAGGTTTAGTACATCCAAACCAAAAAGAATTTTATAAAAACAGATTAAATCCGGCAACAATAGCTAAAGCAGGTTTTCAAAGAGCTGCGTTTGCTTCCTTGTTACCAATAGGTGCTAACATTATAGGCTCTGCTTATACTGATAACCCTATATTTGGATACAGAACTAGTGGACTTGATACAAACATTATAACTGGTAACCCAACTTATTCTTTAATATTTCAAAAGTTGATACCTAGTTTAAAAGCTGTATCACAATCTACTTTTAATCCAGAAAGAACATTCTCTCAAGCAGACGGAAATAAGGCTATAGGAATATTACCTTTTTATAACTTAATAGGATTACAACAATTTTTGAGAGCAATAACTAGTGAACTTCCTAAAGACCGTCAACAATAACAATAAGTACCCATATTAGAAGAAGAAAAGGAGTGTATAAATGGCAAATTCATTTGTAAGGTACACAGGAAATGGCTCAACCACACAATATGCAATAAGTTTTACATATCGTGACCAGGCTGACATTACTGTAACAATTAATGGTGTAGCTACAACTGCTTTTACTTATAACTCAGCAGGAACTCAAATCACATTTTCTTCACCACCGGCTAATTTAAGTGCTATTGAAATTAGACGTAGAACAAGTCAAACTTCAAGATTAGTTGATTATGCGGCAGGTTCGGTTTTAACTGAAAACGATTTAGATACAGACTCAAACCAAGCTTTCTTTATGGGACAAGAAGCTATTGATGATGCAGGTGACGTAATTAAAATTGATAGTGCAAATTTTCAATGGGACGTACAAAATAAAAGATTAACAAATGTTGCAGACCCAGTAGATAATACTGATGCTGTAAACAAACAATTTATCTCAACTAACATACCTAACATCACAACAGTTGCAGGTATTAGTTCAGATGTAACAGATGTTGCTAACATAGCTTCTGATGTCACAGCAGTTGCAAATGATGCTACAGATATTGGTACTGTGGCTAGTAACATAGCTGATGTATCAACTGTTGCTACAAATATAAGTGATGTAGTTACAGTAGCAAATGATTTAAATGAAGCAATTTCTGAAATAGAAACTGCGGCTAACGATTTAAATGAAGCTACTTCAGAAATAGATACAGTATCAAACAATATAGCTAACGTAAATACAGTCGGTACAAATATTGCCAATGTAAATACTGTTGCAGGAAATAATACAAACGTAACAACAGTTGCTAGTAATAACGCTAATATATCGACAGTAGCAGGAATATCAGCTAATGTAACTTCAGTTGCAGGTATATCAGCAGATGTAACAAGTGTTGCTAATGATGCTGCAGATATAGGAACTGTTGCTACAGATATTTCTAATGTAAATACAGTTGCAACTAATGTTGCTAATGTAAACACAGTAGCAGGAAACAATGCTAATGTTACAACAGTAGCAGGAGTAAGTTCAGACGTTACGACTGTTGCAGGTATTTCTTCTGATGTAACTTCAGTTGCAAATAACAATGCTAACGTAACGACAGTTGCAGGTTCAATAGCTAACGTAAATAATGTTGGTGGTTCTATAGCTTCAGTTAATACTGTTGCTTCAAACCTTGCTTCAGTAAACAGTTTCGCAAATACATATTTAGGTGCTAGTGCAACTGCACCAACACAAGACCCAGATGGTTCAGCTTTAGATTTAGGGGATTTATATTTCGATACAGCTTCAGACACCATGAAGGTCTACTCAAGTGGTGGTTGGATAAACGCAGGTTCAGCAGTTAATGGAACAGCAAACAGATTTAAGTACACAGCAACAGCAAGTCAGACAACATTTACTGGTGCTGATGATAATGGAAATACTTTAGCCTACGATAGTGGGTTTGCAGATATTTATTTGAATGGAGTTAAACTTGTAAATGGTTCAGACTTCACAGCTACTACAGGTACTTCAATCGTACTTTCTAGTGGTGCTTCAGCTAACGATATTTTAGAGGTGATTGCCTATGGTACATTCACTTTATCTAACTTCAGTATTACTGATGCAAATGATGTACCTGCATTAGGTTCAGCAGGTCAAGCATTAGTAGTTAATTCTGGTGGAACAGCTTTAGAATTTTCTAATGCTTCTTCAGCAGAAGTTTATGGATTTCACAAAGATAGTAATGGAGACTTAATAGTCACTACTACTAATCAAGGTGATGACGACATTTCAAGTGCAACATACGCCACATTTGATGATGTTTTATTTAGTGCGAGTGGTTTTACCTTCTCACTTAACAATGGCGAACTAATAGCAACAATATAAGGAAATAATATAATGGCTACAGTAAATCTCGGCTCAATTAAGTTCAAATGGAAGGGAACTTATGCAGGTGGAACAGCTTATACTATAGATGATGTCGTATCGTACAATGGTTCGTCATACATTTGTATATTAGCAAGTACAGGTAACCTTCCAACCAATGCGACTTACTTTGAACAAATGAGTTCAGCAGGTACTAATGGTACTGATGGAACAGATTTAGGAACAACATTAACTACACAAGGCGATATTGTTTATAGAAATGCGTCTGGTCTTGCTAGACTTGGTGCAGGAACAAATGGTCAAGCATTAATTACAGGTGGTACAGGTGCAAATCCTTCGTGGGGTGATGTTGGTGGTGGTCTTTTACAAATTAAAAGAGCAGAATATACTGGTACTGGTTCATTTAATAGTTCATCTGGTTATGCACAATTTGGTACTGTAAATGTTACGATAACACCAACTGCTAATGACAGTAGTTTTTGGATAAATGCTGTTGCTTATACTTCACCATCAAACCACGACACACCTTTTAAATTTAATATTTCAGATAGCCAAGTAGGAAATACAACAGCAATATTTACTGACGCAAGTAGAAGTCATACTCATTTAGGTGGTACTTCTCACTTTGGAGTTCCTTCTTTTGCTGGAGATGCAGCTGTAGATGACTATTACTTGTTTCAAACAAATGTTGGTGGAATGTACACACCATCATCAAATAATGGAAATGCAAGAACATTTAGACTTATTTGTTGGAACAGTTCAAATGGTTCACTAAATATTAACGAAACACAAGTTAACGCTAATAGTGTAGCTAATGGTGGTGTTTCTACTATTGAAGTTTGGGAAATTGCAAATGGAATTTATAGTTAATAATTTAAAAGGAGATATATAAAATGTCAAAATTAATAGGTCAAGCAATCAAAGAAATAAATCCTTCAGCAGAGTTTATTGCAGAAAATTATGATGTCAATTCTATTGAATGGTTGAATGGAACAACACCAATATCAGTTGCAGATATTCAAGCTAAAATAGCAGAATTAGAAACTGCTAAAACTAATGAAGAAAATCAAAAAGCTACAGACAAAGCTAATGGAAATCAAAAGCTATTAGACTTAGGATTAACACAAGCTGAAGCAACTGCATTAACTGGTTATACACCACCAGTAGCAGAGTAATTAAAATCTTAAAATCGTAGGAGAATAATAAATGAGTAAAGCTAGAAATATAGCTGATTTGCTAGATGCAACAGGAGATGTAGTATCTAGTGCATTAGATAATGTTCCACCAAGTGATAACGCAAGTTCATTAACTACTGGTACATTACCTGTAGCTAGACTAGCTGATGGTTCTATTACAGGTACTAAAATATCTGATGGTTCTATTACAAATGCTAAACTTGATAATGATGCTAAAGTTGTAAAATCAGCTTCAGCACCATCTACTCCAAGTGAAGGAGATTTGTGGTATGATACAGGAGATGAAACATTAAAAATATATTCAAATACAGATAGTGCTTTTGTTAGAGTTGTTAAAGTTATACCAATAATAGAAAGTATTTCTGGTAGTATGTTTAATGCAACAGCAGGAAATTTAACTTTAAGTGGTTCAGGATTTTTAAGTTCTAATTTAGTAGTATCATTTACACCTAGTGGTGGTTCAGCATCTACTGTAACTGTTACACCTACTAATGATACAACTGCTACAGTTGCTGTTCCTAGTGCAATTTACAATCAATCAGTTAGTACAGTAATTTCAATTTCAGTTCAAAATTCTGATTTTAAAAATTCTAATTCTATAAATAAAACAGTTTCTGCATTACCAAGTGGAGGAACAATATCAAATTCTGGTGGTTATCGTATTCATACATTTACATCATCTGGAACATTTACTACATCAGATACATTAAATAATGTAGAATATTTAGTTCTTGCAGGTGGTGGTGGCGGAGGAAGTCGTCATGGCGGTGGAGGCGGTGGCGGAGGCTATCGTTGTTCTGTAGTTGGAGAAAATTCTGGTAAAAGTTCAAGTGCTGAAAGTAGGCAAACTATAAGTGCAGGTTCATATACTGTAACTGTTGGTGCAGGTGGTGCAGGAGGAATAGGAGATACAGGTTTAACTGGAGTTGGAAAAAGAGGAGGAAACTCATCTTTTAATGGAATTACATCTACTGGTGGCGGTGGAGGTATGAATGATGGCGACCCACAAACAGAAAAAGATGGTGGTTGTGGTGGTGGTGCTGATTATGGCACAGTTATTGGTATTGGTACAGCAGGTCAAGGTTATGATGGTGGAACAGGTGCTCAAGGCTCTCCTGGTTATCATGGCGGTGGCGGTGGAGGTACTGGTCAAGTCGGTGGTAATGGTGTTGGTAATACTTCTGGTTCAGGAGGAAATGGTACAGCATCATCTATAACTGGTTCATCTGTCACAAGAGGTGGCGGAGGTGCAGGAGGAGTTCATGTCTCTGGTACAGCAGGTTCGCCTGGCTCTGGTGGTGGAGGTGTAGGTTCAGCAGGTACTTCTGGTGCAACAAATGGAGGAACTAATCTTGGCGGAGGCGGTGGAGCTTTAGGAGATGGAAGCGGTAGTTCTGGCACAGCAGGTAGTGGTGGTTCTGGAATAGTAATAGTGAGGTATCAATTATAATGGCACATTTTGCAAAAGTTAAAGATGGAATAGTTACTAATGTAATAGTAGCTGAACAAGAATTTATAGATAACTTAATAGACCATGAAAGAGGAAAATGGGTACAAACTTCTTATAATACTCATGGTGGAGTTCATACTTTAGGTGGAACACCTTTAAGAAAAAATTATGCAGGTATTGGTTTTACTTATGACCAAGAAAAAGATGCGTTTATTCCACCAAAACCTTATCCATCATTTATTTTAAACGAAGATACTTGTCTTTGGGAAGCACCAGTTGCTAAACCTACAGATGGTCAAGATTATACTTGGAATGAAACAAATCAGACTTGGGATTTAGTTGAAGAATAATGCCTAGAAAAAAGATTACACCAAAAGAATTTAGCGAAGTCGCTACAGGTGTAAGACTTTCATCACATGAGAAACTTTGTGCTGAACGAATGAATAACATTCTAAAAAGCATAGATGAAATGAAAAAAGAAATTAAGTCGTTAAGACAAGATGTATCTATGGGTAAAGGTGGACTTAAAGTTATCCTTGCACTTGGAACATTAATTGTTGGTATTATAGGGTTCTTTCAATTTAAATGAAATATTTATTAGTGCTGTATATGTGCAGCATGAATACTGGACAATGTCCTTCTCATACATACGCAGGTTATCAATTTAATAATCATTACGATTGCGTCATGAATGGATATGCAGTTGCTCAAACTACATTTAAACAATTAGAAGAAAATTTAGAATGGGACAAAGAATATATAAACGAAAACAAAATCGTTATTAAATTTGAATGCCGTGGGATTAAAGTGGAGAATATATAATGGGATTACCAATATTAAAATTATTAACGTTTGGTGTTAAAACAGCAGCAAACATTTATCAAACAAAAAAAGAAACAAAGCAACTTGAAGCAGTAGCAGAGAGAAACCATGTAGAAAGGATGGTCAAAGGTGAAGTCGAATATAAGAAAGCTATTATCGCTAGTAATGATAATGGTTGGAAAGATGAATTCGTCTTGGTTCTTATATCCATTCCTATTATTCTATTGGCTTATTCTGTTTTCTCTGACGACCCTGACATACGTGCTAAACTAGATATTTTCTTTGAGTATTTTTCTAATATGCCTTTTTGGTATCAGGGATTATTCATAGGAGTAGTTGGCTCAATTTATGGTCTTAAAGGTGTCGACTTAATGAAACGAAAATGAGAGATACTAAAATTTTAGAGTCTTATAAACAACACGCAGAAAAAAAATTAAAAGAAATGAATCTTACAAAATATCTTAAAAAAGAAGTTAATTATGGCGCTAATGGTACTCAGAAGTATGTAATTAAAAAAGGTATTAATAAAGGTAAGATTGCAGAATGAAAAAAGAACATAACACAATGTTAATAGGTCTATTAGGAACTATCTTGTTAGGATTATCTAGTTGGGCTTTGATGACTATTATTCAATTAGAGGTTCATATCGGTATGTTAACAGAAGAAATTATGTCAATAGATAAACAAATAGGAAGAATTTACAATCACATGGACAGATTAATGGAGAACAAATAAATGATTATATACGGAGAAACACCTACACAATGGAAAAACCATTTTGTAACTTGGATTAAAGATAACAAAAGAAAAGTTATAGCTTTTGTTGTTTGGTCAATAATATTACTAGCAATATAATGTCTGACAAGCCAAATTCGTTTGAAGCTAAAACTAAAGTTCTACCAAAACTTTTAGTAGATAAAGCATACGAGATGTTAACAAGTGGAGACAAGTTAACAGCTAGTGAATTAAAGGTTTGTTTAGATACTTGCAAAACTTATGGAGTGGAAGTAGATGAACAACCTAAGAACAGTATCACAGACGATTTACCATTTGACGAAAAATAACATTCGATGGATAGGATTTATTCTAGCTGCAATGTCAGTAGGAATATTATCTAGCACAATACTACGATTACAATGGTTTGGATGGTTTATAGGCGCAATATCTTGCTCTATATGGATTATAATATCTTTTAAGGACCAGGACAAACCAAGAACTCTTATGGAGTGTATGTATTTAGGTCTATCCGTCTACGCTTGTTATAATTGGTTTAATTATGAATAAAAAAACACCACAAATAGAGCCAAGTGTAAAAAACTTTAAAAATTTTTTATATCTTGCTTGGCAACACTTAAATCTTCCCAACCCAACACCTATACAATACGATATAGCAGATTATCTGCAAAATGGTTCTAAACGTATAGTAATAGAAGCTTTTAGAGGAGTAGGTAAATCTTGGATTACATCAGCTTTTGTATGTCATCAACTTTTACTTAACCCTCAAAGAAATATTCTAGTTGTATCTGCAAGTAAAAACAGAGCAGATGACTTTAGTACATTTACACAAAGACTTATAAGTGAAATGCCTTTGTTACATCATTTAAAACCTAGGGATGACCAACGTCATTCTAAAGTTTCTTTTGACGTAGCACCGGCTAGAGCGTCACACGCACCTTCAGTTAAATCTTTAGGTGTTACATCGCAATTGACTGGTTCACGTGCCGATTTAATTATCGCAGATGACGTGGAGTCAGCTAATAACTCTCAAACACAATTAATGAGGGACAGACTTGGTGAGACCGTAAAAGAATTTGACGCTATCATCAAACCTGAAGTAGGACGTATTGTATTCCTAGGTACACCTCAAACAGAAATGAGTTTGTACAATGACTTGGAAGAAAGAGGATTTCAAACAAGAGTATGGACGGCTTTATATCCTACACCAACGCAGCAGATTAATTTAGGTAGTAAACTAGCACCAACAATAACTGAAGCGTTAAAGAAAGATAAAAAGTTAGAAGGTAAACCTACAGACCCACAAAGATTTGATGAAGTAGACTTAATGGAACGTCAAGCTTCTTATGGTCGTAGTGGTTTTGCATTACAGTTTATGTTAGATACAACTCTAAGTGATTTAGAAAAATATCCACTTAAACTTAACGACTTAATTGTAGTATCTGGTTTATCTACATGGAAGGAAGCCCCTGCAAAGATACAATGGGCTTCTTCTACAGACCAAATTAAGAATATAGACAGTGAGCTGCCTAATGTCGGACTTAAAGGTGACTATTACGTTGCACCTATGTATATGTCCGAAGAATACGCACCATTTGAAGGTTCAGTTATGGCAATTGACCCTGCAGGACGTGGTGCTGACAGAACAGGTTTTGCTGTAGTTAAAATGCTTCACGGTATTTTATACGTAACAGCTTGTGGTGGACTTATAGGTGGTTATAGTGACAGTACGCTTGAAGAGCTTAGTACAATAGCTAAACACCAAAAGGTTAACTATGTAGTAATTGAGTCTAACTTTGGTGATGGAATGGCAACAGCCCTTCTAAAGCCCATAATGGCTCGTATACACCCTTGTTCAATCGAGGAGGTAAGACACTCAAAACAGAAAGAACTACGAATTATAGACACTCTAGAGCCTGTTATGAACCAACATAGACTAGTTGTTAGCCAAGAATTAATTAAGGATGACTTTAAGTTAGACCTGGACCACCAATTGTTTAAGCAAATGACTCGTATTACTAAAGACAAAGGTTCTATTAGACATGATGACCAACTAGACGCTTTATCTATTGCAGTAAATTACTGGGTAGAGAGAATGGACAGAGACCAAGAGTTATCGTTTAATGAGCATAAGAATGATTTATTGCAAAAAGATTTAGATAGATTTATGGAAAATGCAGTTGGTAGAAAGCCAAGTAATTCAAGGTGGTTTAATTAGTACCCTTATTAGAACTAGGGGGTAGAAAGTCACCTATATGTAA
>Ga0208898_1001771_pt1 | contig 13898 bp, 17 predicted proteins | sample VirMetDEL_Mar_4_FD_184513 | JGI IMG/M metagenome (GOLD analysis project Ga0208898, IMG submission 184513) | Aqueous microbial communities from the Delaware River and Bay under freshwater to marine salinity gradient to study organic matter... | ecosystem: Environmental > Aquatic > Marine >...
GCAGCCTGATGCATTGGGATTAGGCCAAGCACAGCAACAGACTCTTGCACAAGTTGCGGCAGGATCTCGTGCGCAAGCATATGAAGAAGCTAATCAAACAGCCAATCTTGCAGGTGCTATGCTCAAGGGTGGTTTAAGTATTCAACAAGCAGAAACAGAAATGATGAAGCTAGGTGTAGATGCTGAGACTGCTCGTGCTGCAGCGGCATATGCGGCGGGTAACTTAATGATGTCTCCATACACAGGAGCTATGCAAGCGGCTGCAGGATATGACCAAAATCGTGCAGGTTTGTTTGGTGGTATTACTACTGGGTTGCTGAGTAATCCTAACTTTATGAACTCAGGAGGAACGCCGGCGGCTACGTCACGTGGGTTATCTATTGCTCGCAATGATCCTTATCGCATTGGCGGAACATTTGGAGATTAACAATGGCAACACGTAATCAAGTCCTCAGTCTGTTCGGTGCATCTCCTGAGCAAATCATGGAACGCCAACGTCAAGAACAAGCAGAAATGCTACAGCAAATCAGAGATCCTTATCAGCAAACTGGTACAGCTATTGGCATGGCCTTGGGTAATATGTTTGGTGGAGAGTCTGCTGAAGTACGTGAGGCTAGGGATATACAGAACATTGCATCACAGGTACAATCTGAGCTAGGTTCTCCACAGCTAACAGAAGACATGTCTCCTGAAGAACGTCTTCAAGCAACACTTACTTCATCCTATGAACTGTACAACAAACTTGCTGATGCGTATGCCAAAGCAGGGTATCCTCAGTACGCACAACAGGCTGTTGAGAAATCTATTGAGCTAGGTAGTTCTTTGTTAGGTGTTCAGGAAAAGGTGGCTGACATTGCATTTACTGAAGCACGTACTCAGGGCGAGTTGACTCCTGATCCTATAGATACTAAAAGCATTGGTAATGTATCTATCCCCGGAAGAAATGGTACATTTGTTAGTGCTATTCGTAATGGTGTTCCAGTATATAAAGATCGTGATAATGAGTGGAAAGAAATTCCAAGCTCTGCTAAATTTATTTCAGGAGATCAAGGACGTATTAAGCCGGGTGCTTTATCACAGTATGAAGCTGAAAGTTTGTACTACCCTATAATTAAAGCTGACCCTATTGCGGGTGAGCTATCTACTGAAGAACAATCACAGCTATCAATAGACTTGGCAGCCCGTGTTGACCAAATTATTGGCGATCCTGAAAGTGGTGTTACCAATAGATCACAAGCAGCACGTATTGCTATAGGTGAGTTTAAAAGAAGAGGCTTACTAAAAACACAGCCTAGCGATTCTTTTTTTAATTTCTTTAATATACTAGAAGAATCAACATACTCACCAGAAAACATTGAAGCTGCAGAAACTACTTCAGCACCACAGACTACTTCTAGTGGAGGTATGCCATTAGTTACAAGCCAAGAAGACTATGACAAACTAGAGCCGGGAGCAGAGTATAGACTATCGAATGGGACTACTGCAACAAAAGGGCAATAAGTAATGGCAAAGAATCAATTCGGTGATGAGATTGTTGCTGACATTAATGTGGAAGTTCCTAATCCTACGGCTAATATCTTTGGTGACACAGTAGAAGAACCTGCAAACTTGTTTGGCGATACTGTTACAGGAAAGACGGGTGTAGAAGACCCTGACCTTCTAACACAGTTATCTTATGGTTATGAATCTACTCCTAGTTTTACTCAAAACCTTGCACTATGGGCACAGTCGCATGTTCCTATTGGTGAGCTAGTGTTGGATGAGGATGGGTTTGATTACAAGACTGCTGATGAAGTCTATGGCCCTGAGTTCATGGAAGCAGATCCTGACACACGGCGTGAAATGTTACTGGCGGAACGTCAGAAAGAGATTGAACTAAAGTATGGTAACGTCATTGCAGCGGGTAAGGATGACTCTGCAGCTTCAATGATTGGCGGATTCGGTGGTGTACTAGCAGATCCCACAACACTGTTACCTATCGGGCAGTCTTATAAAGCAATGACAGTCATCGGTGGTCTTCTTGGTCTTGGGTATAGCTCAGCAGATCAGCTAGCAAACAAGGGTGAGATTGATCCAGTTGAGGCAGGTACAACTGCTGCATTATCTGCAGTGGCTACACCTGCTGTAGCATTTGCTGCTAAGGCTGCATCGAAACAAATTGGATCTGCAGTTAATAAGATCATTAGTAGAAAGACTGATGATGCTGCAGTACGTGCAGACTCTACAGCTAAGATGGATGAGATCAATGAGGCTGCTGCTGAAGCAGTCAACCGTGGTTTACCAGAAGAAGAAGTCGTACCATTTATTCAACAGAGGACTGGAGTATCTGCAGATGAAGTCAGCACAGTCATTGCAAACTCTGAAACTAAACTAAAGATACCTACTCCAGAAGAGGCTGCTCTTGTTCAGGAAGCCAAAGCTCTGCAGAAAGATCCTGTAAACGGTAGACGTAAATTTCCTTGGGTTGATGATCTCTTTGGTAATATCCACACACGTATTAAAAATGTATCTGCTCCTATAGCAGGAAAGCTACGTAAGTTTGAACTAGAGTCTCACGTTAATTCAGAGATGTACATGCGTAGGGTAACTCCTTTTATCAAGAGTCTTAAAAGTTTTAAAGGGCAAGAAGCAAGAGTACTTAAAAGACATCTGCTAAACGGTAACTTCAGTGCTGTTAGAAACATGCTCGCAAGTAAGAATCCTTCCTACCTTAAAAACTTTGATGAAGTTGAAAAAGTACTCAAGGATATGTATGACGATTTAGGTTCTGCAGGGTACACCATTCCACAAACACCTAACTACTTCCCAAGACTTGTGACAGACATTCAAAGCTTGCGTTCTAGGCTAAGCCCTGAGCAGAATGGTATGATTGATATTGCTTGGAAGCAGCGAGCTAAGGCTCTAGGTATCCAAGTATCTCAGTTATCTGCCGATGAGAAGTCTTTAATTGCTAACAACATTGCACGTGGTTATGTGCCAAAAGGTGTTGGCATGAAGCTTGCCTTTACTGAAGCACGTACAATTAAGAATGTGACTGATGATATAGTTGATGAGTACGCTGATCCTATTGATGCACTGCACACATACATCAGACAGACTTCACACAACATTGCAAAGCGTAAGTTCTTTGGTAAGAATGCTACTGACAAGGGAATGGATATTGATCTTGATGACTCTATCGGTAGGTTGATTGCAGATGAAGTTGATGCAGGTAAACTAGCAGGCGATGACCAAGCAATTGTGGCTGACTTATTGAATACTCGCTTTGGCTTTGGTGAGAAGAGTGCTAATGTTTGGGTTCAAAGAGCACGTAATATAAGTTACATGACAACTATTGCTAACCCAATATCAGCACTGACTCAGCTTGGTGATATCGGTGTAGCTGCATACTTCAATGGACTGCGTAATACCTTCAAGGCTATCTTTGGTAAGAAAGGTATCAAGATGGAAGACCTTGGGCTTGAGGATACTATTGCTCAAGAATTTGTTAGTACGTCTAAGTCTGGTAGATTCTTAAACAAACTTTTTAAATATTCAGGATTCAAAAGTATTGATAAGTTTGGTAAGAACACACTGCTAAACGGATCTCTGAACAAGGGCAAGGCAATGGCTAAGTCTGATAAGGGTGTAGCTAAGCTAAGAGAAAAGTATGGTGAAGTCTTTGGTGATGAGTTTGATTTGTTAGTCAACGATCTCAAGGGCGGTAAGATGTCTGACAATGTTAAGCTGTTCCTATGGAATGAGTTGTCGGATGTTCAGCCTATCTCCTTGACAGAAATGCCAAAGACATACTTAGATAATCCTAATGGTAGAATATTTTATGCATTGAAGTCTTTTACTTTGAAGCAGCTAGACCTACTGCGTAATGATATTTATAATCAGATTGCCAAAGGAAACTACAAGGAAGGCGGTAAGAATTTTGTGCGCTACTTTACTTTGGTTCCTTTGATGGGGGCTACTGTAGATGAAGTCAAAGACCTAGCTATGGGTAGGGGCTTTAACCCTGATGAAGTTCCTGATAACTACGTCAATAACTTCTTTAAGGTATTTGCTGTATCAGAATACGCTAGGGAGAATGCACTAGATGATGGTAAAATTGGTACATTCTTAACTGATACTGCTACTCCTGCAGTCATGAGTAACCTAGATGCTGTAGGTGCTGATATAATGAGAGTAGCAAACGGTGACATTGAAAGTCTAGGAGAATCTTTGTCGGTCAGACAGTTACCAGTAGCGGGTAAAGTTTGGTACAACTTCTTTGGTGGCGGTCTAGAGAAGTGGGAAAGAGAACAATTCTTAAAAGAGTTTAGAAGAGAAGAATAAAAAAGCCCTGCATAGCAGGGCACTGGAGAACTTGAGAGGCTACGTAGTGTAGCCTTTTTTATGTGAAGATATCAAACACATCACCGATCATAATCTTTACAAACGGAATGTTAATAATAAACCCATCAAAGAAGTAGACTTCAGAGTCGTCAATGTCTGAACCTTCTTTCCATCCTAGTACAGGCTGTGACTGTACAGTCTCAATAGACAATCCAAATACGTGATGAAACCTTGCTGCTACCATCCCCAATCTTCTCCTTCTAAGCCATGTGCGTTGTAGTCTGTTACTCTTTTCTCAAAGAAATTAGAAATAGAACTACCTCCAAGCAGTTCCTCCATCCACGGTAGAGGATTCTCTTTAACTTTCCAGTTTGTCTTGAGGCCAAGTTGTAGTAAACGTCTGTCTGCGAGGTAGCGAATGTACTGCTTAACATCTGCCGCCGACAGACCTTCCAAGTCACCCATCTCATACGCAAGATCAATAACCTTGTCTTCAAGTTTGACTGCAGTTCTAAACATTTCGTAGATATCTTTCTTGAAATCATCATTGACTATACGTGGATGTTCTTCACAGAATGTTCTAAATAAAAGAGCCATACCTTCTGCGTGTTGTGACTCATCACGTACTGACCATTCAACTACAGTACACATTCCCGGCATCTTACCCTGACGTTGGTAGTTCAGCAGCATTGCAAACGCACTGAATAGTGACATGCCTTCATTCAATACAGATCTGGCAATAGCCAACGCTGTACCCTGATGCGAATGTACGTCAATATCGGACATGAACTCCAGTTTTGCAGACATTTGCTGATACTCTAGGAACGCCGTGAACTCCTCTTCAGGAAGTCCAAGAGTGTCATTGAGTAGGGCATATGCTCTTTGGTGGATGAACTCACGTGAAGCAAAGGCTGTGAGCATGGCTCTAATTTCATTGTTCTTGAACTTGGGAATGTAATACTCAAGATAGTTTGTTCCAACTGCAACGTCAGTCTGCGTAAATAACCGCAAGATCTGGGTGATATGGTTCTTCTCTTCCTTTGATAACTTGTCTGACTTCCAGTGGTTGACATCTGTTTGTAGTTCCAGTTCATCCTCAATCCAGTGTATACGCTCATGTTCTGTAGCATACTTCACAGCCCAAGGATACTTGAACGGTTTGTATGTGACGTTACTCTCTAGTAGGCTCATTAAAATTCTCCAGTTCTGTTTGGTTCTGATATATGACGTTCATCAGATTGTTGTTGTGATATTGTAGTCTCTCTATTTCTTCTGATGTCTTCTGAAGCAAGTCAAAACAATCATTCAGTATCTTGCGATTAAATGGATCAGAGTCTTTAATCAAGTCCAATCGTTTAAGTAGATTGCTGATTTCTTCTTTCATATTCTCTCCTTTGCATAAGATAATTACATTTTATGTAATGTACTACCACTTTTATGCATTAACCCTGACAACTTACACAGACTTCATCATCTTCAAAGTCCTTCAGCGCATTACGATCTACCTTAGTCCCAACCTTCTCCGCTGTAACACCTGCAGTCGTGCGTAAATAATATAGTCCTTTAAGCCCTTCCTTCCACGCCTTGAGGTGTACCTGATTGACAATAGCCTTGTCTGTCCCAGATGGGAAGAATACGTTGACGCTTTGACCTTGGCATATAAACTCCTGTCTTTTAGCGGCGTGTTCCACAACCCACGTCTGATCAAGTTCAAACGCCGTCTTAAACGTAGCTTTTTCATCTCCGTTGAGGAACTCCAAGTGCTGTACAGAGCCTTCGTTCTCAAGAATACTTTGCCATACCTTCTTAGTGTTTTGCTTCTTGTCATCTAAGAGTTTCTCCAAGTACGGATTGCGAACAGTATGACTACCGGCCCTAGTACGATGGACATAGCAGTTGCTAATACGTGGTTCAATGCTAGCAGAGCACCCACATAGGATACTACTATTAGCGTTAGGAGCAATAGCCAACAGATGCATATTTCTAACACCATAACCCACTCCGTCAGGACATTCACCACGCTCCATAGCGAGCGAGTAGGTTGCCTCAAGAGACTGGGCTTTGATGTCTTTGAAGATTGCATAGTTCTCACTTGCTGCCTGCCAAGATTCCCAAGCTATTCCTTTGGACTGGAGATACCCGTGGAACCCCATTGCTCCCAGACCGATTGAGCGTTCTCTGTAAGCTGAGTAGACAGCTTTTGATAGTTCTTCTGGTGCGTTGTCAACAAAGTATTGAAGCACGTTGTCCAAGAATCGGATAAGGTCTGCAACCATTCCGCTTGACTTCCACTCATCGTAGGATTCGAGGTTGACTGAGGAGAGACAGCAGACGGCTGTGCGTTCTTCACTTGTTGCGAGATGGATTTCATTGCAGAGGTTACTACCATTAATTGACAGTCCAAGTTTTCTTTGAGCTTCCGGTAAGCCTCTTCTGGCTGTGTCGATAAAGTTAAGGTAAGGACTACCAGTTCGGAAGCGAGCCTCAAGGATTCGTTGCCACAGTCTGCGAGCTTTGACTGTATCTCTGACAATTCCTGTATGCGGGTCTGTAAGGTTCCACTCTGTATCATTAATTACACTCTCCATAAATTCATCTGTGATATTCACAGCATTAAATAAATTGAAACATTTACGATTGATGTCACCACCAGTCGGTACTTTAAAACTAATAAACTCTTCAATGTCAGGATGGCTTACGTCGAGGTACGCTGCGTAGCTTCCCTTCCTTGTCTTCCCCTGCTTGTAAGCTGTCATCTGACTGTCCACTACTTTCATGAAGGGTATCGGCCCCGGTGCTTTGTCGCTGATCCCTCTCACGTCTGACCAGTGCCCACCCACACCGCCGCCCTTTACGGAAAGCCATGCTACTTCACCATTATGTTCAATAAGGCTATCAAGATTGTCCCCCACGTAAGTAAGGAAACAACTAATAGGCAACCCACTAATCTTTCCATTCGGTTCTGGGGCATTGCTGAGCACAGGACTTGCAAACATGAACCAACCTTTTGAGGCATAGTCGTATATGCGTTGTGCAAAGTCAAGGTCACCATCGCAGTAAGCCACTGAAGCACGTGCAAAGGCTTCTTGAGGAGACTCTTCATGCTCAAGCATGTAGTAGTCACGCATAAGTGTAACTGCTTGCTCACTAAGTCGAGAGTCTCTTTCATAATCAATCGTTATCCCAAGGTGTTTGCTCATCAAATTCTCCAGACAAGTACTCTTGCTTATTTTCAATGTAGTCAGAAAAACGATTCACTAAATCTTCAGACGATATCTCTAAAGTTTCCATCAGTGTTACCTCATCTAACTGCATCAGTTTATTTTTTAAATCTTCTAGTGTAAACATAATCGAACCTACTATTTTACACCATTCTGTCATGATTGTCAAGATTAAATTCGCTTCTGTCTTCTATCCTTTGAACCATTCGATTGATATAGTACTGCGCCTTCTCTATATCTTCTGCCCCATTCTTAAAGAAGCATCGTGTTAGGTACTCCCACGCACGTGACCAATCGTCAATGTCAACATACGGGACTACTATTCCTTCTGTCTGTAGCTTTGATAGGATCGCTTCACGCACATCCTTAACTTCTAGTCCCGGCTTCAGGATGTAGTGCTTTGGTGAGTTTACATTATCAGTCATTCTGCTTACCCGGATTATAGATGCCTAGCTTATTAGAATCTAGTTTAAAGCTGTACCCGTATGCTGCCTCAAGTGTACGAATGATTGGATCTAGTACTTCATCCCATGTGCAGTCGTTATCAAGTTCAATGTTTACTGAATGTGTTTTACCATGAGCACGATATGTCATGCTGACGTATGCTTTATCTTCTTCATCAAATAGATTCATTGTAGTCTCCTGCTAATTTCATAAAGTGTTCTAGGTCTACTACTGCTAGCGGCTTACAACGATTCTGTTTGATAACCACTAGCGGTTCATGTGTTCCACAATTTGTTTCTGCCTGTTGGTAGTAGTTGTATACTGCTATCTTTGCTAGATTCTTACATTCAACTGAGTAGGGGAAGAGCTTCCTAGCTTTAGGACTAAGAAGAACATCCTCTCCCCCTGCTCCCATTGAGGTGCTTCTTACATCATCAGGTTCTAGTGTAGGGAAAGTTGACAGTATGGCATCACGTACAGCCTGCTGTAACTTACGGCCTTTTGCCTTTGCTGATTGAGACTTCATACTGGAGGAGTAAACCTGTCTTCATGATGTCGGAGCATGTACAACAGATGTCCATTCTCTAACGCCCTGTCTTCACCAAGATACTCTACCACTGTTTCCCACATCTCCTGTTCAGTTTTATCCTCCAACAACTTCTGTGCTTTCTTAGGGCCAATACCATGGACTCCCTTGATATTATCAACCACATCACCTGTAAGGAACTGTTTGTAAAAGCTAAGAAGCCCTTCAGATTCTGTCACGTAGTACTTGTTTTTCTTAACAAAATTGTAGTGCCATCCTGAGACTTGATCGAGGTCTTTATCAAGAGACACAATGATACTATCGTCACCTTCTTCTGTAGCACGTATGGCTAGCATATCATCTGCCTCCATACCCTCTACCACGGTAGCATCCCAAGAGGATAAGAGATACTCCCGCAGTAGGATGTAGTGCTTAGGCTTCTCTGCACCTTTGCGGTTGCCCTTATATTCTGTAGACACTGCATAGTCGTACCGAAAGTTAGTCTTACCTGTTAGGTAGAGTTCCCATCTCTGGACTTCAGGAAGATCCACTAATAGAATATCCTCGATGAAGTTAGCCATAATACGCATAGCATAGTCTTCCTGCTCATTGTTGGTAGCGAAACCAATACGATAGATCAGGATGTCTGCATCAATAAGGGCAAGCTGCATTACAGAATCTCTGCTGAGTCTAGCTCTTCAACAGGTTCTGCATCGTCATAGCTCACAAGGTCTGTGATGACTAGCTTTTTGAGGGATGGTGAACGGCCTTCCTTGTTCTTGAAAGTCCACTCATAGAAGCCTACCATAGCGATAGCACCAGAACCATTACCTACTGTAGCATCCAGTTGGTCACCGTTCTTGTCGTATGCTTTGATAGGATTACTAGACTTACAGGTAATGAAGTACCCTTTGTCTTCCTTCTGTCGCACTGCGATACCCATGTCTTCTAGGGCAGCGACAGCAGGGTCAGATAGATTGCATAGGTCTACCTGATACTTACCAGACATATCGTTCTGCTTATCCAAGTAAGCCCACATTACGTCTGCTTTAATCTTAACACGTTCTGTCATACCATTCTCCTCTGTTGGTGGTATACTAATATTATATCACACTTTATTAGTGTGTGTCAAACCAATTCTTACCGATCTTTGATTCGGCATCTACTGGACACCGAAAGCCCAAGGTAACCCCGGCTTGTGAGGCCGCATCGCACATTATCTGTGCAACCTGTTCACCATACTTCTCCTGTGTTTCAATTTGAATTTCATCATGCACAAATGCAACCTGCAGTACTGGTGTTCTTTGTTGCTTAAAGGTCTTGTGCGCTTCGATACACCATTGCTTTGCAATAATAGCCCCGCAACCTTGAAGGAGGCTGTTGAGTGCGGCATGCTCAGATCGAACAATGATTCTTCTACCATCCAACCCCGGCACGTACCCTTTGCTTGCCACTTTCTTAACCTTTTCCATAAGCCTTGATAGCGCAGGGGTGTTAGCATAAAAGCGAGACAACACTTCTTGCCCTTCTTTCGCACCGCCCCCGACAATACTACCAATTTTACTTGGCCCTGCTCCGTATAAGGTAGCATAGATAAGAGTCTTAGCCTGCGGTCTTGTAATACCTGCGGCATCTGCGTTCTTCTGATGGATGTCACCATTCAATAACTCCTGTGTCCACTCTTCATCCTGCATGTAATGTGCAAGACAACGTAGCTCGATACCTGCGAGGTCTGTACCGACTAAGACATTACCTGTATCGACAGTCCAAAGCTGTCGGCATCGTTCCCCGTATGGTTTACTCACACTTGGTATCTGTCCCATGTTGGGACTATGGTGTGTCATACGTCCTGTGACTGCCCCGTTAGTAATGATAGCACCATGTACCCTGTCGTCATCCTTGGCAAACTTCAACCAAGAATCAATCAGACCTACACGCTTCTGCATCATCAGGTATTCTGCAATCATCTGCGCCTCTGGTATATCAATACCCTCTAGCGTAGACTCATCAACGATTGGCTGTCCCTTCTCTGTATGCTTCTGAGGTTTCCATCCAAGACCTGTCAGCCTGTCTGCTATCTGCTTACGGGATGCTAGATTAAAGATAGTTACCTTATCCTTCAGCCTCTTACCAGTCTTTTCAGACCAACGCTCCTCAACAATCGGAGGAAATACACTCTGGACATTAGCCTCAAGAACACCCATCTTATCTGCAAGCTCAGCCCTAAGAGACATAGCCTCCGGTACATCAAGCCTAAACCCGTTGGCTTCTTGGTTTCTACAGATGACTGCGATGTCATGCTCCAGTAGTATACTCTGCGTGGGGCTAGTCCACTGATTGAGTTCTGCCATAAGGTGCGTGTACAAGTCACAAGTGAGTTTAGTATCTTGGATACAATACTCCCGCATCTCTTTGGTGAGTCCATTATTAAAGTCCTCTGCTTCAAAGTTGATCTTATTATTCCTCAGTCTCTGACCCCATGCCTTCAGACTGTGGCCGCCTTCTAGTTGTGGATTCAAAAGTCTTGAAAGAATCAAAGTGTCTACCGCTTTCGACTTGGGAATCCCAATACTCCATAGCTTCCGCAGCACTGGCGCATCGAAACCTATTCCATTGTGCATGATGATTTGATCGTACTCCTTTACCAGTGGCTCCAGAGTTGATGGTTCTGTATGACATACAACTTCCCTTGTATCTAGATCAACTGTTACACAAATCCAAATCGTGCTGTGGGCAAGATTGGTTTCGATGTCCAATGCCATTCTCTTTAGCCCGGTACTCATTCATAACCTCTCTGACTGTTGGTATGTAAGTCTTGAACCATTCTCCTCTACGCTCAAGACAGTGCTTATGCTTCTCTAACATCCGATGAATCTCTGCCTCCGCCTGATGGCGATTGTCGAATGTCTCATAATATTCTAACACATAATCCCTGAAAGGGGAAGAGGTTTGATAACCATTTAGTCTGTCCTCACTACTCACTGCCTTGCCAACCTTGAGCCAGTTAGTGAATGCAGGGTTACGAATAATGTACACCTCTCCTGCTGTACTGCGTGTGTCAATCTCTGTGTGTGACCATGCATCATCAAGTGTCTTGAATCTACCGGGCTTGTACAGTGGGTGTGTCTTTGGTATGTACTTACCATTGACCCACATTCTTTCTGTGTTCTTATCATGGCTACAGTCATTGCAGTAGTAACGCCTCTGTCTTTTGTTACCTTCCTGAAAGTTCTCACCAAGTACAAGATCTACATTGCAGATTGTGCAGTTCATCATAATGCTTTCTCCGCTTCTTCCTGCTCATTGAATTCATCCATTCTTCCTGTGCGTAGGTCATACAGCAGGCTGCATCCCTTTCCTGTGATACCACAGAATCTATTCTTCAGTACACGCACACGGGTAGTGTTACGTTCTGTTGCATCATCGGCCTGCCCATTCCTCTCCAGACCTATCACCATGTCCGATAGCTGTGCGATAGAGCCTGAGCCACGCAGTTGTGCCAGTGAAGTAGCTGCCCCTTCTTCATGTCCCTTTGATTCAGGACGTTTGAGGTGTGACACACAGATTAGTGACACTCCTGTCTCCTGCACTAGCATACGCAGCTTGGTCATGATCTCATCAATGGCCTTCCGTTCATCGCCATTATTCTGTGCCGATACAATGATTGAGATGTGGTCTACAAATATGTAGCTGCATCCTACAACCTTGGCAAGATACCTCACCCTGTTGACAATGTTATCCACATCGGAGCTACCAAAGTGATCGAACAGGAAGACTCGATTTGTTCCAAGTGTCTGTTCAAATGCTGAGTCCTTCTCATCCTGTGTTGACTCGCAGTCTGGTAGGTGCAGTGGTTTGTTTGCAGCCAGTGACATCAGCGACAGACCTGTCTTGCGTGTGGATTCTTCCAAGAACATTAGACCAATATTGTCTGTTGTATTCTGCAGGATGTGCCAGATAATCTCACGCAGAAACTGTGACTTACCTAGTCCACTGCCTGCTGTTACTGTGACTAGCTCACCCTGTCGTATGCCGTATGTCAGTTTGTTAAGACCATCATACGGGTACATTACGTCTGCCTTGTTGATAGGCTTCATGACTGCATCATACAGCGATGAGCCTGCCACAATACCGTCAGGAGTCCATCGCTCTGCTCTCCAGAATGAGGCAACAAACGCCTGCTGATGTCCATCCATGTACTCACACGCATCCTTTAGATTATTGGATGGCGTAATGGTGAATGCCTTGTGACTAAATAATTCTGCACACTTTGTCTGCGCCTCCTGTCCTGCTGAGTCATTATCAAAAAAGAATATGACCTCATCAAAACTGTCGAGCCATTCATAATTATTCTTACAGTCATTGAGTGCAGACTGTGCTCCATTCCTTACTGATACTACAGGATACTTTGTGCCTAGCATCTGGTATGCTGCGAGCGCATCAAACTCACCCTCAACACAGAGGATTCGCTTGCCTCCAGAACTAAATCGTTCCTGTCCGAATAGGGATGGTGTGGTATTCCATGATCCCTCAATCTTAAACTTCTTCTCACCCCCAATGCGAACCTTGGCTGCTGCATCATTGGCATACGGGAATACAATATCAGTACCCCTAAATCCTACACCATACTTCTGCAGTGTGAGAATGTCTAGTTTTCTGTCCCGCATGTCACGGTACACTACACCCTTGGATGCAGAATAGGCTTCAGATGTACCCTGAGAGCCACTGTACTGCTCTGTACGGGACGTTTGCCTGTTAAGGTATGCTACCCTACTATCCTGTACAGTGCTGATTGTCTCTGCTCCATTCTGTTCGGGCGGAATATTACTGTTGCAACTGAAGCACTTGCCCCATCCTTTGTCATCGATGGCGTAGGCATCACTGCTGTCACACTTTGGACATGCTAAGTCGTATTCTACAAAGGCCATGTGGTTATCCTTGCATATGATTTCGTTGATTGATTAGTTCCTTGTACGCCAGAATGTATTCCTCTATCTTGAAGTACACCTCCATTGTATCACACTGTGGCATGTCAGTCAAGACTGCATCATAGTTTGATTTAGATTCGTACAGTTCCTCTGTCATTCTGTGGTACAGTTCCAAGAGTAGGGCGAATGTTGGTATGTCATTCATCCTGTAAACTCCATGTGCTCATCAATGATGTATGAACCTACAAGACCCTCTGCTGTGCGTAGTCTACGCTGCAGGAAATCAAAGTGATTCTGCTTTGACTCAAAGAATGCTTCTATTTTCTTCATTGATTCTGTACCTACTGCATGTTCGGACAGTAGCTCCAAGACATCATCATAACTGTACACTGGTTTGTCCTGCTTCATGGTTCTCTCTCCAATTTATCTGCGTAGTTAAACACAAAGGGTAGTGTA
>Ga0208898_1001772_pt1 | contig 13897 bp, 17 predicted proteins | sample VirMetDEL_Mar_4_FD_184513 | JGI IMG/M metagenome (GOLD analysis project Ga0208898, IMG submission 184513) | Aqueous microbial communities from the Delaware River and Bay under freshwater to marine salinity gradient to study organic matter... | ecosystem: Environmental > Aquatic > Marine >...
TATCTGAGATAGAACAATTAATCAGATTATCTAACCACCCTAGCTTAGTTAAAACTAGAGATGTTGATGCTTCTGCTGGTGCTGGTGCAATTATAGAAATGCCTGATGGAATTGATCCATCTTTAAAACCTTACATCTTACAACCTAGTGGACAGAACTTAGACTCAGTTTTGAAAACTATTTCTATGAAGGTAGATGCTATCAATAGACTATCTCATGTAGGTGCAGTTAGAAGTACAAGTGAGAGAGTAGTATCAGGTGTAGCATTACGAACTGAGTTCCAATTACTAAATGCTAGACTAGCTGAAAAAGCTAACTTGATGCAATTAGCTGAAGAACAGATTTGGAGATTATACGCATTGTGGCAAGATAAAGTATTTGATGGCAAAATTATGTATCCTGATTCTTTTGATTTAAGAGATTGGGCAACTGATTTAGAAGTCTTACAACAAGCTAAAGCATCTAATATTAAATCTGATACTTTTGTTAAGGAACTAGATAAGCAGATTGCAAGAACAGTTATTGAAGATGATGATACCTTATCTAAAATTGACGAAGAAATAGATCAATCAACAACTAGACTTGGAGAGTTTCCAGTAACACCTATAACTACTCCAACAGTTTAATATAATTTTTTTGGAGATTCTTCTATTGAAATATGTTCAGGTTTGTAATTACCAATTCTATCTAATGTATGATTAAATGCTTTAATTCTTTTTTTAGTGAATCCAGTTATATATCCTTTAGTCCAACCTCTTATATCGCTTCTCCAACAAGAGCATTTTTGATTTATTTTATACATATAACTATTTTTTTAATCAGATTTGTATATAAAAACAAGAGGAACATTTGTAGAACATGGCAAAAGATTTATTAGAAAAATTAGGAGATTACCGACAAAACAAAGTTATGGATTTGTCCGATACTCATGTTGAACGACTACAAAAATCCTTACAAGAATTAGAAAACTTAGTTATAGCTGAAGCCAGTAAGATCAATCCACAAAGAGGTAGTTTAAAATTAAGAACTACGATTGCTTTAGAGATGCGTCCTAAACTCAAGCAATACATTGAGCAAACTTATCTTAATGCAATACAACAAAACATATCTGAATATGATAAGTCAGCAAGTTGGTTATTAGCTACCTTTAAAGAATATCCTATACCTAAGAACTTCAAAGAGATTACTGAATTAGATTTAACAACTATACAACAATTAAAACGAAGTGCATATTTACCATTTGAAGATTTAGGTAGTGAGTTTGTGAATGAGTTAGCACAAGAAGTTTATAACAGTACCCTTACTGGAAAGCCTACCGATCAAATGATTAATGATTTAAGAGGTAAGATTAATGGTATTTATCAGTCTAGTGATGACCAAGAAGCACAAGAGTTAGTAGATTTTATAGCTAACAATCCTGATAAGACTGAACAAATTAAAACAGCAACAGAACGATTACAAACTATTTATGGTAGGGATAGATTAGGTAATAATTTTAGAAGATATGCTACACAATTAGTACAGGACAGCTTAATGGGATTTGATGGTCAGTTTGCTAAGTATAGAGCAGATGAATTAGGTTTAACCTCTTACAAATATACTGGAACTACTGTAAGAGATACTAGAGATTTTTGTAGAAGAAATGTTAATAGAGTTTTTACAGAAGAAGAAATTAGAGAGATTTGGACATCGCAAACTTGGAAGGGTAAGGCACAAGGCGATCCATTTATTGTCAGAGGTGGTTACAACTGTCGCCATCATTGGCAACCAACCAATCCTGATTGGCTAGATGCAGAAGGCAACTACAAATTAGATTGACAAAATAGACAGTTAAAACTAAAGGAGTAAATATGGACGAGAATAAAAACTCGGTAGAGCAAACACAAGCTACTGAAAATAATGTGGACAAGGCAACTGATGTTTCTAATGAAGCAGAAGTAAAAGCTGAATCTAAAGCATTTACTGAAGAACAAGTAGAGGCGATAGTACAAAGAAGATTAGACAGATACAAAAAAACTGTATCATCTAAACTTGATGGACTAGATTTAGAAGAAGCTAAAAAACTTCTTGAAGAAAAGAAACAAAAAGAGCAAGAACTCGCTTTACAAAGAGGCGAATTTGATAAAGTTTTGAAAGAAACAGTATCAAAAAAAGATAGTAAAATATCTGCTTTGGAATCTGAGTTACAGAAGATTAGGATTGACGAAACATTAGTTAATACTGCTTCTCAACTTAAAGCAATTAATCCTAATGAGGTTAAAGCCTTATTAAGAAGTAATGTGAAGTTAAATGACTCAGGTAATGTTGAGGTAGTTTCTGAAAATGGAACACCAAGATACAATGAAAAAGGCGAATTAATGAGTGTGAACGAGTTGGTTGCTGAGTATCTAAATAACAATCCTCATCATTTGAGTGCTACTCCAAAAGGAAGTGGTAGTCAGAGTGGGATTGGTGGCAATACACTAAAGCCGTTTAATATAGCTGATTTGGATTTGTCTAAAGCTGAAGATCGTAAGATTTATGCTGATTACAAAAAACAAAGAGAGCAAGGTGGGTTGAAGGCAAACTTAACAATAAACAACTAACCTAAAAGGACAAAACTATGGCAAACGAAACAACGAGTTCTACTTTATCAGAACTATATACTGAAGTAATTCAAGAAGCGATTTTCACGTTTCAAGAAACTTCTGTAATGAAACCAGTTGTAACTACTTACAGCATAACTGGACAAGGAAAACAAATAGCAGTACCAGTATATCCAGCTATTTCTGCGGCGGCTATCGCTGAAGGAACTGATTTATCTAATACTGCGGTAAACCCAACCGAAACAACTATCACAGCTAGTGAAGTTGGAGTTATGACAACTCTTACTGACTTAGCTAGAGATTCTGCATCTAGAAATGTAGCATCTGACATTGGTAAGTTATTCGGAGAAGCAATCGCTAAAAAAGTTGACTCTGATTTAGTAGCTTTATTTAGTTCATTCTCTAGCGACATTGGTTCTGCTGGAACTGAATTAACTGCTGACTTACTATTCAAAGCACAAGCAACTTTAAGAGCATTGAATGTACCAGCACCTTACTATGGTGTATTCAATCCTAAAGCTGTATTCAACTTAAAGAAAACATTAACTCAAGCTGGTTACAACACATCTGCTAGTTCAATTTCTGATATTGGAAATGAAGCATTAAGAAACGGATATGTTGGCAGAATTGCTGGTATTGATGTGTTTGAAAATGCTAACATTAGCATTGACCAATATGATGATTCAATCGGTGGTGTATTCCACCCAGTATCATTAGGTCTAGCTATGAAAGCTGATTTCAAAATTGAAACTCAGAGAGATGCTTCTTTAAGAGGTACTGAAATTGTAGCTACTGTAACTTACGGAACAGGTGTAGTTAAATCTAACTATGGTGTTGCAATTACTACTGACTCTGCATTTTAATTAATGCTTATAATGGTGGGGAGTAAAATCCCCACCTACAAATAGGATTTAACATGGCTAATTTTTCTACTGATGCAAATTTAACATTTTACCAACCTGATATTTTAAGTTTTGGTATAGCAAGTTTTACAACACCTAACGATTACCACGCACAAGCTAGATTAGATATTGAACGAGATTTAAGAATTAAATGGTTTCCAGTTTATCAAAGAAACATACAAGAAGATATTTCAGTATTAGACTCTATTGAAATGGACGGAACAAAATTAACTGATGCACAATGGAAAAGATGTTCAGTTTATAAAGTGATAGCTGATTATGCTTGTCCATTATTAACTAAGTTTAATAGTGCTGATAACCTAGACAGATTCCAAGTGATGATGAATCATTATAGAGTTTTATATGAAAAAGAATTTACTGATATTTTAAGAGATGGTGTTGAATATGATGATGACAGTTCAGGAACAGTAACTAATTCAGAAAAAGAAGCATATCATAGACTAAGACTGGTAAGATGAAGATTACTCCTACTGTTGATGATCGTAGATTACAGCAAAAGATAGACAAACAAATCAGAGAGCAACCTAGACAAATTCAAACAGTATTAGGAAGAACTGCTGAATTTCTTATGGGTTTAATTAAGCAAAGAACTCAAAAAGGTAAGAACCCAGATGGTGGTAGCTTTGCACCATACAAACCTGAATACAAAGCATTTAGACGAGAGAGAGGAAGACAAGTTAATTTTCCTGACTTAAACTTCTCAGGACAAATGTTATCTAACATGACACAAAAGAATACTCCTAAACAAGCTATTCTATTCTTTGCTAATAAATTCCAAGCATCTAAAGCATTGGGCAACCAAAAGAAAAGACCATTTTTCTTGATTGGCGATAAAGAAACAAAGACTCTAATAAACTTCTTTGCAAAAGAATTCAAAAAAGTTAATAAACTGATATGAGCAAAAGAGAGAATATAGCAAGTAATATTATAACTACCTTATCAGGCATATCTTCGCCTATTACATTAAAAAAGATTACTAGAGAACCATTTTCAGTTGATGAATTATCTGAACAACAATATCCAGCAGTATTTGTTCAATCAGGTAATGAATTAAGAACTGATGAAACTATGACTTCCACAACTGTTACAAGACAAGCTAGTGCTGACTTTGTAATTGTAGGATTTGTAAAAGGCGGTACAAATATAGATACAAAACGAAATGAACTTATCTCTACCATTGAAACTGCACTAGAATCTGATAGAAGCAGAGGTGGATACGCAAAGAGAACTGAAATCGTAGAAGTTTCTACTGATGAAGGTACTTTGTTTCCAATTGGTGGAATCCGAGTAGTGATACGAGTTATGTATCAATATACTGCTGGAACACCATAAACAACTAACAAGGAGAACAAAATGGCAACTCACACAGGTAGTGAAGGAACGATCAAGATTGGTGCAAATACTTTGGGCGAATTAAGATCATTCTCACTAGAAACAACTGCTGAAACTATTGAAGATACTTCAATGGGCGACACAAGCAGAACATACAAAGTAGGACTAAAAACTTTTACTGGTACTGCTTCTGTATTTTTTGACGAAACTGATACAGCACAACCAAGTTTGGTAGCTGGTGCAGAAATAACTTTGAACGTATATCCTGAAGGTGCTTCAAGTGGCGATACTTACTACACAGGTAGTGCAATCGTTACAGGAAGAACAATCAATTCATCTTTTGATGGAATGGTTGAAATGGAAATTTCGTATCAAGGAACTGGTGCATTAACTGAAAGCACAGTTTAATTTATAAGGAGAAGGTTAAAACATGAGTGTAATAGATAGAGTTAAAGAACATTTTGAATCACAAGGGGTTAAGAAGATTGAAGTTGCCGAGTGGGGCGAGGAAGGACAACCTCTAGTGATTTATTGCAGTCCATTTACTTTAGCAGAAAAAAGAAACCTATTCAAAGGTGCTAGAACAGATGATCTAGGAGTTTTGGTAGATGCAGTAATGCTTAAAGCTAGAGATAAAGATGGTAATAAAGTATTCAAACTAGATGACAAACAAGTTTTACTTAACAATGCTGATCCTGAAGTTATTGCTAGAGTAGCAACAGAAATGTTGAATACTATTTCATTAGAGGACGCAGAAAAAAAGTAAGATACGACCAAGAGTTATTTGCTATACTTACTCTCGGCGAAAGATTGAAAAAAAGTATGGTAGAAATTTTGGCTATGACAGAAGAAGAATTCTTTTACTGGATAGCTTATTTTAAAGTGAAGGCAGAAAAGGAAAAGTTATATAGTGGCACAAGAACGACTCCAAATTCGCCTAGACGCAGTAGATAATACTCAACGAGCATTTGGTAATTTTCAAAGAAGATTAGATAAAGTTAAAGCATCTATCTTTAATGTTAGAAATGCTTTGTTAGGTATTGGTGCTGGTGCTGTTATAAAAGGTTTTGTTGATGCTGGTGTTCAAATTGAAAATCTTGAAGTACAATTAAAAGCATTATTTGGTTCTGCAAAAGCTGGAAAAAATGCACTAAAAATAGTTACTGACTTTGCTACTAAAACTCCATTTGAATTATCTAATATACAACAAGGTATCGTATCTTTAGCAACTGTAAGAAAAACAGCAGAAAAAGCTGGTGTAAGTTTTGAAGAATTATTAAAAATAACTGGTAATACTGCTGTTCAATTAGGTGGAGATTTTGCTCTTGCTTCTTTTCAAATTCAAAAAGCATTTAGTGCTGGTATTGGTGCTTCTGAGTTATTTAAAGAACGAGGTATTGCTGGTATGGCTGGATTTCAAGCTGGTGCATCTTATTCTATTGATCAAACAATCAAAAAATTAAAAAAGGCATTTGGTACTGATGGAGAGTTTGGAAATTTAATTGATGAATTATCTAAAACATTATCAGGTACAGTATCAAACTTAAAAGATGCTTTTTTTAAATTTCAAATAGCTGTTAGTGCTGGATTCTTTTCAGAACTTAAAAAACAATTAGGAGATTTAAAACAATTTGTAGATGAAAACGATTCTAAGATAAAACAATTCGGTGTAAGTGTAGGACAAGGTTTATCAAGAGCAATCGTAAAATTAGCAGAAGCAACTAAGTATGTTGTTGAGAATTTTGAAATGTTTAAAAATATTCTTCTTGGTATTATAGGAACAAAAATAATAATATTTTTAGGAAATGTAGCATACGCAATAGCGGGATTAATTCCAATAGTAAAAGGATTAACAACAGCTATGATGCTAAATCCTTTAATTGCAACAGCTACATTAGTTGCAACTGGAATAGCTTTAGTAACAACAGAATTATTAAATCAAACAGAAAAAGTTAATGATTTAACAAAAGCATATGAAGCACTTAATAATGAAATTCCAACAGTAGGTTATGAAACTACAACAGGAGAAAAAGGAATAGGTAAATTAATGATACCTAAACCCAAACCATTTGGATTAGGTTTTCCTACTGAAGAAGAAGGTGGTGCAATAGATGTTAAATCAATCATAGAAGCTAATTCTGCTTTAAAACAGTTTGAAGATGCTATTAGAAGAATTAATGAAGAACAAATGAACAAGCTAGAAGAAGCATGGTTAAATATAGGAGAAACTTTAGCTAAAGGAATTTATGCTTCCATAGATGCTATTTCAAAATCATTAGCAGAAGCAATTATCTTAGGAAAAGATTTGGGTAATGCTTTCAAACAATTTGTTCAAAATGCTATTGTAAATGCTTTATCTGCTTTGATTAGTTTCGTATTACAAAAAGTATTTTTATACGCATTGGAAAAATTATTTGGAATTGAAATTAAAAAAGAGATTGATTTAGAAAAACAAAAATTAGCTACCATGAAAAAACAAACATCAGAATTAACAAAACAATTAGCTATTAAAACTATTTTAATGTTTATGGGTGGATTTGCTGAAGGTGGTAGAGTATCAGGAAAAGCAGAAGGTGGTAGAGTTCAAGGATATAGAGCAAATGGTGGACAAACATCAGCTACCAATGCTTATATGGTAGGAGAACGAGGCAGAGAATTATTTATCCCTTCTACTGATGGACAAATTATACCAAATGAAAGATTAGGCGGTATAGGATCAACTAATATTAATTTTACAGTACAAGCAACAGATGTTAAGGGAGTGCAAGAATTATTGATTGATAATAGAGCAACAATCACTAATATAATTAATTCAGCTTTAAACCAAAAGGGCAAACCAGCTTTGATATAATATGAGTGGCACATTTCCTACAACACCAGCACCTAGAAACGCAAACATTAGATCACAACAAAATACGATTATTTCTGTAACTGCATCAGGAAGAAAACAAGCTAGACAAATAGATGGTCAAAAATTTGCCATTACTTTGCAATTCCCAACTATGACTAGAGCAGAGTTTGCACCTATCCAAGCATTTGTGATGAAACAAAGATCAAGACTAGAAAATTTTACAGTTGTTCCACCAACAGTTAAAAATGCTTTAGGTGTTGCTAATACAGTTATATCTACTAATGCCTCTGTATCTGCTGGTGCTACAACTTGCACAGTAGATAACATGACAACATCAACCAATGGAATATTAAAAGCTGGAGATTATTTTAGATTTACAGGACAACAAAAAGTTTATATGGCTGTTGAAGATTTGAACTCTGATGGTTCAGGAGAAGGAACATTAACCTTTGAACCACCTTTAAGAAGTGCTGTTGCAGATAATACTATTCTTATTTACGACAATGTAGATTTTACAGTTTCATTAACTAACGATATTCAAGAATTTGATATTGGAACTCAAGAATACTTTAATTACGAAATTGATCTAATAGAGGTATTATAATGGCTAGAGGATTAACTACGGCAGTTAATAATGAACTGGCTACTGATAAACTTAATCCCATAACATTATTATATTTAAATGTTGGAGTAGGATACAGATTTACTGATCATTACAAAGATATAACTTATGATGGAAATACTTATTCAGCTTCATCTTTATTTCTTAAAGTATCAGATATTTCAGAATCATCAGAAGTAGAAGTAGGAAACATATCTTTAGAATTTACTGGTGCTGACCAAACTATTGTGTCTTTATTTTTATCTTCTAACTACATGGATAGAGAAGTAGAAGTGTACAAAGGTTTTATGGACGCAAATCAATCACTTATTGCTAATCCATTTCTTTTATTTAAGGGTAGAATAGAATCTTTTAATCTTGACGAAGATTTAAATAATTCAGATGTACAAATTGTAGTTGCTTCTCATTGGGCTGACTTTGATAAAATTAAAGGAAGAAAAACAAACACCAATTCACAACAATTATATTTTACAGGAGATGTTGGTTTTGATTATGCTTCACAAACAGTACAAGATATTAAATGGGGTAGAGCATAATGCAAGAGATTGTAGATTTATTTAGAACTTATAACAAATATGATCTTATGACAGATAATCAATTAAGATTATATCTTATGCCTTCTATTAGTTTAGGACAATATAAGAAGTTTTATGATAAAGATAAATTAGTAGGATTTGTTAATTGGGCTTATATACATAACTTAACAGAACAAAGATTTAGGAAGTCAGGCAAGATTATGGCAACCGAATGGAAATCAGGAAACAATCTTTGGATAATAGAAATAGTATCTATTAAAAATACATTTAAGATGATGAGAGAAATATACAAATATTTCATTAAAGACAGAATGAATATCAATCAGTCTATAAATTGGTTAAGAACAAGCAAGGATATTTATAGAATAGGTAAAAAATTTAAAAGGGAGTTTCATCAATAATGGGTTCGGTAGTAAAAGCAATAACTAATGTAGTTCAGAAATTTATATCTTGGTTAATACCAATACCAAAAGTTCCTGACTTTGATACACCTCAAGAAGAAAAAGGTGTATTAATAAATAAATCATCTAACAATGCTCAAATTCCTATTGTCTATGGAAGAAGGCAAGTAGGTATTACTAGAGTATTTTTAGAAACATCAGGCACAGATAATAATTATCTTTATATAGCTGGTGTACTTTGCGAAGGAGAAATTGAATCCATAGATGAAATATGGATTGATGATAAGTTAGTTACTTGGGCTAGTGCTTTATCTCATGGAACAGTTGTAGAAGTAGGATCAGGAGATGCTAACTTTTATAAAGATTCAACATCACATATTCAGGTACAAGCATTTTTAGGATTAGATGATCAAGTATCATCAAGCATACTCTCTACATCTACTAATTGGGGTGCTAATCATAGATTAAGAGGTGTTGCTTATCTTGCTTTTAGATTTAAATGGAATCAAGATATATTTGGATCAATCCCACAAATAAGAGTAACTTTAAAAGGTAAAAAAGTTTATGATCCAAGAACGACAACAACTGCTTACACAACTAATCCAGCTTTATGTTTGTTAGATTATTTGCGAAATGAGAGATATGGTAAAGGACTTCCTAATTCTGCATTTGAAAGTGGCTTTCAATCATTCCAAGATTCTGCTGATGAGTGCGAAACACAAGTAACACCTTATTCAGGTGGTTCAGATATAAATGTGTTTGATACCAATGCTGTTATAGATACCTCACAAAAAGTTATAGATAATGTTAGAAAATTACTTAATCCTATGAGAGCATTATTTACTTATACTCAAGGAATATACAAATTAAAAATTGAAAGTACAGGCACAGCAGTTAAAACTATTACAGCAGATCATGTAGTAGGTGGTGCTAAAGTTTTAGGAGAGAGAAAAAATAACAAATATAATCGTGTTATAGGAACATTTATTAATCCTGATAAAAATTGGCAACAAGACACTATAAGTTTTCCACCAGCAGATGATTCTAGCTTACCTAGTGCAGATCAACACGCAACCATGAAAGCATTAGATAATGATACTTTATTAGAAGGTAATTTTGATTTTCCTAACATAACAAGTCCTTATCAAGCAGAAGATTTATGCGAAATCATTTTACGAAGATCAAGAAACCAATTACAAGTTCAATTAAGATTAACTTCTGAATTTTTAGATTTAGCTATTGGAGATATTGTAGCAATTACTTATCCTAGTGGCGGGTTTAATGCTAAACCATTTAGAGTTTTAGGTATGTCTATCAATGATGACTTAACTGTTGATGTGCAGTTATTTGAACATCAAGATAACTTTTATACATGGACATCTAAAGCACAAGCACCTACAATCGCGGATACCAATTTACCCAATCCATATAGTGTTCAACCACCAGCATCACTTACTTTAGATGATAGCTTAGTTGAGTATAATGACGGAACAGTTATCACAAGATTAACTGCTATCATTGGTGCTTCAACAGATGCTTTTGTTGAACAATATAGAGTAGAAGCTAAACAAACTTTAGATAGAAATGGAAATGCAGTATCAGATAATTATAGACTAATAGGACAAGGTGTTGCTTTAGATTATCAATTATTAAATGTTATAGATGGTGCAACTTATGAAGTCAGAGTAACAGCGATCAATTCTATCGGAACAAAATCTACTTATGTTACAGGAACTAGAACTATCATTGGTTCAACTGCAATTCCTGAAGATGTAACGAATTTTAACATCAACATAACTGGTTCAAATCAAATGCAGTTATCATGGAAATCTGTAACAGATTTAGATATTGAGTTTTATGAAATTCGCTATCAGAATGTAACTTCTAATGCTAACTGGTTTGACAGTACAAACTTAGTTCAAGTTCCTAGAAGAAAATCTAATTCAGTAACAATTAACTCTATTGAACCACCTTTTGCTTTATTGATTAAAGCAGTTGATAAATTAGGAAACGAATCAGCAGAACCAGCTATTATTTATTCTAATGTTTCAAGACTAGAAAATTGGCAATCAATAGGTACAGTTAATGAAGAACCTACTTTTGTTGGAACATACAATAATACTTTTTTAGGTTCTGATGCAAATAGTAATCCAGCAGTTACTCTAGATACTATTTCTTTATTTGATAATACTGCTGGAAATTTTGATGATCCTGATGCTCTAGGTTATAATTTTGACACAGGCGGAGTAGCTAATAATATATCTTCTTCAGGTAGCTATGATTTTTATAATACATTTAGTTTAGACGCAGTTTATGATGCTACGTTTCAAGTCTTACTAACTATGCAATCAGATGATCCTTATGACTTATTTGATCTAGGTAGAGGTGCTTCATTATTTGATAATGCTAAAGCACCATTTGACGGAAATGCACCTACGAATTGTACTTCTACTATTAGTGTAGGAACAAGCAATACAAGTTTAGGAAGCATAACAACTTATAATCAAATATCTCAACAAGGTACATTTAGAGGTAGGTATTTTAAATTTAAAGCTAATTTATTTTCAAACAACAATCAGGCAAAACCTCTAATAACAGGACTGCAAGTTAGACTAGTGCTAGAGAAACGATCTGAACGAGGAGATGATATTGCTTCAGGTCTAGCAACGAAAACAATTACATTTACTAATAATTTCTATGCAACACCAAATATAACTGTTACTGGTCAAGACTTAGTAAGTGGTGATTATTTTTTAGTTACGAACAAATCTAAAACTGGCTTTGACATAGTATTTAAAGATTCAACCAATACCATTATTAATAAAACTTTTGATTATCAAGCAAATGGATATGGGTTGCAAACTTAACTAAAAAGGAGTAATAGAAGCATATGGCACAAGTATCAGATGTAGTTTTAGCAAATCAGGCGTTCGGAACTTTCCGAAGCGAATTAAATAATATTTTAGAAGCAGTAAATACAAATCATTTAGGTTCTTCAAGACCAGCTTCGGCTGTTGCTGGAACAATATGGATTGACAATTCTGTAACAAACACTTATGCAATCAAAGTATTTGACGGAACAGATGATTTAGAAATTTTTTCAATCAATACTTCAACAAATGCAATAACTTTACCAAGTGGAGTAAATGTTACGGAAAGCGATCCTAACTCAATTCCATTTGCAGTAGCTTTAGGATCATAAGGAGAAACAATGGCAAATAATTTTAGTGATGCAACAGTAGCAATCGCAAACAATAGTTTAACAGATATTTATACAGCAACTAATAAATCGCTTGTTATCGCTGGAACAATTTCAAACACAACAACAACATCAATGCAAGTTACTTTGAAGAAATATGATAGTTCTGCAACAACATCATTTTCTATTTTTACAAATGTTCCTTTAACGGCTGGATCATCTTTAGAATTACCAAAAGTAATTTTGCAAACTTCTGATAAAATACAAGTTCAAACTGATGACGCATCAGGAAATTGTACAGTAGCTTTGCAAATGCTAACTGATGTAGCATAGGAGATTTAATGGCTGGTTATATCGGCAATTACCCAACAGCAGTACCTTTAACAAGTGCTGATATTCAAGATGGTACAATAGGTATTGCAGATTTATCTGCTACTGGTACAAAAGACAGCACAACCTTTTTAAGAGGCGATAATACTTTTCAAGCAGTAAGTTCTGATTATGTTTTATTAGCAACAGTTGATGCTTCATCATCTGCTTCAGTTTCTTTTGACGGATATTTTTCAGCTACTTATAAAAATTATCAAGTAATACTTAGTGATGTATTTCCAACAGCTACAAATGGTTTTTTAAGAAAAAGATTTAGAAGAAGTAATGCAGATATTACAACTTCTAATTATACTGATGGTGGTGGTGGTTCTTATCAATATACTGGAGTAGGAAGTGGTTTTAAATATTTTGGAAGTGCAAATGGAGTTGCATATATTAGGTGTGGAGATGAAGATGGTCAAAGAGGAACATCAAACTATGCTCATCATGAAATAACAACTATTTACAGTCCATTATCTACTAATACATATAAAGTTCTTACTTCTCAAATAGGTCTTACTCAAAGAACAGATGCAAGTAATTATAATTACACCATAGTTGGTACAAGTGGAATGCTTTATGATAATACAAATGCTTTAAGTGGAATTAGTTTTTATATGAGTACAGGAAACATAGCTTCAGGAACTTTCAAACTATATGGAATTAAATAAATGAAAAAAATATTAGTAACACCTCAAGGAATACAAGAATTAGATTTAACTGCTGAAGAAATAGCACAAAGAGAACAAGATGCTATCCAAGCAGAACAAGATAAATTAACTAGAGAACAAAAAAAATTAGACAAAGAACAAGCTGAACAATCAGCAATTAATAAATTAAAAGCATTAGGTTTAACTGATGCGGAAGTAGAGGCATTTAGAAAATAATGGCATATATCGGACGCACACCCATTGTAGGAAATTATCAGGTACTAGACGCACTTACAGCTACTACTACTGATACCTATGCACTAACTAAAAATAGTGTTGCAGTATATCCACAAACTCCAGCGAACTGCATTGTATCGTTAAACGGAGTTATTCAAGCACCTTTTGATTCTTATACTATATCAGGTTCTA
>Ga0208898_1001774_pt1 | contig 13891 bp, 8 predicted proteins | sample VirMetDEL_Mar_4_FD_184513 | JGI IMG/M metagenome (GOLD analysis project Ga0208898, IMG submission 184513) | Aqueous microbial communities from the Delaware River and Bay under freshwater to marine salinity gradient to study organic matter... | ecosystem: Environmental > Aquatic > Marine > Coastal...
GCTATTTCGATAAGAAGAAAATAGAAAAGGATTATGGGTCTATTGAGAACTGGTATGCTCAGAATGTAAGATACATAGCCACCCACTACAACATAGCATCCAATACAGATGAAGTAAAAAGAGAGGGAAAGAGAAGTACCAAGCGTTGGGCTGAAGAGTCTCCAGTTGATCAGATCATAAACAACTACAGATATTTCATGGGTACGCAGGAGAACTTCAACTTCGCATACCTTACAGAGGATGAGAAAGGTGGAGAACTTCCAGCCCCTTACATCAAGGGTGAGCAGATATTTGAGTTGATAGAGTATATGCGTGGTGGTATCAGAAAGGTGCTTAATTCTACAAAGGTCACCATCGAAAGTCTTGAGCCTTCCAAGATATCCAAGAAGATGCAGAGGGTTCAGATGATAAAGCTGAAGAAAGACCTTGCTGAGTTCTTCAATCAGACACAGGAGAAGTACGGTATGGGATTCTTCCCAGAGGGCATAGGAAATAATATCGATCTTGATGAGGCGGTGGAGAAGGTGATGAAGTCCCCTATCGATGAGATGGAGGAGTACGGTCTTGACCTTATCAACGACATCATCAACAGAAACAGGTTGAAGGATCAGATGATGCGTGCATTCACTGACTGCGCCATAGGAAGATACTGCGGCATCTATGTTGATGAGATGCACGGAAGACCATATACAGAGGTCATCCCTCCGTACAACCTTATACTTGATTTCAGTAACGACTCAGACTATAACGAGACTGCTGAGTTCGTTGGTTGGGTATCTTTCATGACACCTGAAGAGATCAACTACAGATACGACCTTACGGATGAGGAACGTGATCTTGTAAAGGAGATGTCCGTAACTACACCTGGAATAGGATTTGAACTATTGAATCACTACAACGGATCAAGTGGTTCTGACATTGGTTTCAATTGGTGGGGTGGTCCTGATGGTAGAAATTATAGACAGGTTGCTGTTGTTACTGGTTTTTGGATAACAGAGGTTCCAGAGACAAAGAAGTTGAAAAAGGAAAAAGGCGAGGGAAAGGATATTACCCCTATCCACGGAAACGATTCAGAGCGATACTCCTATCTTAGAATAGATAAAGCCACACTCATAGGAAACGCTATCCTTACAGATTACGGAAGGGATTATAACGTAGTCTACGACTCAATGAATCCAAGCCGTCCTATGCTGCCTGTACGTACATTCATCCCTAACATGATGATGGGTATGAACCGTTCTGTGGTTGACAGAATGAAGAAGCTACAGGATGACATTGATGCCTACGAATACAAGATACGTCAGAACATCGGTAAAGACCTTGGTAATATACTGTTTGTAAACGGAATGAAGGTTGGTGCAGGTGACTCTGTAAGGGAGATCATAACCAACCTGAAGAAATATGCAATGCACGTTACTGATGGATCAGATGGTGAAGACCCGAATGTACTTGATGGTCAAAGACTTGTAGAGAAATTGGATATGTCTCTTGGTGGTAATGTATCCATCTATGTTTCGTTGATACAGGAAAAAGAACGAATGATGAAGGAGATCATCAACGCTTCAAAGGTTTCAATGGGGCAGTTGACGAGTTATGTCGGATATGGTTCACAGCAACAGTCAATCAGTCAGAATCAGTTAGGTATGGCAACATACTACGATGGTTTCATGACATACTACACCTACCTATTGCAGTATATCCTCAACAAGGCAAAGATCATGTTGATGGATATGGATGGTGAAGAGGCGGCAGATGTAATGCTGTCTGAGGACGCTATCAAGTTCTTCAAGAACACCACAGAGTTCCAGTTGGAGGACATGATGGTAAAGGTTGATATTGAGGATATGATAGACGAGCAGTCAAGACAGAGACTATTGACAATCGCTCAAGCCATGGCTCAGAATGCAGACAAGACAGGATTCGATTGGGATGACTACATCGAACTTGAGACTGCACGTACATATACTGAGCTGAAGGATAAGATGACCTTGAAGATCAAGAAGCGCAAGATGCAGCAGGAGCAGCAGCAGCAGATGATGATGTTGCAGCAACAGGCAGAGCAGGAGCGTCAGAGAATGTTCGCAATGCAGCAGCAGGAGATGGCAGAGTCTGGCAGAAACGCAAGAGAAGAAGCCAAGCTACGTCAGAAGACAATGCAGCCAGTTGCAGACAGAGAGGCAGAACTCGCATACGAACAGGAGCGTCAGCAGATGCCTCCTGGAGGTGAGGGTGCATAGTGTTGTAAATCAATAAATTATATATAACTTTGTAAAATGGAAGAAAGAGAAGAAGAAATTGTTGTCGATGACAGCAATATGAACGATGAGAATGGTTCTTTGAATTATGATGTCGAAGTATCTCTTGAGCAGGATGAGGAGCAATCCATCATCTCTAAACTCATGGAGGAGAATCCAGGCATGGAAGAGGAAGACCTTGCGGATCAGATCGAAGAAATGAAGTCAAAGGTGCTTGAAGATAAGAAGGCTCAAGCAGTTGATGACCTGAAAAGAATCGATGCTGTGAAAGAACGTGAAGGTAACTCTGAACTCTCTGATGAAGAGGCTTGGGAGATCGTACTCCAAGAGGAAGAGGAGTCTAAGCAGGAGTCAATCCTAAAAGACCCGTTCTCATTTGATAGCACTCCTGACAAAAAGGTAGACACTAAAGTTGATGAAAGCCAAAAGCTTCAAGAGATGGAGCAGAAGGTTGCACAGGCTGAAGCTGTATTGAACGACCCTCTTATAGATGGGTACTTGAAGTTCAAGCAGTCTGGTAACGGTAGCTTCAGAGACTACATGAAGTCTTTTGAATTGGACAAGGATTACGATGCCATGTCTGATAAGGAGATCTACAAGATGAGCGTGAACGGTCTTGGTCTTACAGAAGATGAGATTGAATACGAGATGGATAGATTCGATGACCTTTCTCCTGTTCAGAAGAAGCTTGAGACACGCAAGATGCGTGAAGACCTCAAGAAACAACAGGAGGACAGAATCAAGAATGTTGCATTTCAGACAAGTGAACAGTCTGTTGAGCAGCAGAAGAGAATGCAAGAGACACAAAAGAAAAATCACGAACAATTCGTTGGGCTTACAAGGTCAATGGTGAACAAGGGTTATTACGGTTTAAATCTTACCGAAGACATGACCAAAGCGATCCACGATCATGTTATCTCAGGAAAAATAGGTTTCGTCAACGCAGATGGTACTGTGAATGTCAACAAGATGTTTGACTTTGCCGCATGGGACCTGTTCAAGAAGGATGTCCTTCAGAACAAGGTACAGCAGGGCAAGGTAAAAGGTCAGAAGGCAGAGTTCATCAAACGTGCTGCACCGAAGAGGACTGGTTTAAAAACCACAAAAGTAGGAGGCAGAACGAATGATTACAACGCATACCTGAAGGCAAGAGGCGATGCCGCAGGAAGAAGAGGGGTTAATGGAGGGAACATAACTCTTTGATAAACAAAAATTAAAAGAAATCTAAAATGGCACAAAATAGCCCTTTAAACGTAGCAGACAACCTAACGGTTCGTTCGTTGTCTGACCGTAACGATTTCCGTAACGTGTATGACCTTTCTGGAGGTTACAACAAGTTCGGAATGATCGTTAACATCTTGAATATGCCTTTCGGAGGCGGTAAGCAGTTCGATACTGACAAGTACGAGAAATCAGTAATGGGTCGTGGACACGTTATTGCTCAAGTAGCTTCAGGCGCACAAGTAGGTAACACACTTGTACTTACACTTCAGCCACAGGGAACTCCTCCTGCACCAGTTGACACTTTCCGTGTTGGTGACGTTGTAGTTGCTGCTGATCACAGTGTATCTGGTAAGGTTATCGCAACCACTCCAGGTTCAATCACATTGGAGGCAACTGAGTCTACTCTTGCTGCAATGAACACTGCGTTCTCTAATCTTGGTACTTATGTTAAGGTATTGGGAGACAGCTCTCCGAACTTCTACTCTGATGGAAAATCTCCACTATATGAGTTCCCTGAGTTGATTTACAACTACTCTGCTGTTAAGCGTGATACTTACTTGGCTTCTCGTAGAGAGAACATCAAGTCTCGTATCTACTACAAGGACAAGTTCTGGGGAGATGCTCAGTTGGACTTGATGGTACAGCGATTCCTTCGTCAGATGGAGAAGCAGATGTTGTTCTCAAACCAAGCTCAGTGGACTTCTCAAGTAGGTGGTCTTTCTGACATGAACGGTGGTGTTCGTTGGTCTATCATCAACCGAGGTGGTGAGTACCTTCCACTTGCTTCTGCTTTGACTCAGGCTCAGTTCGACAACTTCCTTGCTAACGTATGGAGCCGTAAGGCAAGCCGAACTACTCCTATCACCTTGTTCATGGGTCGTGGAATGATGCAGCACATTCAGCGTAACTTCACTGATGGCTACATTCTTAACGCTGGTTCAATGAACACTTTCGGTGGTTCTGAGGTAAAAGGTGTTGATGTACGTAAGTACACTATCGCTGGTGTTGAAGTTGCAATGGTTGAGCTTCCAGTTCTTAACGATACTGAGTTCTTCCCAGAGTTGACTTCAGTTGCTGGACTTAGCAACCCATACCGTCAGCAGCACACTTGCTTCGCACTTGACTTGGATCCTATCGAAGTTAAAGGTGGAGGTCTTGCTCCTGCTATCGAAAAAATCTTCCGAGGACCATCTGAGTTCTACTGTGGTTACATCAAGGGTATGGCTGATGCAGGTGTACCTACTGTTGATAACTTCGCAGATTACAGTGTGGATATCGTAAGTTCAGTAGATGCTCACAGATGTGACATCATGGCTGATAACGGAATCGACATGATCGGTAAGTTCAGTGGATTGATTGAATTGGTAGCTTAATTTATAAACTCTTAAAAACTTAGAAAAAATGAATAAGCCTATTAATTTTGTTTTACAAGTCGCTGATACTGTTACGGGTGCTGTACCTGCTTCTCAGGGACTTATCACTGTAAAAAAGAACGCTGCTGCTGATGCTGTTTTTTCCTTTCCATGGAAGAAGATTCAGAAGGTAGAGAGAACCGCAGGAGTAACTGAGGTCGCTGCTGCACCTACCGCTACTGCCGCTGTTTCGATTGTAGCTGGAACAGAATACTCTTTCATACTCAGACAGATTGTTGGGGATGAAGTTGTTACTGAAAAGATATCATATACTGCTCAAGGAGCTGATGGTATCAATGAAGTTTCTGCTGGATGGAGATCTGTGCTTGATGCATTGTCTGCTTCAGGTAGAATCAAAGCAACAATTACTTACGCTGCTCCTGCGGTAACTATTACTGCTGCAGCAGGTTCTCCTTTGCTAACACTTTCAAATCCATCTAATGCGACTAATGTTGTTTTGGGCGGAACTGCTGGAACAGCACCAGTTAATGTTGGCGCAGATTTGTTAGCTGCTGGTCTTGTAGATTCTTTTGATGGAGATCTTCCTGAATCGGGTAAGAAGTACACTCGTTACGAGTTTGATTTGATGCTTCCAAAAGGATACGGTGGTTTTAATCATCAAACAGACGATCAAGCTGTAAGTCTCAATATCTATATTGATGATAGTGCTGGGGCTGGATATACTGCTCTTGATGGTGAACTTACTGATATTCTTGACGGTACTTACACTGCTGCTGACCTTTTGGGTTCTAACGTGTAACATCATCAATGTAATTTTAAAGAGAGGTGGCAGTTTTGTCACCTCTTTTTTTTATCTTTATGCTGTTAATTAACTAATACTTTAAAATGGAAAGAGAAATTGCAGTGATCAAGCCGAAGGGTGTAAATCACATTAAACAAGCTGTAACGCTTACTGCGACCTACAACTTGAAGGGCAGAAACATCTCGCTGAATCAGTACGGAGAGGTTAAGCCAGGAAACCTTACCAAGAACCGAGGAGACATCAGATTCGCAGGAGAACTTGCTACAGAAAGCAAAATCTTCGGTGACTCATTCGATGAGGTTGAGGATCAGGTCAATTTTTGGTTGAACCACCCAATGGTAGAGGATGTGAACGGATCTGGAAAGGATGGTGCAAGGTTCACAATTGAAATCATTGAGGCTACCAAACAGAAGAAGCGTTCTAAGACAGTTAATGTAAACCGTGTAGTATCAACAGTTTACGGAATGACAGAGGCTCAGAGAAAGGATGTAATGTACTTCTTCAAGCAGGATCCACGCAATGTAAGTGATGATGATATCACTTTGACACTTGTGGATATTCAGGACGGTCTTCTTCTTAAAGAGCCTAACACATCAAGATTCCTTGAGACATTCGGATCACTTAACAAGCAGTCTGTTGCCAATAAAGTTGAGATGTTGGTGTATGTGAACAAGGGAATTGTATCTGGCTTTGTTACAGAAGATGCAGATAAGTTCTACATCGGTGATGTTCTTATCGGTAAGGATGAGGATGACATTGCCCTGTTCTTCAAGGATAACCCACAGATGTATGATAACCTGAAGCGTTCACTTGCGAGTGATGGTGATGACACGGCATTCAATGACCTTAATGAGTCTGATGACGATGACTTCACTCCTGCCGAAAGAAGAGCGCACTTCATGGCACTTTACAAGAAGTACAAGTTGAAGGGTAAATTCCCAGCAGATCTTGACAGTGCAATTGAGCGCATCCATAAGTATGAGGAGGAGAACGGTATCGAACTGAGTGAATAACCACTCTTCGGATAGTATCCGTTGACAGACCCTGACCCCGTAAGGTCGGGGTTTCTTTTTAAGTGTCCGTAACAATGCGTATCTTTGTTCTATGGTAACAGGATTAGACCTTAAAAGATTATTCGAGGATAAGATAGATAACAGCTACTCGGATTACGTTAGCGACCCTAAGATGCAGAGGGCGTTTGACAATGCGTTCCTACGTGTTATAGAGAACAAGTACAGGGGTCTTGACACACAGAAGGAGTTCGATGAACTGTCTGAATTGATGGTTATTGACAAGACGATTCTAATCAATAACAATAGGTTCAGAACAATACCAGTTCCGTTAAGTTCTGTTGTTGGTACTACGTTCACATTCTCAGCAGAACATAATCTAGTTGTTGGAGATACTTTTACGGTTGATGGCACTGGAACAGCTAACGATGGCGTTACTTACACTGTTGTTACTGTTACTTCTGGTGCAATTGTAGTTGCTGACATTGCTGGTGTTACCGTACAGCCCAATCAGGGTTATGCGACAACGACTCACTCTACATTCAATAATCAGCCATCTGACAGTATGTTAGCGGATTATCTACACGTTCTTGCTATCAAGTGTTATATATATGATATTGATGATAGAGTTCCTGTCTACAAAGCATACGCAGGTACTCCAGCTATTATAGAGTTCTTTAGACCAATAAAGGCTAGGAACAAGGACTTTATACACGGAAGCACATTCTCTGGTGACCTTGGGTTTGTTGTACTGAAACAGATAAGCGAGTTCAAGTATGAGATATATCAGCCATCATTCCCGCCATCTTTCTCAACTCCATTGACACTTACACAGTCAGCAGCGAACAACATAGACTCAATAGAGCAGGTAGAGGAGAATTGGGCTAAGTATCTACAGAGCGATAGAAGGATATCCAAGTCTGGTGAGCCAACTATCGATGAGCCAAGATTCAATCAGCATAAGAACTTTATTCTTATTCATCCACAAAGTGCTGTATGTCCAGCTGTAAGTGTTGACTACATTAGAAAACCTGAGGTGGTAATAGATGTTACTGACAATGTTTCTGACCTATCACTATTCTACAGCGAGACACTATTGAATAGACTTACGGATGAGGCTGTGAAGATGTTCTACCAGGAAGTAAGAGATCCTAATCAGTACCAGGTTGCGGATAGAGAAATGTTGGATAACCCATGATGGATATATCGGGAGACATATTCATAGAGTGGGAGGTCGATGCGACCTATGAGGAAATGTTTGAAGAACTAATATACGAGTACATTGAAAACTCTTGAATGCATAGAATTGATACAGATGGCTGATGAAGGTGGAATCTTCACCGATGAGTCACGCTACGATGTAGGAACGATGCTTACAGTATTGAATGCTGCGAGGGCATTTGCCATTACGGAGATGTATCGTAAGAACAATAGGATTCATCCTAACTTCATACAAAGGGTTTACCCTGAGTACAAGGAGGCTATCCAACAGTCAGACTGTTACAACCTGTTTGAACTTCCACGTACAGTTGAGATAAACGACAAGATGGATGGTCTGATGTATGTAGGAAGCATCAAGGGTAATGAGGCTTATTCAAAGATACGTACACGTATGCAGTTGAACTCACGAAGAAATCAAAGGGTTCACAAACTGTACATGAACAAAAGGGTTCACTTTCTGTACGATGCAACAAGGGAATACCTTGAGATTCACGACCCAAAGGTAAAATATCCACTGGTAGAGGGTGTGTTTGAGGATCCAACAAGTGTTCCTCAGTTCAGTTTTGATAACGATGAGTATCCTATTACCAATGACGCAATGAAGCGTATTGAAGACCTTGTGAGAAGGGGAACGATATTGGAATCTGTCAGGGTTCCTGTCAACAAGATATCCAACTCTCAGGATGATTCAAATGTACAACGTGACATTCAAACGAAATGATAGAGGTAGGTAAATACAGCATTGTAAGTTTACAGGAGGCGGTAGAATCAGCAAAGGAAATGTTGAGGCTACAGGATACTACCGAGTTCGATGGATTCCTACTACGTAAGGCTGACGAGGCAATGCGTCATATCGGTGATGATACGACCTACGCAAAACGTGCCTGTACGCTTGATATCATAGATGGTCGTGCAAAGCTTCCAATGGGATTCATAAGACTGCTTGGCGCAAGAATGTCCGACTCCAATGGTAACTGCTTTGAGCAACCATACCTTGACCTTCCATACCTTACAGACTGTGGGTGTGAGAACATTGCAAACATAAATAACGGATTCAACAACCCATTCCAAATACAAGAGGGATATATCGTCTTCCACGCACCTTCAGACCTTGAAACGGAAACAATACGTATCGCATACATCTCAAGGAGCGTGGACGATGACGGGTTGATGCTTATGTCTGAGAGACATGAGAGAGCGATAGAGGCTTATCTGTGCTATCAGTTCACACTGAGTTTCTTTGAAAACTATCCTGTCAACATAAGACAGGAGTACAAGAACACTTGGAAGAATCAGAAGCAACAGTTGAAAGGCATGAGCCAAAGAGAAAGATTTGAAGAGAACAAACGTGAGATAGCCGCCATTCTTAATGCGTGGATAACCTCGGATAGAAACGATAGATAATGAGCGATCAGCCAGTAAGATTCAACCCTGTCGGAAACATGGACAAGGACAGTGATCCTCGCTATGTCCGTCAGGGAAACTATATTGATGCAAAGAACATTCAGAAGCTTACCGAAAAGGGTGGCACTGGAGGTGCTGTTATTCCTACAAAGGGTAATGAGTATGCATTTACGTTAGGAGATGTACAGGCTCAGAATAAGAAGTACAGAATAAAGGAGGGGGTAACAGTATCATACGAAATAGGTGAGATTGCTTATCTTAACAAAGGGGATTTTCTTTTATCCTTATCAGTCACAATTCCAAGCCTACCTTACGTAAATAGTCTTTTAGTAGGTGGAACACTTATTATAGATGGCGCAACGCCATCGTTCAATCCAAACCTAAATAGAGCCTGGACTATATTAGCTATTAACGGAACTACTATTTATTTAGTTGTTCCTCCAAATATAATTCCAAAAATTACTGGAACTCCGTCTGTAAGTGGTGCTACTATAACATCTGGAAACTACGTGATATCGTTCCTAACGATGAATCAAAATCACGTTATGGACGAGGTTCAAACAGCAGGTGATGCTCAGTCTATTTACGACAACCTAACAGACCCTAACGTATTTGAATATGCTGCACAGTTCACATTCACACTCGGACCAGACTATGTTGATGTTGAGTTCAATGGATTTGACTACTACGACTACTACATCCAGTCTACAGGTGATGACAGGCTTGACATCTTTGCAACACAAGAGGCTATTCCAGTAAATCTTTCAGGTGGTCTTATAGCAAATGGAAGTTACGACATACTCGGACATCTTTTCATCACATCTACAACCATTGAGAAAGAACCAGAGGAGCTTGATTTAAAGGTAATTGATGTTGGTCTTATAGTTGCAAATACAAACCCTCCTCCAACTCAGAGATATGATGCACCCACAAGGATTACTTTCTCATCAAATCACGACTTTCAAATAGGTGAGTGGGTTGGTATATCAGGATCAAATGCAAGTTGGTTGAACGGTACTTTTCTTGTGTCAGGAATACCAACACCAAACCAAATAGAAATAATTACAGATACATCTTTTGGTGGTATACACGAGCCATTTACTGAAGGTGACGAGGTAATGCTCAGAAACCCACAGTCTATAGGTGAGATAGGTGTTGCACTGTACGACTACGATGCTGACGCATGGTCTTACACAAGATTACTTAGAAGTATTCAGCTTAATTTCCTAACGAGTAAGGCTAACGATATTACAGGAAGAGATGATGTAAGAAGAAAGACGCTTTACTACACGGATGATTACAATAACAGAAGAGCATTCTATTACTATGGTGAGTATATTCAGGATGGAGCTTTGGCTCATATCAATCCTAACAACTACTACACCTACGATAACATAGACGAACAGAACGAGGTTTCATCCAACTCTATTGAAGCAACAGTAAGATTGTCTGAACAGGTTCAAGGAGGTGCTTTGAAGGCTGGTAACAAGAGATACTTCTGCTACTTGGTTGATTACTTTGGCAATAGAAGTGCCTACTCTGCAATAAGTAATGTTGTAAGTGCATATCAAGGAACACCTAGCGGAACTATTTATGGCAACGAACCTACCGAAAACACAGGCAAGGCAAATAGGCTTATAATCGAACAGATAGATACCCAAAAGTACGAGTACATAGCACTTGGATTTATCGATTACGTAGGTGAGGTTGTTACAGCATCTACTCTTCCAGAGCGTCAGATTACAAGCAGAACTATGATTCTTGACCACTTTGGAACTGAGCCATCGTTCTCTGTAGACCTTGCCACAATAACTGTAAGCAACCTTAATGTTCCTAAGAGAGCATTGAACGTAGACCTTATAGACAATAGACTTGTATTCTCAAACTTACAGGAAGACCCAAAGCTTGACCTAAGACCATGGAGCAAGGAATTCAAGCATAGAATAAAGCAGAAGTGGATTACAGAATCAACTAAATTTCAGTTGGGAGAGTACCAAGATGTGCAGGTTATACACGACAATCTTGGCTACATGATGAACGAGACATACCGATTCGGTGTGCAGGTTTATTGGAAGAAGTCAGGAACGTGGTCAGAGGCTTCATGGATTGATGATGTTAAAATAGATTTTAACTCAATAAACGTGACAAATCCAGAAGGCGAAAATAGAAGGGTTCAGTCTGGAAATGATATACTCACAAACTACGACCTCAATGAAACCATAGTTTCTGATGAGGATTTCTACCCATTGCCTTTGGGTGTAGACGCTGGAAGTCCAGAAGGATATCCTAAGAAAAAAGTATTTGGCAGGGTTAAAGTCCCTTACGTTGAGTTCTTTGGATTTGACTTGAACTTTGAAATAGACGGAACTCCTATCAGAAATCTAATCAGCAAGATAAAGATTGTTCGTACAGAGTGCATTCCAGAGGTAATAGCAAGTGGACCCGTGGTGATGTCTGTTGGGATGGGGAGTCCGAAATATGGATCTACAACACAAATAGTTTTAGGTAATTATTTAGAATTATATGGTGACACAACATTTCTTGCTGGAACAAAAATAGGCACATACGATGGTGCGAAAACAGATTTAAACAACCCAACTTTCCCGTTGTCGTATGGCAAAATGGATGGTGATATATACTATGCTATTGCCCCGTCTATTTGTTTAGCAGAGAATGATAATGATTCGCTTTTTAATTGGGTTTCTTTTGAAGGGACATTTCACGAGTATCCTTTTGCATACGGATCTCCAATGCAAGGAGGTATAAGACCATTTGACATAGACACTACTGGAGCGCAAAATGAACTAACATACAATAAAGCTGAAGAGTATTTATATTTCATAAACAGTCAATACGAATCACAATACAATTTAACAATAAACTTCAACCTTGACCAAATATCCAATAATATGAGAAGGGTTTTTTACTCTGATTCTGTTGGGGTTGGAAATGGTTTTAATGGTTTCTATTGGGATATAACAAATTATGGATATCCTGATTTTGAATTTAGAGGAAATGCTACTCATCATTGGATAACCCCAATGTATCACTATGGAGAGGATGCTAATCCACAGGGGGCTACTGGGGGTTTTTCGGGTAGGCATGGTATGCCATTTGGAACAAAAGTAAGATTGACAAATAGAGATGCCTCTGGTTCGCATGAGTCTTGGGTTGATGCATTTCTTGATTTCTCTCATATTGCTGTAAGTCCAGCTTTATTTCCTTCTTTGGTTCCAAATAATTTCCCAGCTACACTTGGTGCATTGTGGGGTTCTAATTTAAAAAAATATTACCCGTTTTGGGTAAACAGAAGAATACTTACATTCTATGCTCCTGACCTGTTATTCGATAACGAAGCTGTCCCTACCGCAGGAAAACTTAACGTATTCGGTGAGTATAGAATGGACAGAAGACACCACAATGACATTTCCTGTGGATTGTTTACTACAACACTACCATTATCTGGGTACTCAGAGTACACTGTGGAGAATATGGGTACTACGTATGACCAGTATGACATCAACGATATCTTTGACATAGGCGATGGTGGTGCTGCTGATATATATCCTGGAGCAAAATTCAGGAAAGGATACTCTGGGAATACCAAGAATTGGGATGCCGCTGGAACAGGTGACCCCGCAATGGAAGAACCATACACCAAGCACAACAACCTATGGATAAACCCACGCTCACTCGTTCTTCGTGTAGATGGGAATACAGATGCATCACTTAGAGATAATCTTACAGGAGTTGAAGCTCCAAACAAGAACACAGACTACGGTGTTTACTATGTTCAGATGTATCAGGAGAACATAGGTAAATACGGTGGTACTGGAGACTCTACATACATTGATACAGGATTCTCTATCAAGGTTGATGACCTTACTGACACTAACGGAATAGTAAATCAGAACCAAATAAATGTGTTCGGTGGTGACACGTTCACACAGGCAACGTACCTAGCAACAAGAAGAGTGAATCCATCTGAGGTTTCAGCGGATAACGCTACTGAATACCAAGGAGGTTCTCCTGGATGGGGTGGTGGCATGAAGTTCTACTCTCAGAACAGGATTAACTCACAGTTGAGAACAGATACTAATGACTCACTCCTATACCCAAAAGACACACAAAGTCAGACGGATTGGCTTGAGAACACTGAGACTGGATTCGGTAATAACTTCCAATACAACGACTCATATATACCTGCAAGTGGCGTTCTTTCATATGCATCAATAAACGACAGGCTCATTGACCAACAAGTAGACCTACCATCACGTATAGACTACAGTGAGAAGTACGAGCAGAACACACTTGACGATAAGAACCAATCGTTCCTGCCTCTTAACTTCAAAGACATAGACCAAGCATTCGGAGAGATAATATCACACAAGAATGTAAACGGTGAGCTGTTCACACTACAACCAAGAAAGTTCCAAGCGCAGTTCTTCAATGCGTCAGGAACGCTGCAAACAGAATCAACCGAAGGTCTTAACGTAGTTATCGGTGATGGGGCTGTACTTGCAAGGGATGGTAGAACACTATCATCATACGGAACAGAACACAAGTGGTCTGTGATAAAAGGCAAGAGTCCTGGCGGTAAAG
>Ga0208898_1001775_pt1 | contig 13881 bp, 9 predicted proteins | sample VirMetDEL_Mar_4_FD_184513 | JGI IMG/M metagenome (GOLD analysis project Ga0208898, IMG submission 184513) | Aqueous microbial communities from the Delaware River and Bay under freshwater to marine salinity gradient to study organic matter... | ecosystem: Environmental > Aquatic > Marine > Coastal...
CACACGTATTTAAGAACCATATGTTCCTAGCAGGTGATCCTAGTGAAGACACGAATCTTTATTTTAGTGCACCTTACGATGAGACTAGCTTTGCTGCTGCTGATGGTGCTGGTGTTATTAACGTAGGTTTCCCTGTCGTAGCTATCAAGTCCTTCCGTGACATACTGTATATCTTTGGTAGTAATAACATTCGTAAGTTAGCAGGTGACAACATCTCTAACTTTGTACTACAAGAAGTTACAGATGACCTTGGATGCCTAGCTACAGATAGTGTTATTGAGATCGGTGGTGACCTACTATTCTTATCACAAGATGGCTTACGTCCTGTTAGTGGTACAGACAAGATTGGTGACGTTAATCTAGAGACAGTATCAAAAGATATTCAGTCTATTTTTACTGACATTGTGTTTGATATTGACCTAGAAAGTCTTAATGCTGTAGTAATACGACAAAAGACACAATTCCGTTACTTCTTTGGTGCAGCAGACTCTCAAGGTATTATTGGGGGCTTCAGACAAACACCTAATGGTTTGCAGTTTGAATATAGCCAGATGCTAGGTATCACAGCTACTTGTGCTGCCAGTGGCTACATTGGGCAGAATGAGTTTGTAATACACGGTGACAGTAACGGTAAAGTGCATCGTCAAGAACAAGGTAATGACTTTGATGGCACAGACATCTTTAGTTTATTCCAGACACCGTTCTTCCATATGCAAGACCCAGAGCAACGTAAGGTATTCTACACAGTAGCTACATATCTACGTTCTGAAGGTGACAATGAGATTGTTATGTCTGCTTTGTATGACTATGAAGATGTTGACACACTAAGTCCTACAAACTTTACATTAACAACTACAGGTGCTGCAGCATACTATAACGAAGCTTTATATAATAGTACAGCAATCTTTGATGGTAACCCTGCTCCTGTTAAAAGAACAAACATTTCAGGTTCAGGCAAGTCAGCATCATTTAAATTCGTAACTAATGATTCCAATGCATCACACAGTATTCAGGGTCTAGTGATTACATTCGGAGTAGGAGACAGGTTATAAAATGGCAGGTTATACAAGACAATCCGTAGCTGACATTATTGCTAATGCAGTTATTAAAGCTGCACCAGTTAATGCAGAGTATAATGCAATTCAGAGTGCATTTGCTCAAGCTACAGGTCACAAACACGATGGCACAACTGCAGAGGGTGCCTATGTACCTATGATCTCTGACCCAGATGCATACAACAAAATTGTAATAGATGCTACAAACAACAGAATTAGTTTTTATAATGAGGTATCTACTACTGCTGTAGAACAAATTAGACTAGAAGACGGTGTATTAAAACCTGTAACTGATAATGATATTGATCTTGGTGCATCTGGCTTAGAGTTTAAAGACTTATACATTGATGGTACTGGATATATTGATACAGTTAATGTACACGAGAATGCTACTATTACAGGTACTCTAGGTGTAACTGGTGATACTACTGTAGCAAATATTACATCTACTGGTACGTCTACTCACGCCACTGTAGACATTAATGGTGGTGCTATTGACGGTACTGTAATTGGTGCTTCTAGTGCTGCTGCAGGTAGCTTTACAACTGTAACCACATCTGGTCAAGCAACACTAGCTACTGCTGATATTAACGGTGGTACAGCAGATAACGTAGTCATTGGTGGTACTACTGCTGCAGCTATTACAGGTACTACTATTACTGCTAACACAGGCTTTACAGGTAATCTTACTGGTGATGTAACAGGTAACGTTACAGGCAATGTTACTGGTAACGTAACTGGTGATATTACAGGTGATGTAACTGGTAATGTTACGGCTGCTAGTGGCTCCTCTACATTTAACAATATGACAATTAATGGAACACTAGATGTTACATCTACCGTAATTAACAACGTTAGTGATCCAGTTTCGGCACAACAAGCCGCCACAAAAAATTATGTAGATACAGAAATAGCAAGTCTTGTAGACTCAGCACCAGGAACACTAGACACACTAAACGAACTAGCTGCTGCTTTAGATGATGACCCTAACTTCTCTACAACTATTACAAACAGCATAGCAACCAAGCTACCACTAGCAGGTGGTACGATGACTGGTGCTATTGCTATGAGCACTAATAAGATCACTGGTATGGGTGATCCTACTGCTGCTCAAGATGCAAGTACAAAGGCATATACAGACACACAACGTGATACACGTCTAGCATTGTCTGGTGGCACTATGACAGGTGCTATTGATATGGGTAGCTCTAAGATTACAACTACCTATACACCTACAGACAATGCCGATTTGACTACAAAAACATACGTTGACGGTATCTTAGGATCAGCTACTGCTGCGGCTACAAGTGCTGCTGCGGCTGCTACATCAGCTACCAATGCAGCCACAAGTGCTACTGATGCTGCAACTTCAGCAACAAATGCTGCAGCTTCTTATGATTCGTTTGATGACAGATACCTTGGTGCTAAAGCCTCTGCACCTACAGTAGATAACGATGGTGATGCACTTATTACTGGTGCTTTGTACTTTAACTCTACAGATAATGGATTGTATGTATATACAGGTACAGCTTGGGTAAGTAATACTAACTACGGTGTAGCATTTACTAATTACACAGCTACAGGTGGTCAAACATCTTTTGCAGTAAGCTATGAAGTAGGTTATGTAAATGTATATCTAAATGGTGTAAAGCTTTTACTGGGCACAGACTTTACAGCTACAAATGGTACTACTGTCGTATTAACTACAGGTGCTACTGCAGGTGATATTGTTGACATTGTAGCTTACAACATCTTTACTATTGCAGATACGTATACACAAACACAAGCTGATGCAAAGTTTGCTCAAGTAGCAAATAACTTATCTGATCTTGCAAGTGCATCTACAGCTAGAACAAACCTTGGTGTAGCTATTGGTTCAGACGTACAAGCTTATAGTTCTAATCTGGCATCTATAAACCAAGACTTAGCCACAGATGACAGTGTAACATTTAATAACGTAGTTACAGGAACTACAGATCACAGTACAGTATCTTCTACATTTAACGTATCTGCAAGTGATGGACAAATACAAAAAATAACACTGGGTGCAAGCATTACTGTTAGTAGTTCTAGTTTAAACGATGGAGATTCTTTAATCCTTATGGTTGATGATGGTTCAGCTTATGCTGTTACTTGGTCAGGGTTTACTTGGTCTAACAATGATGGTGTAGCTCCTACATTAGTAACCACTGGTTTTAACGTATTTAGTATTTGGAAAATTGGTGCTAGTGCTTACATTTCTTATGCAGGGGATCAATAATGATTGGTGCAGCTAGTGTAGTAGCAGTAGGACGTAGCCACGTTTTAGAACGTGAGATACTTTACACTACTCCAGGAACATACACTTGGACTTGTCCTGCAGGAGTAAACTACGTTTCCGTTGTTTGTATAGGCGGTGGTGGTGGTGGTATGTACTACAATAATAGTAGTAGCAGTCATACATATGCTATGGGAGGCGGTGGTGGTGGTGGCCTAGCTTGGATGAACAATATATCTGTAACCCCTGGAAATAATTATAGTGTAGTTGTTGGGGCAGGAGGTTCTAATGGAGCCTATCCATCAGGTTCGACAGCAGGTGAAGATTCCCTGTTTTGGTCTTTTCTTAGGATAAAAGCATTTGGTGGTTCTGCAGGTACATACAACACTGATACACCAGGCGGTTCATACTATTTAAATGGTGGTTACGGAACTGCCCGTGGCGGTGGTGTAGGAGGTACTTCCTATAGTCAAGCATCATCTGGCTATGGCCCTGCAGGTGGCGGTGGCGCAGGTGGTTACTCAGGCAATGGCGGTCACGGTAGGGATGATTACTACACTAGGGGTGACTATGGTTCTGGCGGTGGAGGCGGCGGCGGAGGTGCTGCACGATACACTTACAGTACAGTAGACCACGTATCTGGTGGCGGTGGTGGCACTGGAGTTTATGGCGAAGGGGCTAATGGTACTGCTACTACTTATGGAAATGGTATCGGAGGCTCTGGTGGTGGCAATGGTGATGCTCCAGACAGCGGTACAAACAGTGACAGTACAGGGGCATATACAAAAGGTGGTGACTACGGCGGTGGAGGCGGTGGTTCTGCAAGTGTTTACTGGGGTTATGGTGGTAATGGTGGTGATGGTGTAGTTAGACTTATCTATCGTGTAACAGGGTTAGAAACTAATTTAGAGTTTCCCTCTACAGATACTGGTATTAAACGGTTACAGACAGTTATTTAAACAAAGAAAACAACAATGAATAAAGCAAGAGACATAGCTGACAAGGAAAACTTAAATGTACGTTAAAATTACAAATGGTTCAGTAGAGACATATCCTTATTCAATAGGATTACTACGCCGTGAAAATCCAAATACATCTTTTCCAAAACAAGTACCTGACTCATTACTTGAGCAGTATGGTGTTTATTCTGTAACGAAAACAGATCAACCTAGTTACACACAAAGAACTCAAAACATTACTCAAGAAAGCACACCCACTCTTGTTAATGGTGTGTGGACTGTAGGTTGGACTATTACAGATAAAACTGCAGAAGAAATTACAGAATACGATACTGCTGTAGCAGTACAAAACCGTGATCTTCGTAATAGTCTTTTATCTGAGACAGATTGGACAGGTCTTTCTGATGTTACAATGTCTGCAGAGATGACTACTTACCGTCAAGCTCTTCGTGATATTACTACACACGCAAACTGGCCCAACCTTGAGCCAGATGATTGGCCTACAAAACCGTAAGGATAAACTGAGATGAGTAAAGCAAGAAACTTAGCAGATATTGTAGCAGCAGGTCAGCCACTTGCGGATGGTACTATTGAAACGACAGACATTACGGATGTCACTGCTAGTGCTACAGAATTGAACTACACAGATGGTGTTACATCTAATATTCAGACTCAGTTAGATGCTAAGATGACACCGACTTATACAGGTGACGTAGACATTACTGGGAATATCACTGTGTCTGGTACTGTAGATGGGCGTGACATTGCAACCAACATTCCATCAACGCTTGGCACTGCGGGTCAGGTTTTGACTGTTAATTCAGGTGCTACTGCGGGTGAGTGGGCTGATGGTGGCGGCGGTGGCTGGGAATTAATATCGACAACAACAATATCAGGTAACCCTAGTTCCGTTTCAATTAGTTTAGCAGATTATCCAGTTTTGCGTTTTGAGTACGTTGAGATAGAGCATTCTGCAAATTCTGGTCTGTATCTGAATGTAAAAGCCAACGATGGTACAAATAATGTAACCTTTCGTGGCGCACGTTTTATTGAAACTTGGGCATCACGATCAAACTCTACTTTAAATAATGCTAGTCTTTTATTTGTAACTCAAAGTAGTGAAACTTCAAATGGTACGGTACTCCTTTACAATGCATATAATACTGGAAAAACAGGGATTTATGCTTTTGGAGGTAATGTAGATACTACAAACAATTACTATGGTACAGAAAGGTTTACGGGAGGTAGTAATGGTACATATGCGGATGATGCCGTTCCTTCTGTCACGTTCAATCTAAATCAGGCTGCAACAATGTCAAGTGGAACAATATATCTTTATGGTTCTACCACATAGGAGATTATAATGGCGAAATTATTAAAGCAAATAGGGGATACGTTGGTTCCTATCGAAGGGGCTGAATTAGAGCAATTCCTTAACGATCAAGCAGCAGCAGCCGTTGAATTTGCTCGTGAGCGTCGAAACAGCCTTTTAGCTGAAACAGACTGGCGTTTCCGTTCAGATTTAACAGTTTCACAAGAATGGATTGACTACTGCCAAGCACTACGGGATGTCCCAGCGCAAGAGGGCTTCCCAGAGAATATAACTTGGCCTATTAAGCCTGAATAGTTCTTGTTATTTAAGCCTTTATGAGTTAAACTATGAGTGACATCAAACTTTCTCCAGAAGAAATAGAAGATATGCTAGATCGTGCAGCAAGACGTGGAGCTAAAGAAGCCCTGCGTTCTATTGGCTTACTAGACGATGACGCACATAAAGATATTACAGAGATGCGTAGCTTGTTGGAAGCTTGGCGTGACACTCGTAAGTCTATCTGGTCTACAGTAGTAAAATTAGCTACCGTTGGAGTCCTGACGTTTATTGCAGGTGCGGTATGGATGACAATGAATAAGTAACACAGTAAGCTTGCTTATAAGCGAACAAGGTATAATATAATGGCAACTGACTTCCAGTATAAAATTAAAGCTATTGATGCTAAACCCCATCCTATGACAGGAAATAAGCAGTATGAGTATTTGCTTATGATCGACTATGCAGATGGCGGTACTGCTATGGAACGGTCTGGTGTATTTAGCAGTAAGCAAGCGGCTACAGATGCTATTAATACAATGATAGCTAAACATAAGTCTTCTGTAGAAGGTAGACCTGTAACCATAAAAACTAACTATGGTACAGAGACACAGGAAGTTAATGCTAATCAAAGTTATGCCCTTGAAAAAGAAAAAGAGGCTCTTGAGCAGTCTCTACGTGACTTAACAGAAGACCCTAGTAACCCTGGTTATACTGTAAGCGGTAGACAGTTAGTAGATCAAGATACATATAGCTCTCAATTAGGTGCTACAAAGAAACAGTATGCCACACCAGACCCAGCTAAACTAGAGGCAACAAAAAACCGATACTCTGAGATTAACTCTGTGTTAAGGAGCCAAGCCCCTAATGCTTCTGTTATTAACCGAACACGGCAACGTTTAGAGCAAGAAGGTCTGACTGTGGGTGCTATCCAAACAGGTGCTACTACACCTACAGAAGATGGGCAGTTTGGTGGTACTGGTGTAGGCACTGGCACTACTTATGATACAACTACTGGAGGTGGTACTACTTATGTTGGTGACTCTACTGATGAAGGTGGTACACCTGTAGCTACTGATCCAACAGGCACTGGAACAGGCACAGGTACTATAGGTGGTGGTACTACTTATGGTCAACAACCTATTACAGGTACTTTCGGTACACCTCTACAAACTTCAGGGCTATCTGCTGTACCTACATTCAACTATAATCAGCCTGTACAACAACAGGCAGGGTTTACCCAACAGCAGTTGACCTCGACTATGCCAGGTATGGGGGGTGCACCTACAGGAGTCCAAACAGTACAATACACAAATCAGTACGGACAGAGTATACCTGTCACAGAGTCTAATGGTCAGCCTATCACGTATGTGCCACCAGGATACACTAAAACTACTGGTGCTGCACAAGGTGGCCTTATGCGTAGAGGTTACGCTGGTGGTGGACTTACTGTGCAGCAGAATGAAGATGGTACGTCTGCTATAACTCTTAATGGAGAAACTATACGTACATATCGTGCAGGTCATAGTCCTTCTGTAATACAAGATGAAACTAAACGTTTGCAAGAGTCTCTTAATAAAGTTCAGGATTACTTAGCAACAAATGCTACACCTCCTCAAAACGTAGTTGATGCTTTTTATAACTCTACAAATCCAGGTGTTAGTCGTAGTATTTTTACTCGTATGTTTGGTAAGCTTCAAGAGAACGCAATAAATAAGCGTATGGCTGAAGAAGCCAAGAAGTATGAAAAAACTTACGGTGTCCAAACTAATGCAGAACGTTATGCGGATCGTGAAGGTTACGGTCAAATTACTGAGTCACCAAGTGGAGGCTTTCAACTTAACCTTCCTGGAAATCGTCCTACCTTTGCTACACGTGAGGCTGCACAAGCTTATCTTAGTGGGTTTAACCAGTTGGTTAATGAAGGATCAGCTCAGGCTTACATAGCTAAACAGCAAAAAGCAGACGGCTTCTTCAAACGCACCCCTCAACCCGAAGCTACCGATGAGTACAATGCTAAGAAACAAGCTGCACTAGAGTCATTCCGTGCACTACAAGACCTTCGTGATTATGAGGGTGGTCCCTTATCTCCTGAGTTAATAAAGAAAAGGGCAATCCTTAGAACAGGTGCTAACACTGCTACACTAGACCCTCAACTTCTAAAAGACCAAGATTTTCTTCGCCAACTCAAAGGTATGGGTGTAGATAAACTTGTGTCTGGTGGTATGGGACCAACTGGACTTCCAGAGTTTTCTGAGCTTAGAATTAATTCAGAGGGTACAGGTCCAAATGGACAGGAGCTTTTGTCTGTAAAAACTATGAGCAGTGGTATGGGGTGGAATGACCTAACCATACGTGACAATCTTGGTGGTACTATTCGTGGTAACGTATTCTTGGATTCAGACAGAATGGACCCGTCTGTTTTTAAGAATAAGATTGCTAGTTCAGCTGATATTGCAAGTGCTAACCGACTAGGTAAACCAGAGGCGTCTGAGTTTGCGGCTATAACTGGTCGAAGTCTTAATGAGTCGTTGAAAGCTCTTGGAGGAAACTTTGCATCTGGTGATATTCGTAACTGGGGTGCAATCCTTCAAGCTGGAGACCCGTACCAAGCTGCGATAGATGCTCAGAAACAGTTGTACTACAGGTATACTCCACAAGACTCTAGAGCAGAAAACACTGGTGCAGATCAATACATCCACCAGATACCCCAAACTTGGGACGAGATTATTCGTAACTATAGCACGGCTACCCCAGAGCAAAAAGAACTTCTATTAAGAGGGGATATCGTTAGGTTTAAGGACGTAAACACAGGCGAGATGCGTGAGGAAGTTCTTAAAAAACCTTCTGAAAGAACAAACACTACACGTCTTGATAGGTATAAAGACCTAATGCGTATTGGTGCTATAGACGAGTTTGATATAAAAGATTTTGAAAACTTACCTAACTATCCTGATGCATTCAGGGAAGAGTACGGACGTGACCCTACAGTAGAGGACTTTGCTGACTATGGCTACACTGATCCAGAAGGTAGTTTTAAAAATATTATGGGTGATCAGACTCAGGATACTACTACTATAGATGATCAAACAGATGAATTGTTTCCACCTAGTGAGCCAGACGAGCCTGTCACACAACCAACAACTCCTTATGGTACAACTTACGGACAACAACCTATAACAACAAGTACTACAGGTACAACTTTACAAACTGCAGGACTTTCTGCTGTACCTACATTTAATTATAATCAACCTGTACAACAACAAGCAGGGTTCACTCCACAGCAACTTACCTCAACTATGCCTGGTATGGGTGGAGGGTCCATAGGAGTACAGACAGTGCAATATACAAACGAATTTGGTCAAACTATTTCTGTAACTGAAAACAACGGACAGCCTATTACTTATGTACCCCCTGGTTATAAAAAAACAACAGCTGCTGCACAAGGCGGTATGATGCGTAATGGCTATGCTGAAGGTGGCACTGTAGATAAAGCTATTCTTAAAATAGCTCAGATGAATGGCTTCCAAGGCTCAACACCAGAACAAGCAAGACTATTTATGAATAGCTCAGAAGGTCTACGTGCTAAGGCTCGTGCTATTGGTGCTATGATGAATAAGGGTGGTGCTGTACTTTATGCACAAGAAGGTGTAGATGTACAACCAGGCACTTCAACCGATCCGTCTTTTGCTACACAACTAGCTGGTCAAACTAAAGACCTTATCGGTCAGACTATGACACCTCAGCAGTCTACTGTAAATTATATCCAGCCTACTACAGAAGACTTTATACCTACGGGGGCAGGTCAAGTAGGGGAAACAGCACCTTATGCTGAAGCTGCAACAGTGGGTACAGTACAACAAGCAGGTATACCTACAGTCACAGGTGCTAATACAATGACTCCTACTATGGTTACTCCTGGCGTACAAGGTGTAACTTCAGGTATGCAGCCTGTAACAGGTACTGTGTCGGATCAAGCTCAAGTTACCGCTGCACAACAAGAAACCTCTGCTGTATCAGACTTAAAAGCACAGCAAGGTACAGCCATTATAATGGATAACCCAGTACAAAGGGAAATCCAAGATGGTGAGCTTATCTCTGGTGCAGCTAATGCACAAAAAGCTGCAGAGTTTACAGAACAAATTGAAGCAGCTACAGCAGAGCCATCTGCTAAGGCTACCGTTCAAGGTCAGCTAGAAGGACTTATGCAGCAGTTTGAAGGCGGTAATACGCCTGCTTGGGCAGCTGGTTCTATGAGAGCAGCTATGGCTAATCTATCTGCTCGTGGTCTAGGTGCTTCATCTCTTGCAGGGCAAGCAGTTATTCAAGCTGCTATGGAGGCTGCACTACCTATCGCTCAGATGGACGCACAGACTACTGCACAATTTGAAGCTCAGAACTTGTCTAACCGTCAACAACGTGCAATGCTAGCTGCTCAACAACGTGCTCAGTTCTTAGGTATGGAGTTTGATCAAGCATTCCAAGCTCGTGTACAAAACTCAGCACGTATTGGTGACATTGCCAATATGAACTTTACTGCAGAGCAAAACATTGCGTTAGAGAACTCTCGTGCAGCTAACACAATGAACCTGCAGAACCTATCTAACTCTCAAGCTATGGTAATGGCAGAGGCTGCTGCACTAGCTAACTTAGATATGGCTAACCTAAGCAACCGCCAGCAAGCTGCAGTACAAAATGCTCAGAACTTCTTGCAGATGGATATGACAAACTTAGGGTTTGAACAACAGACAGCTATGTTTAAGGCACAGCAAAACATTCAAGCTCTATTCACTGATCAAGCTGCTGAGAATGCTGCTGCACAGTTCAACGCTTCTAGTGAAAACCAGACTAACCAGTTCTTTGCTAACTTGTCTGCACAGACATCTCAGTTCAACGCAGCACAACAAAATGCTATGGATCAGTTTAATGTAAATAGTATTAATGCTTTACGTGAGTTTAACTCTGAAATGCAAAACCAGCGTGATATGTTTAACGCACAGAACGGTCTTGTAGTTGCACAAGCTAATGCACAGTGGAGACAGAACATTGCTACACTAAACACTGCAGCGCAGAACGAAAGCAATATGAACTTTGCTAAAACTATGAATGCATTTACATCTACTAACCTAGATGCGTACTGGCAGCGTGAGCGTGACATTATGAGCTTTGCATTTACATCAGCTGAGAATGCTGCAGCACGTATGTCTGAGGTACTATTAGCAGAAATGAACGCTGAAGCTAAAGCTAAATATGCTGACGCACAAGGTAGAGGTATACTGGGTGCTACACTACTCAAGGGCGCACTCAACTATATGGCTGGCGGCAAGATAGTATAAGGTAAAACAATATGGCAAACAATGAACCTGGTTTAGCAGACGTTATTGTAGGTGCAGCAACTAGTGTGCCTACGTCAGAGCAATCAGTTACAAAAACTAGAGGTCTTATGGCTCAACAAAGGCCAGGTCTAGGAGTAGGCGAAGACCCTGACTATGATTTGCCTACCTATATTGGTGACTTATTGTCTACTATGCGTGATGAACGTGCTACTATGGATTACCTCAAATCTACAGTAGATGAAACACGCTTAGATGATTACGATTATGGGGTTGACGAACAGGCCCAACGTATGATAGACTCTGCAGATACACAGTACGATTATAGCTCAGGTGAAAGACCAGCTACACCTAAAACCCCTGAATTAAAAAATGCCTTAACTAAAGCTAAAAGTATAGTAGAAGAAAACATCGGCATCACTGGTGAGATGTGGGACATCTATAGAGACAAGGTTGGGTTTATCGAGTCTTCTAATACTTACAATAAAGTAGGTGGCTCAGGCGATCACTACGATGGCTACTACCAGATGGGTCAAATGGCTAAGGCAGACGCTAGCAAGATACTTGGTTATGATCTAGGTCACGATAAAGCATCACGACAAAAGTTCCGTAATGACCCAGCGCTTCAAGAAGAAGCAGTAGCAGCTTACACAGCGCAGAACCATAGCTATCTAACACAGAACTCTTCTAAGTATAGAGCATTACCAATAAAAGAAAAACTAGCTGTGTTAGCATACGCACACAACCAAGGATGGAAAGGTGCACGTGACTGGTTGAACACTGGCGTAGAGGGTAGAGATGCTTTCGGTACTAAGGGCACCAAATATTATAACGCTATCATAGAAGCATTCTAAAGTAGGACACAATAATGGCAGACGTATTCAGCGCCCCTATTCCTGGGCAGTCACTCACAGATACACCTAAGAACTATCCTTGGGAAAGACCAGCAGAGATTACTGATCCTCGTGAAGCTATCAAGTTTCATCTTGATGGTATTAACAGACCAGAAGCTCTCGACAACATTATTGAGATGCTTCAGTTAGGCATACCTGTTAATGCTTTATCTAAGACTGCACTTACTACAGCACAGATGGAAGGTATTCACTCTGTAGATGTAAGCCTTATCATTGGTGATGTCATCAAAGAAGAGCTTATTAGCATCGCTGAGGAGGCTGGTATTGATTACGTTACTGGTGATGAACCTTCTAAGATTGATACTAAAGAAAAAGAAGAACAAGAAGTCTTAGCTCTACTACGTAAGAAGATTGATGAAGCTGATGAGATGGACGCTGGTGTTGAGATGATGCAGCAGACTGCTGATATGATGGCTGACCAAGAAGAAGAACCGCAAGAAGACATCGAAGCAGAAGCTGAGCCTATGATGATGCAAGAAGAACAAGAAGAAACTATGCCACAAGAACCACGTGGCTTGATGGCGAAAGGTTAAGAGTATGGCAGGTTTTATGTCAGGGTTCGGCACTACGCTAGCCCAACTAATCGAAGAAGATCGTAAGTATTACCGTGATGCTGCAGCTAAACGCCGTGACTACATTCAGACATACGGTACTCGTGCTGTAATGGAGCGTGAAGATAAAGCTAATGCAGCGCTGGGTGTAGCTAATACGCTTATGAACCGAGGCTTCTCTAAAGAGTATGTAACTAGCATCGCTGCCAACAACGGTGTGCGTTCTATGGTTGAGTTTGCTGATCAAATCTCTAAGCGTACAGACTTAACAGAGAAAGACATTAAAGAGATTGAAGCTTCAGCTAAAGACTTTGTAAATGATAACCCAGACGAAGACCTATCAACTGTAGTTAAACGTGCTTATGGTCTATACAAGAGTACGAAAGACCCAGTTGCACGTAAGCGTAATATCTTTGGTGCTATGCTAGGGCTAGACGCTTCTATGATGGAAGATGATGTACTAAATGATATGTACATTGATGGCTATACAGGCTCAGACATCTATCGTATTATGGGTAGTGCTGGACCTGGGGCAGGTAAGCCTATGGGTGTTAAGCTTCCACCTAAACCCTTTACCTTCAAGCAGAACAATGACTTTATCAACGTGAAAATGGTGCCTAGCTTGGAGTCATCTATAGCTCAAGAAAGGGCATATATCCTTCAAGAATCAGCTAACAATCAGAGTTCAGAGACAGCTAAAACCCTTGGAGCTATGAAACTTAAATTAGATGCTATTGACGAGCTAATAAAAAACAATAAGTACTCTGAGGCTATGCAAACATACTTAGAGTCAGATAACCTACTATATAGATCGTCTTTTGCAGCGTCACTACAGCAGTTTGATGAGTTTTATGCTGGGTCAGTATCACGTAACCCTCTACTGACTGACTCATTTAAAACTACATACCTTACACAAATAGGTGACATTAAAGACGATGAAGCTGCAGCAGCAGGTACAACTGAGACAGCTGGAACTCAGGCTCCTGTTGTAACGACTGAAGTTAAACAGCCTCCTAAAAATGCTACTGTTACCGACACTGGCGTAATAAAGTTTGAAACTGTAGCGGATCGTGACGCAGCTGTTGAAGCTGGTACTATTCCCCTTAACGCTAGGGTAAAGGTCGGTGATGGGCCTATCGTTACATTCACTCCTCCTCCGTCTTACGAGCCAGTAGATACATCTATGACAGACACCTCATCTCTTGAAGGTGTAGCTGATGCTTC
>Ga0208898_1001776_pt1 | contig 13880 bp, 12 predicted proteins | sample VirMetDEL_Mar_4_FD_184513 | JGI IMG/M metagenome (GOLD analysis project Ga0208898, IMG submission 184513) | Aqueous microbial communities from the Delaware River and Bay under freshwater to marine salinity gradient to study organic matter... | ecosystem: Environmental > Aquatic > Marine >...
CTTACAGCTTGAAATGTCCGACATCGGTACTCTAGTAGTAGAGGAGATGGTGGATAGATTGTTTGACAATAATTCGGTTGTAACGGGTAATTTAGCACGTTCTATTAAACCATTAGCAACTACATTTAATGAAACAGGGCAAGTAGTAGAACAAGATATTCAATTACCACTATATGGTATCTATGTAGATAATGGTGCTGAACGTAAAAGAGGTGGTATGCCACCTGTTAAAGCAATCATTGATTGGATTAAACAAAAAAGAATAAGTGTTCCTGCTGCTATGACGCCTGTACAATTTGCTTGGGCTATAGCTAAGAATATTGAAAAGAAAGGACAACGATTTAAGAAACCAAAACCATTCATTCAAGTATCATTAAATGATGTGGTACAAAGAAACTTAGGAAATATTGGTGAAGCGGTTGCCCTTGATATTGACGAAAATATACAAACTAATTACGGAGAAATAGGATAAAATGGCTATTACAATTTCACAAGAACCTACATCACCAAATATGGCAAACAACAATTTGCTGTATACGTTAGATTCTACTAAAAAAACAGAACCACAATTCCAATACGTGTGTGACATTTATGCTAGTGGTTCAACATATAGTGCTACATCAGCTAACTATTTACAAAGAGTAAAGCAACAACCTAATCCAGATGGGTATGGTATTTTTGATATTGGACAACTTATTATTCAATATTTAGGTGACGACCAACCTTGGAAGGCAGCACCATTTAATACTTCATCATTTACACAAGGTGATTTTGTTGTTAGATTTGGTGAACAATATGGTGTTTCATTCTCGTCATCTATCTCTACCTACAATGGTATTGATACTACACCTTCACAAAACCCAGCTAAAACAGGTAGTGCATTCTATTCTTACACAAATGGTCTAGTTGACCCTTACAATGCTGTAAATTGGAATTTTGATTCTTCATCTTACTATTCAGGTTCAACAACACCAACAGGTGGTTCAGGCAATTTTACGCGTTCTTCAACGCTTAGTAACGCGTCAACTACCCAAAGCATAGCAGACGGCGATTACGAGACTATCTCGCTGTATAACGGTAATTTTGATTTATCAAGTACTAATGCACAAGACGTTTATTACGTACAAGTTAGAGTATATAATGCAGCAGGTAGTAACATTCAAAATATTGGTTTCTTTAATACTACAGCAAATGATGGAGGACCTAGAACTTCAGAAGCACAAGAATGGAGTGCTGTATATACTTCACAAAGTGATGCTACTAGATTACTACACATTGGAGTAGGTCCACAAAACTTAGCTGATTCAGGAAACACATTAAATACAGCTTGGTCGTACTATATTGTAGATGTAATGTCACAAGAAGGTGCTGGTATTGAAGATAGTACAGCATTATGGTCATCAACTAGATTTACTAAGGCAGAAGGTGATTGTGTTTACAACGGTGTTAGATTTGCTTGGAAAAATGAATATGGTACTTACGATTACTATACATTTACTCTCCAGAGTGATTCAGCTACATCAATAGAAAGAAATTCATATAAGAAAACATTTGTAGATTTCTCTAACGGAACTACAAGCGTACCTTATAATAAGCAACGTAGGGGCCAAACCCAATATTATAATGCGTTAAATAACGTTAAAACCGCGAATTCTAATTGGTTAACCGATGCTGAAGCAACGTGGTTAAAGGAATTATTCTTTAGTCCTAATGTGTATATACAAAATGGAACAGATTTCGAACCTGTAGTTATTACAACAGCAGATGTAGTAGAAAAAACAAATCCACGTACACAAAAGAATTTCCAATACTTAATTAGTTTCCAACCTGCTAATCAACCAAGACCAAGACAATAATATGGCAACTATATTACGTGCACAATTATCTGGTTCTACTTACGATTTAGACGTATTTGATGACGTTGAATTTCGTTTAGACATATCTGCCATTGAAAGTGGAGAGATAGGTGAAGTATTCGGTGTATCCTCGCAGAATCTCGAACTACCACCTACACAGAACAATAATGATTTCTTTGGTAATTTATATGATTTAGGTACTACACCAGCTGTTACTTTTATTAAGACTACTCCTTGTCAAGTATTACAGGATGGTCAAGAGGTATTTAGTGGTATTATTTACTTAGATAGTGTAGTTACAGATAATCAAGGTGATATAGTTTACAATGCTGTAGTAGCAAATGAAACGGTTGATTTTAAATACCTAATTCAGGACTTAACATTTGGTGATTTAGATTTTTCAGCATACGAACACACTTACAATATTACTAATATCACTTCATCTTGGAGTGAAAATTTATTTAGTGGAGATATTGTTTACCCATTAGCTGAATATGGTGCAGATGAAAATGATGTTACAAGTGCTTCATTACTAAAAAATGGAGGTCAACCTAACACATTTACTAATGGTAGTTCTCCATTATTAACTATTGATTTTAAACCTGCTATTAGGGTAAAAGCTATTTTAGATACTATATTTGATGCTTTACCTTACACATATACTTCTTCACTTATTGAAAGTGATTATTTTAGTAGTATATACACTTTAATTACTAGAGATGAAACACGTGGAGGTGCATTTACAGACCCTGTAGAACAAAATTTTAAAGCATACCACAATACAACACAAACTATCTCTAATGGTGGTTTTAATGTATTAGTAGAATTTAATAGTGAAGTATACGATAACGCAGGTAATTGGAATCCTACAAGTGATGAATTTAGGGCTAGTGCAGATGGTACTTATTGTTTTTCTACAGCATTAAATGTAGAGACAACTTCTACACCTACATTCTTAAACGCACCACGTAATATAGAATTAGAATTATTTGTTAATGGTGCTTCAGCAGGTATTCCTGTAGCATACTTTAGTTTAAAGGGTAAAACATCAGATACAATCCAAGCAAATTGGACTAGTGTTACTTTAAATGCAAGTGATGCTGTTACACTTAGAATGTCTTATTTAGACGATGATGGTGGTGTATCTGGAATTAGGGTATTATCAGGTGTAAATAACAACTTTATTCAATGTTATTGTTCACCACAAGCACAAGTAGGTGGTACGGTTGATATGGGTTTATTATTTAACCCAGAAGATAAGGTAATTGATTTTATAAATGGTATTATCCAAAAGTTCAATTTAGTTATCGAACCTATCCCTGGAGATAGAAATGTACTAGCAATAGAGACATTTAATGATTGGGTAGATGCTGGTACTATTGTTGATTGGACAGATAAGGTTGATTATAATGAAAAATGGGAAATTAGACACCCATTACAAGACCAACCTAGATTACTTAAGTTTAGTGATGTTGAAGATGAAGATTCTATCAACACATACCATACATCAACTACAGGAAAAATATACGGTGAATTCTTATACGACCCATCAGAAAGTGATTTAGCAGATGGTGAAAAAACAATAGGTACATTCTTTGCACCTACACCAATGAAATACATTCCAGGTACTACAGATTTTATTGTACCACAGATTTATAAGAATGATAATGGTAGTAAGGCAAGATTAGCATTTAAACCTCGTTTATTCCACTATTTAGGTCTTTACTCTGGTAGTCAATTAACAGGTGTTGATGAAAATGGTGCTTTATCTGGAGGTGAATTCTATATGTCAAATACTATTGGTGCTACCGTAGTATCTTCATCGGTATATCCTGTATTCCACCATAATGATGCTTTACCTTCAGACCAACCAACAACTAAGGATTTACATTTCGGTAACGTATTATCTCCTGGTCATTGGTCATACCATCAAGCTTATGTAAATGCTAAAGCTAAAAAAACATCATACTACGAGTATTGGTCATTCTATGTAAATGAATTATACGATTTAGATTCTAGAAAAGTAACATTAAATGTTTACTTAAAACCTAGTGAAATTGAAGGTATTAGACTAAATGATAAAATCCATATTGATGGACATTACTATAGAATAGATAAAATATCAGGTGCTAATATTACTCGTCCAGATAGTGTATCTGCTACTTTAATTAAAACATCTCCTCGTAAACTAAGGTTCCCACGTAGAAGAATATTTGTAGATGATTTTGATACTCCGGTTGATGTAACAATTGATGATGCTTCAATCAATGGAACAGGTAGAGTAGAGTATGTTGATTATGAAACAGGTGCTACGGTTACAGACCCAGAAGTAATTTCACAAGCAGCTGGTAGAGATGATTTAGGATACTTTAGTGGTTCTACAGCATCAGATTGGGTTGCACCACAACGTCCACCTAGAGAAGATGTATTTAATGTAGGTCAAAATGCTATCAATGATAGGGCAAACAATATATTTGCAATAGGTAATGGTAATATTATCCAAGGTGGAAGTTCAAATTCAACTATTATAGGTGATAGTAATATAATCCAAGAAGGTGGAAATAAAATTACTTTATTTGGTAACAATATTGACATTTCAGGTTCTGTAGCATCAGCATTTGTAATATGGCAACAAACAGGTTCGCTTAATGTAGAAAATGTAGAAAATATTGTTGCTTTAAATCCTGTAATTCCAATCACAGAATACAATAATAATAAAGTAGTTGTTGGTAATATATTAAATCAAGGTGCCCAATACGAAACATATAATGTGGTAGAAGCAAGTGCTGGATTCGTCTATTATCTAACAGGAAGTGCTGTTCAGGATAGATTCCATTATCATTTTACTTGGAGTGGAAGTAATGGTACAGCTACGGTGTATATAAACGATGCTACAGACCCCCAATACGATGGACAAATGCAGAGATTTACTACAGATGCTACATTAGATGCTTCTAAAGTAATTAACATAACTCCTGTTGGGGGAACGATTGATGGTAGTGCTGAAGAACCATTAAATAAACCATATGATGGTATGACAGCAGAGGTGATTAACGGTGATTGGTTGGTTGTTCAACGTAAAGGATAATATAAAGTAAAATGGCAGAAGTAATTGTAAATGTAAAAGCGAATACAGGGGAAGCTACCAATCAGGTAGATAACCTGAATGATTCGCTAAATGACACTAGTAAAGCAGCTGAACAAGCATCCCAGGAGATTAACGTTGCCGAGGGTAGAATTAAAGCATTAGGTGGTGCTATTAACCTTGTAGGTGGTTCGGTAGAGATACTAGCAGGTGGTTTGGCTTTAAGCGGGGCTTTAACGGAAGAACAAGCGGAACGATTTGAAGCCGCCGCCGTTGGTGCTATTGCCTTTGCTGACGGTACAAAACGCGTATTTGAAGGTGTTAAAGAATTAAAAGAAGGTGTCCAATTATTAGGTGGTGCACAGAAAATTGCTACCGTAGCTACTAAAGCATTTGGTGTTGCTGTAAAAGTAGCTACAGGACCTATTGGTATTGCTATTGCTGCAATTGGTGCTATTGCAGCTGCTATTGTACTTCTAAAAGATAAATTCGAAGCGGTAAATAAGGTAGCACAATTCTTTACGGGTATTTTTAATAAGGTAGCTAACGCAATTGGTTTAGGTAAGAGTGAAGCAGAGAAATTTGCTGAAGCACAAGGTGAACTAGCTAAAGAAACCGAATTTCAACTTCAATTATTACAAGCACAAGGTGCCTCTACAGATGAACTAATAAAGAAAGAACGTGAACTACTTACCCAACGTAAAAATTCATTTAAAGAGGGTACGGAGGAAAGAAAAAAAGCAGAACAAGACTTACAAATATTCGAAGCTAAAGTAGCTAAACAACGTGCTGACCAACTTGAAAAAGAGAAGGAAGAACAGAAAAAACGTGACGAGGATATAAGAAAAGCAAGAGAGGAAGAAATCAAAGCATTCAATGATTTCTACCTTAAAATGATTGCTGAAGGTGCTAAGAAAAGAAGAGAATTAAATGCTAAGTTTATTTCTGATTTAGATAAAGAAAATCAGGAGGTATTTGATAAGACTACCAAAAATATGGAGGCAAGATTGAAACAATCTACTACGATGATTCAATCAACAAGTACCCAAGCACAAAAATCTACTACAGAAATTGCTTCAGCAAACTTATTTGCATACGCTGAATTAGCAGAAGTAGCTGTAGGTGATAGTGTAGATGCATTTGGACAATTATTTACAGCATTAGCAGATGTAACAGGTGAAGGTAACGAGGAAGCATTTGAAAAATCTAAAAAATTCAAAATTGCAGAAGTAGTAACTTCAGCTATTCAAGCATCATTCCAAGCATTTGGTGCAGCACAACAATTTGGTCCTATCTTAGGTCCTATTTTAGGTGCAGCACAAGTAGCAGCTATTGCTGTTGCATCTAATCGTGCTATTCAAGATATTAAAAGTAGTACATTTGATGGTGGAGGTACTACAACACCAAGTGTTTCAGGTGGAGGAGGAGGTGTACCAATGAATGGTATGTTAACTAGAAGTACAGGTGGAGACCCATTTGGTACAGGTAGAACAGCAACTCCTTCAACAACAGAACCACCAGCAATGCGTGCTTATGTTTTAGCAGGTGATGTTACAGATGGACAAGAAGCAAATAATAGATTAAATCGTAGAAGGTCCTTAGGTGGCTAAAAAATATTTATCGATATGAAAATAGTAAAACTAGACATTGACGAAAATAGCATCTTAGCAGGTATTGATGCTGTAGCATTAGTAGAACAACCAGCAATTGAAGAGGATTTCTATTATTTTAGTAAACAAGAGTTTGCTGAAACTTATACTAATTATCCTGAAGGTGCTGTTGAAGCGGCTAAGCAAGGAATCAAACGAAATGAAGCATTGGGAAATCCGTGTGCTACACAAGTAGGAAAAGTTAGGGCACAGCAATTGGCGAACCGCGAACCGATATCGCTTGATACCGTGCGAAGAATGCGTGCTTTCCTAACAAGACAGAAGGACAACTATGAACTACAACGTAATAGAAAAGCATATGACGAATGTGGTTACATTTCCTATTTACTTTGGGGTGGTGAACCTGCATTAAGTTGGAGTGAAAAAATACTAAGACAAGCAGGTGAAGAATTTGACTTAGATGAAGCGTGTTGGCCAGGATACGAGGCAATAGGTACTAAAATTAAAGATGGTAGAGAGGTACCTAATTGTGTTCCTAAAGCTAATTTCAATGAATTTTTATTTGAAGAGTTTGTTAAAACAGAGGTATTCAATATTGTAGATAGAATTGAAGGTGTACCTGTTTACTCTATGAAAGAGGAAGCAATTGCTAAGGCAAAAGAAATAGGATGTGATGGTTACCACGAACATACTTTAGCATCAGGAGAAATCGTTTATATGCCTTGTTCTTCACATACCGAAGCAACCGATAAAATACTATCAGAAACATTTGACGCTAATACGCAGGGATTAGGCGATTATATCAACGAACTACCTGAAGACGTGGTAGACGGCATAATCAAAAAGTTAGACGAAGTAGGCGAGGAAATGTCTGGTTGGGTAGAAGTTGATAAGGATAGTTTTATTAAGGAAGCATTCGCTACTATTACTTCATCACCAAATAAACCTTCACAAGCTGATTTTGGTAATTTAGCTGTACGTTACAGATATCAAGGACCACAGGATTCTAAAAATAGAGATTTTTGTGCACGTGTGTTAAAATTAAATAAAGTATATAGGAGAGAAGATATTAACTCCTTATCAATAGAAGGTGTAAACCAAGAATTTGGAATCTATGACATATTCAGATACAAAGGAAGCTACAATTGTCGTCATTTCTGGAGTGAAATATTCTATAAACGAGAAAATCCTATTACAAACGATAAAAAACCACTTGCAATCTCCAACAGAATCCTCGACGGAACAACACCCAACAACGCTGTAGTACAGAAAACAGGTGTTGCAGATAAAGTACCTGGATTAGATAAAGAAGGATTTGCTGCATTAGACGAACAACAAATGTTGATTGGTCCCCTTATGAAGCCTAATAAGTTGATTATTCGTAAGGATGAAAATGAAAATCCATACTATGTTTATTTTACAGCTGATACTATCAAGAAACTTGCTTATAAAATGATGAAGGATAAGTTGATTGATTCTGTAAACATAGAACACAATAGTGCTGATAGAGTACAAGATGCATATTTAGTAGAAAGCTGGATTGTTGAAGACCCAGAAACAGATAAATCTAGAAAATATGGATTTAACCCTGTAGAAGGAGAATGGATGGCAATGTATAAGATTGATAACAAAGATATCTGGAATGACTATGTTAAGACAGGTAAGGTAAAGGGATTTTCAATCGAGGGTTTCTTTGAATCATATATGATGTCTAAAACTAAATGTATCAAGAACAGAAGTTGTGCTTGTGGTTTATCCCAGCACGCTGGTGGGTTATGTGATGGTTCACACTTAAATAAATAATATGGGAAGAATAGATGCATTCTTAGGTAAATGGGCAAGTAGAAAACTATTAGTATTCTTTATTGCTACCTTACTATCACTTGCTGGTAGTATTAGTTCAGGTGATTGGACATATATTGCAATCGCTTACATTGGTTCACAAGCTGTAGTTGATATGATGACTAAATACAAACGATAATGCCTATACCTTCTAAAACTCCACTAGAAACAAGAGATGAATTCATTTCTCGTTGTATGTCTGAACTTGATTCTGAATTTCCAGATAAAAAACAACGTGCTGCTGTGTGTTATGCACAACTATCATCTCCCAAAAACCTATCTAAGTAACTTATGTCTCTGAAGTTATCAACTCTCCTTCAGGGAGGCACGTTGTACTAGGGAGACTTTTGCTTATATCTATTTGATGCGACGCCATATGGGTGTTGCTTAGTTAATTTATTAACCCAATTAAACTTCGAATTTATGACTTCGCAAGAATTAAAGGATTTAGTCAAATCACACTTTAACTTAGTTGAAGCCGAAGTATCAACACCCGAAATGGAAGTAACAGAAGAAACATTTGGTCGTATTGCTGACGAAAATGGTGCTTTTGAAATCGTATTCCCAGGTGATTCAATGCAAATTGGTGACAAAGTATCTGTAGAAACTACAGATGGGCAAACAATGGATGCACCGGATGGTGAACATCGTTTAGCTGATGGTACACGCATTGTAACCAAGGACTCCGTAATTGAAGAAATTTATGGTGCTGATGACGAAAAGGCTTTAGCTGAAGTAGAAATGGCTACAGAAGAGGAAGTTGAAGATGTGGTTGATGCTGTTGAAGAGGCTGTAGAAGAAATGATGGAGGAAGAACCAGAAGTTTCTATCGCTGATGTAGTAGCAGAAATCGCTGACGCACTAAAAGAAGAAATGGGCAAAATGAAAGAGAAAATGGCTGAATTAGAAGAGAAAGTAGCTAAAGTGTATGATGCACCTGCTGCTGAATCAACTAAAATGTCAAACACTCCAGCCCCCAAGGCTAAATTTGCTGCATTTAATGTTGAAGAAGCTGCTAACGCTTCTCGTATCAAGTTAGCATTAGACTTAATTAAAAATAAAAAAAAGTAATTTAAAATGGCTTTAGACGTATCCGCTTTAAGTGATTTTAACAATGAAGTTGCAGGTGAACTTCTCGTTAAAACCGTATACGGTGGTTCCACAATGGAATACATTACCGTAAAAGAAGGTGTTAAGTACGAAGAACCAATTAACTTGATGGAAGTTACCCTTGTTACCCAAAACGGTACTTGTGTTAGCACTCCTTCTGGTTCGTTAGACTTTACACAACGCAATATCAAAGTTTGCCCTCGTACTTCATTCGATGGCATCTGTTTGAAAGATATGGACCGCACCTACTTAGGCATCGCTGCCCTAGAAAGAGGTTCATACAACGAAACATTCGCAATGGCGAGTGCTTATTCAGAATTGTTAGTAAACCAATTCCAGAAATCAAATGACGTATTCCTTTGGACTAACCAATCAGGTTCAGCACCTAACGCTGGATGTGACGTTGATGGTCTTAAGTACATCATCTCTGGTTCTACAGCTGGTGTTGTAGCAACAGGTTCAGCAGACGCTACTTTAGCGAATATGGACACTATGATTGCTGCTTTATCTTCAGATGTTGCTGACCGTGACGACTTAACATTCTTTATGTCTGTTTCTAAGTTCCGTCAATTCGTAGCTTCTGTACGTTCAGCTAACTCTTACTACTTCGACCCAAATAGCATCTCTAACAGAGGTGGTATCTTGGAAATGGTATACCCATACCAAAACATCAAAGTAGTAGGTACAGCAGGTCTACAAGGTTCAAACCGTATCGTTCTCGGCCCAGCCAAGCAAATCGTTGCTGGTACAGACCTAATGTCAGATTTCTCTGAATTCCAATTATGGTACGATATCAATACCGACCAATTGAAGCACAGAATCTCTACTAAACTTGGTGTTAACGTTGCTTACCCTGAGTTCTGGGTATCTAACGACCAGGCCTAATATTAACCCATTGGTAAAAAGGGGGGTGTAATAGCCCCCCTAATACCGATAAAAACCAGATAAATTATGTCAACTTGTGATATTACTTCAGGATTTACACTAGGTTGTAGAGACAATACCGGCGGTATTGCTAACATCTACATTCTATCTGGTTCTATTGATAGCGTTACAGACGCAAGTGAAGGGTTAATTCAAACGATTAGTGGTTCAGGTGAATTTTTCAAGTTCGAGTTGTTCCGTCAAACTTCTGATTTTACAGAAGCTATTACGTCAACTCCTGAAAATGGAACGGTATTCTATGAACAAACGGTTAACGCTGTTTTCTTCAAGTTACAATCTGCTACCCGTAATCAGGTGAAAGTGCTAGCACAGAATCCAAACCTTAAAGTTATTGTTGAAACCAACAACGGTACCGTAGACGGCGTAGGTCGCTATTGGTTACTAGGTGAAGACAGAGGTATGCAATTACTTAGTGGTACAGGTGCCACAGGTACAGCATTTGGAGACTTAAACGGTTACACTTTAACCTTCACAGGTCAAGAACCAAACCCAGCTTCCGAAATTTCAGGAAGTTTAGCTGGTGCACTTAGTGGCATCACTTTAGGATAATAACCAAATCAAGGAAAGGGGTTACGTTTAGGCGTGACCCCTAACTTGATATTTTGTATATTGTATGCTACAATTTAATAAATCAGAGACTACAAACACCAATGCGGTTTGGATTGAAACGGTAAATACAGGTTCAGGTTATTATGATAGCTTGGCCCTTATTTATAGTCAATCGTATGATAATAGTAATGGTCAATTTAACCTAACTACTACATCAGCACCAAACGTTTATAGACATTGGTTAATAGTTTCTAATGCAGGAGTATTAGCACCAGATTATTCTGGCCAATACGATGTTGAAATTTGGACTATTGCAGGAGTTCAAGATGCCGTTTGGAATCAAGTAGCTACAGCTTGGGCATCTTTTGATACAACTTGGGCAAACGCACAAGAATCTGCAGGTGGATTAGGAGAAAAAATCTATGAAGATAGGGCATTTGTTTCAGGTAGTAATGAAAGTAGTATTACACAATACTTATCGCCAGATGAAAATGGTACTTATATAACATACAATGGATAAGAAGATTAAATTTAGCAATATCTCTAAAGAATTTAGTGGACGTATTCAAATCCTAGAGGATAAGAAAAACGGAACTTATGTTAAATTCGGAGATTACAATTCGTTTCCAAACGATTTAATTGAACTTTATAATAATAGTTCTATTCACAATACTTGTATTAACGCTATTGTTGACGGTATTGTAGGTGAAGGTTTGACAGCTGACCCAGAATGGGTATTAGACCGTGCAAATTCTTCAAATGAAAGTTGGAACGATGTGTTTAAAAAAGTAGCACAAGATTACAAATTGTATGGTGGTTTTGCTTTAGAAGTGATTTGGAATAAGTCACGTACAAAAATAGCTGACGTATACCACATTGATTTTAGTTGGTTACGTGCTAAAGAAAAAAATTACAGAGGTGAAATTCCTGGATATTACATCTCTGACGAATGGAGTGAAGCATATAGATACGGTACAGCACCAATTGATGACTTACCTTATTTACCTGTTTACAATCCACAAAAGAATATGGAAGAACCTAAACAAATTATGGTTTATAATCCATATCGTCCAGGTCAAAAATACTATCCGTTACCGGATTATGTAGGTGCATTAAGAGACATTGAATTAGATATTGAAGTATCAAACTTCCACGTAAATAATATCAAAAATGGTTTAGCACCTTCATTGTCTATAACAACGTTTACTAACGCAAACGACGAGGAACGTGAAGCAATCGAGAGAATGCTTCAACTACAATATAGTGGGACAAGTAACGCAGGTAATATGCTATATATGGATGTTGATTCTCCAGAAAATGCACCTGTAATTACTCCTATTCCACAAAATGGTGCTGATGGTTACTACACAACTATTAACGATATGGTTGTACAACGTATCTTAACAGCCCATAGAATTACAAGCCCAATGATTTTGGGTATCAAAACAGAAGGACAATTAGGAGGACGTGCAGAGGTAGTAGATGCCTACTTACTTTTAGTTAATACCGTAATTCGTCCTTTCCAACAAGATATTTTAGCTGTATTTGAAACATTGTTAGAGGAAATGCACCCTGAATTGGAAATTTCTATCGGTGTTCAACAACTTAAACTATTCACAGATGGTGAAGAAGAAGTTGATGTTGTAACTTCAATTGATGCTAATGTAGGTGAAGATAGTGAATTAGAAGCTGAAATCGAAAAGGCTGATAATGAAGCTGATGCTAGTTCTAACCAACCAATAACAGAATTACCTTTAGTATGACAACAACATTCCTAATTTCAGAGGCCAAATTACGTCAATTCACAGATTTGAATGATTCTGTGGATACAGCGTTACTTAAAAATGCTGTAAGAGAAGCACAAGATATTATGTTGCAGGCTATTATCGGTACTCCTCTATACAAATCTTTACTAGCACAAGTTGATGCAGGACCTACTTGGACTAATAGCAACTACGAGAATTTAGTAAACGATTATATACAGGACTTCCTTTTATATGCGGCCTACTATGAAGCATTAGAGGCAATTTATATACGTCCACGAAATAACGGTCTTTTGACGCCAACAGGTGGTGAAAATAGTATTGAAGTTGACCGTTCATTATTTAACGTTAAAAGACAAAACGTTAAAAATAAAATGGAGTTCTATGCTGATAAATTATCATCTTACTTAGCTGAAGAACAATCATTGTTTCCTGAACTAAATACATCAAATAAACTTTATGAACAATGGCCAGATTATGGTTCACAATATCGTTCGCCTATCGTATTTGGTAGAAACGCTAGAGTAGGTGCACACTATACACAAGCTAAGGAAGCAGGTTTACGTATTACAGATTCGAAATATAAACAATACCCTTGGGGTTCAAATATAGAATAAAATGGGAGTTAATTTAGGACCGTTAAATATTAAAGACACCTATGAAGGTTTAGTACAAATCTCGGGGTCACAACTTACAGATGGTAGTGGTAGTTTGATTCCAAGTTTGGAAGTCACCGCATCATATGCTACAACAGCAGACAGCGTTATTTCCGCATCATACGCAGCTACAGCATCACATGCTATTTTTGCTGAAGAAGCTAAAGAAGTTTTGGTTCAAGCTAATAACGCAGACTTTGGATATAATATGTTAGTAGGTTTAGGGGGTATATATCAAACCCCACAATCCGCAACAAATATTAGTGTAAACCCATCAGCATCATCTATTACAGCTACTACATTTGCTGGTAATGCTACTACAGCAACAAGTGCTTCATATGCTACAACGGCATCTTACGCATTAAATGTACCTACATTTGATACAGGTTCTTTGTTAGTAACAGGTAGTGTTACAGATGCTACTATTACATTAGAGAAAGGAGATGGTAGTACATTTGATTTAG
>Ga0208898_1001778_pt1 | contig 13870 bp, 15 predicted proteins | sample VirMetDEL_Mar_4_FD_184513 | JGI IMG/M metagenome (GOLD analysis project Ga0208898, IMG submission 184513) | Aqueous microbial communities from the Delaware River and Bay under freshwater to marine salinity gradient to study organic matter... | ecosystem: Environmental > Aquatic > Marine >...
ACACGTAGGAGGTGTTAGGGATCAGGGCTATGGGGGTAAATACAATGTAGGGATGCAATACATTTCGCCATCCTATGCCCAAAGTTCTTCTAGCGCGGGCGCTCCCACGGCATCTACTTCGGATTCCCCCGATTTATTTCAAACGCTATACGACATGGGCGCGTTTGACACACAAAACGTTTTACCTTTAGACACTTCGAGTTTAGACACCACCGGAGGTTATGGCTTTTCTGTTGGAAACATAGGTTCAAACGCTAACTTAACGGATGCGATACCCACAGTAACAACGCCGGGCTTTTCCATAGGAAACATGGATTCGACACAAGCGGGAATCGGGATTGGTACCACACTCACACCTGTTTACAACACGTCTACCTTGGACAACATGGGTTTTCAGCTAAGCCCCGGCTCCGCGTTAGGAAGCAACCTTAATTTTGATACGTTAAACGGCCCAAACATAGGACCTTATCAAAACAATTCTGATATTGAAGAGATTAACGTAACGGGGCAGCGGCTTGATCAAGGCGACACGCTTAATATACCTCAGCTAACTTCACTAAATACCAACCTAGCCTCAAGCGGTGGGGACGACGGCGAGCCCAGAGAGCCCGACGCAGACCCGAGTACTTTTGAAGAGATAGTAGCCACAGCAAAAAAGGGTCTTCTAGACGGGGCAAATACGTTGATCCCTGGCCTACCTTTGTTTGCAGGTGCTTACAATTTGGTTAAAGACCTTCCGGAAGGCGACTTTACGTCAGAAGATTTAGGGCAGTTAGATGCAGCGAACACTGCGGCAAACCTTTTTGTAGATTCGCAGCCCACTTACCAAGAAGGCGGCACAGGAACCACCACAACTCCTGGAGGTGTAAACGTCCCGGGTCTTGGCATTGGCTCGTTAGGCGGGAGCCGTGGGTTTGTAGGCACGCAGGATGTTCTTGTACCGGCAACCGGTCAGATGGGTAGCATTTACTCTATCCGTCCTGGTGACACGCGGGGCAGGTTTGCTGCACCGGCGTACGTGAATCCGTACGCGGATGTCGCCGCGGTTGATACGCCACTTCGTCCTGGGTTCGTCCCTACTGCTCCTGGCGGTGAAATGCGCACCATGCCGGTTGATCCAATGGCCGCGGCCCCCGGAACAGGAACTACTGGCGCTACAGATTTTTACACTGCAAGGGATACTAACAACACCGGACAAACACTGACTGTAGGAGGCACTAGAACGCCTCAAAGCATACTAGACAGCATCAATGCTGAAGACGGTTTCTCTAGAGATGAGCAGAAGCAGATAGCGGATTTGCTAAGCAGTGGCGAGATTGGCATTGGCAATGTGACAAAACAGTTTGGCGTTGAATCGGGAGACGTGGTCGAAGGTTTGTTACGCGGTGGCTTCCAAACGCCTGAGCAGCTCACGGAAATGATTCGCGGTTATGGCGACGAGGGGTTCCAAGAGCAGGACTTGATTGCCGACTTGTTGAACCAGGGCCGTACTACTCCGGAAGAAGTGGCAGCGTACTACAGCGCCAACAGGCCGGAGTTTGCTGACTTAACGGCACAGGACGTTACAGGATACTTAAACGAAATCAACATGGGTCGCTTGCAAAATCTAAGCGACGTGGAAGTGGGCCAGTATATTCTTTCAGGGGCACTAACTCCCAGTCAAGCTGCTGAAATGTATCAAAGCAGGTATCCGGGTTTAACAGAAGCCGACGTGATGGCGTCTTTGAATCAAATGCAATCTCAGGGCATGTTTGATGAACCTGACCCCGGTGTTCAATATGCCATGGGCGGCGTTGTTGAAAAAGCGGACGGGATAGAATCTTTGCTAGACAAACGGCAGCAAGCCGTTAATCGTATGCTTAGCCGAAGAGCGGTAGCGCAGTTTCGAAACGGGGGACCCGTTGTAAAAAAGCCTTTAGCCCCCGCTAATTTTGCAGGGGGTGGAATTGCCACCAAGCTTATCCAGAAGGGTGCGGAGATGCTTGGTTTTGATGACGCGCGTCAGATAGAAATTACTCGTGAAGCGGTGGATCTAACCAATCAAATGGTAGACGCCGGTCTAGTCGACCCTAAGTTCCGCGTTAAGTTGCGTTTGCCTGAAGAGGGTGCCACGCGTCAGAACACCGGTATCGAAGGTGACGAAGAAGTCTTTAACGCAGTTAATCACGCGTTGTTTTCTTACCATGCGGGTAAGAGTCCTTTAGCCCGTGCGGGCTCGCAAGCCAAAGAAATTTATCAGGGCATGCGTCTAGGGCTCGCGGGCAAAGACCCGGGGTCCGAGAGCCTTGATTATTTTAACAACATGTTTGGTTTTGACTTAGCGCGTCAGGGTTTGAGTCCTGAAGAAGCTAAGAGCGCGATTATCGACAACATAGCCAACATAGATAACAAGGGTGCGTTGTCTCGGTTAAGAGCAGGCGAACCTTTGATTGCAGGTAAAGACTTGAGCCGCACGGCTGAAGACATTCGTGGTTCTGGACCGGACGTAAGTGCATTTGACGTGCTTGCCGGAGTGCAGGGATTTAAGGACGGCGGTGCGGCACTAGACCCTTCGGACCCGTTATATATCCAAGAAGATTACCGTCCCGAAGTGCTTTCTGACATGGTCAGAAGAGACGTTAAATTTGACGCTTCTAAGTACCCTGCGGAAGAAGAAAACGCGTTAGACAGCGTCATGCAGCGTATTAAAGACATGGGCCAAGGCTTTGCTGACATTCCCGAGTTTGTCGGAAACTATTTGGTACGTCCGGATGAGCGTGGAATGCCGTCTTTTGTTTCACCTTCTGAAGTCGGTCAAGACATCATGGATATTGGCTCAGGTATGGCCACAGGTATCCAAGAAGACCCAACAGGCTTTATGCTTGATATGATACCCGGTATTTCTAATGTCAGGTCGTTCATGGATTCAAATACTTTGTATGAGCAAGCCACGGAGTTAGATAAAGCAGGAGATCAAGTAGGCGCCGCAAAAGCTAGATCTTTGGCGTCGTTGAGCATGACGGACGTTTTTAACCCTATTCCCGGTAGTAAAAACGTAATCAAGGGGATTATTGCGGGCAAAAAAGCTCAAAGAGCCCCTGAAAAGTTAAGCGACGCTAGGCTAGATATTTTAGAAACGTCTCCGGACACTGCGCTAGAACAAGAGTTGTTTAGGGAAAAAGGTTCTTTTGTGGGAGCTAACGGAGAAAGGCAGTTTGAAATAGAAACGTCTCCTGCTCAAGTAGACATGAACGAAGTTTCTATGATGATGGCTTATGGGTCTGCAAAAAATCTAAATCAAGTATTAGATTTGCCAGAACTTTTTGAAAATTATCCGCAGCTTTCAGGCGTAAAAGTAGAGCTAGGCTCTGGTAATTTCACTGCTCAATATCTACCTAGCGAAAATAAAATAATATTAAACCCGTTTGACCTGGATCCTGATGACAAAGTTGGTTTCACTTCGGCTATTCTTCATGAGACGCAACATGCGGTACAGAATATAGAAGATTATTTACGTCCAGAGCTTTTCAGGGAAAAAGAAATCTCCTTTGAAGAGTACAGAGGTTTGCCAACGGAAGTTGAAGCAAGAAATGTCCAGGCTCGTTTTACCGACCCAACTTTGAGAGACTTACCTCCGACTTTGACTACTGATTTAATACCCGAACAATTCTCAGACGTTAGAGCTTTACGGGAAAGAGTCAATCAACAACGTTATGATGAGCTTATGGGACTCGAGGAGCCTCCCGCAAACATACGTAACCGTAGCCCTGAAGAATTAATACAAGAGACTATGGAAAGAATTCGTCAAAGATCTATTAACCGTGAGAATGTTCCACGTGGAACATCTTTGCCAGAGAGCAGACGTGTTGACCCGTTTGAATCCGAGGCAGATACTCGTTACAGACAGAAAAACCCTAAAAGGTAACTAAAATGGCAAACGGTGACAGCATAATGCCTATGATGGAGCGTCGGGAGGACCCGATAGACTTATCCATTGAGGATCAAGTGGAAATTGCGGTGCCCGGTGCGATGGAAAACATGGCTCGAGAGGGTCTTGACATCGAAATCACCGAAGATGACGAAGGCGGCGTGGTCATAGACTTTGACCCATCCATGCGCGACGTCGATGAAGGCGACTTTTTCCGCAATTTGGCCGAAGAAATTGACACCGGAATCCTTGGATCCGTGGCCAACGAGCTCATGGGAGAGTTTGATGCCAACAAATCCTCTCGTCAGGAGTGGGAAGACACGTACCGTGATGGTCTGGAGCTTCTTGGTTTCTCTTACGAAGAGCGCACACTGCCCTTCAGAGGCTCTACAGGGGTCACACACCCGCTCTTAGCTGAAGCCGCCACTCAGTTCCAAGCTCAAGCGTTTAACGAGCTGCTGCCCCCTGACGGGCCTGTACGTACGTCTGTGATAGGTGCGCCTACTCGAGAGAAAGAACAGCAAGCAAGACGGGTAAAAGAGTTCATGAACTACTACATCACTAACGTGATGGAGGAATACACCCCTGAATTCGACCAAATGCTGTTTTATTTACCCTTGGCAGGCTCTACTTTCAAGAAAGTTTACTTCGATGAGGCCCTAAACCGCGTTGTCAGCAAGTTTGTGCCTGCTGAAAACCTTGTTGTGCCTTACGAAACAAGCAGTTTAGAGACTTGTCCGTGCATCGCGAACGTTATTTCGATGCCTTTGAACCAGTTGCGCAAGCTTCAGGTGTCTGGATTCTATTTAGACGTCCCCGTTCTACCCGGTCAGACCGATACGAACGAAGTTACGGACGAAATGGACAGAATTCAGGGCGTCCAAGCCTCAAATGTCGACTATGACGTGACCTTGTTAGAGTTCCACGTTGAATTAGACCTTGCAGGGTTCGAGGATACTGACGGAGATGGGGAAGAGACAGGAATCAAACTGCCTTACATCGTAACCATCGTTGAAAACAGCGGAGTTGTGCTGTCCATTCGCCGTAACTACGCCGAGGACGACGAAGATCGCAAGAAAATTCAATATTTCGTTCACTACAAGTTCCTTCCTGGTTTTGGTTTCTATGGTTTGGGTCTAATCCACACTATTGGCGGCCTATCTAGGACGGCCACAGCGGCTCTTAGGCAGCTTATCGACGCGGGTACGCTATCTAACCTTCCCGCAGGCTTTAAAGCCCGTGGAATGCGAATACGGGACGATTCTGAGCCGCTACAACCGGGAGAATTCCGTGATGTAGACGCTCCAGGCGGCGCTATTCGAGATAGTTTGATTCCGTTGCCATTTAAAGGCCCAGACAGCACGCTATTCCAGCTCTTAGGCTTTGTGGTACAAGCCGGACAGCGTTTTGCCACGATTACTGACCTAAAAGTAGGTGACGGTAACCAGCAAGCGGCGGTCGGCACGACAGTAGCCATGCTTGAGCAAGGTAGCCGGGTCATGAGTGCGGTCCACAAGCGCCTGCATTACGCTATGCGGCAGGAATTTAAACTCCTGACACGTGTAATGCATGAATCTCTGCCACAGGAGTATCCGTTCTCCGTCGAAGGCGGAGATGAGACCATTATGGCGTCTGATTTTGACGATCGTGTGGACGTGGTACCTGTATCTAACCCCAACATTTTCTCGCAAGCACAGCGTATTGCTTTGGCTCAAGCACAGCTACAGATGGCTACGCAAGCGCCTCAGATGCACAACTTGCATGAAGCTTTCCGCCGCATGTACGACGCGTTGGGTGTTAAGGATGTAGATAAGTTGTTAAACCAACCTGCTACGTTGGAACCGATACCCAAAGACCCTGCGCAAGAGAATATCGATGCGCTGGATAACGTGGACCTTAAAGCCTTTGATGGCCAGAACCACGATGCGCACATTGTAGCACACTTGCTGTTCAGTGCGTCGCCCATAGCGGCTCAGACTCCGTCTATCATTGCTTCGTTGCAGAAACACGTAACCGAGCACGTCAAGATTAAGTCTGAAGAAATGGCGATGATGCAGTTTATGCAGCAAAGCCAGGGACAACCGCCTACCGATGATCAGATGCTTGAAATTGAGATGCTGATCGCGCAAAACATCGCTCAAGAGCTACAGAATGTACGCCAGTTGAGCATGCAGATAGCAGGCCAGGGACAACCGCAACAGCAAGGTCCTGACCCGTTAATCGCGCTTAAAGAGAAGGAAATCGGCATCAAAGAGCAGCAGACAATGGCGGATATCCAAGAGAGTCAAGCTAAGCTAGACTTAGAGCGTCAGAAAATGATGGAGCGAGGTCGTCAGTTTGATGAAAGGCTTGAAAGCCAAGAACAAATGACGGCAGCTAGATTGAACGCACAAGCTGAACGAGAGCTATTACGATTACGACAGAACCGAGGAGGTTAGTGATGAGTCGAGTAAAGATTATGGGTAGCCCTGCACCCAAGGCCCCTAAAGCCACAAACTATGCGGATATTAAAGACCAAGGCCGCATCCCTTACGCTACTATGAAGGAAGAAAAGACTCCTAATACTGCCAAGGGTGTTTGCACTACGGGCAAGAGCCGCGGTATGGGCGCCATGCTGCGCGGTGGTGAATTCCACATTTGCTAGGAGAGTGTCATGCCTTTAATGCGTGGTAGTAGTCAAAAGACTATAAGCTCAAATATAAGCAAGCTAAGAGACGAGGGGTATCCGCAGGATCAATCTGTGGCTATCGCCTTGTCTAAGGCGGGAAAGACCAAGAAAATGGCTGATGGCGGCGAAGTAAAAGGATTTAGTCCTATTGTTCGCGTCAAACAACGCTTCCAAGGGGTGTTCTAGCCCCTTTTTGTTTCTAATCCTCAAAGTATAAGATATACTCCAACGATATAGGATAATCCTATATGGAGGAGTTATGGATGATTTTTACGTCGTTCAGTTTATCCAAAAGATAATCAAAGAGCGCAAACGACAGGTTTTGGACCTGCTAGAAAACAATGGCATTAATTCTATGGAGCAGTATGCCTCTTTGATGGGCGAACTTAACTCTTTGAATTATGTCCAACAGGAACTCTCGGACCTGCTAGAAAAACAGGAGCACATGCATGATTGAAGTCCCAGGCTATTTAGCCAAGGAACTGGAAGCGGAAAAGAAAGCCAAGGAAGCCGAAGCAGCTAAAGCTGAGGCGGAAAAGGAAGAAGGCGTGGACAAAATGTATGTCGAGCCTAAAGCCCGTGTTCTAGATCCCTCAAAAGCTGATAAATCTATGATTGATCGCATGCCCAACCCAACTGGCTGGCGTATGCTCATTCTTCCCTACCGTGGAAAAGCCAAGACCGATGGCGGTATTTACATACCAGACAAGATCTTGGATGACGGTCAAATCCAAACCGTTGTTGGTTATGTCCTTAAGCAGGGGCCTTTGGTCTATGCTGATACGGAAAAGTTCCCAGATGGCCCGTGGTGCAAGGAAAAAGACTGGGTTGTCTTTGCGCGTTATGCGGGGTCCAGGTTCCGTATTGATGGCGGTGAGGTCCGGATTCTCAACGATGACGAGATTCTGGCTACGATAGATGATCCGGAAGATATCATTAGCTTTTAAAGGAGCGCGGCATGAGTGATGAAGAAAAGCAAAGCAAGACCAGTGTCGATGACGGCACAGTAGACATAGAAGTAGGCGAGGGCTATGAGGAGCAAGAGGTTGAAGTAGATGACGTTTCAGACGCTCCTGAAGAAAAAGCCGTCACCGCACAAGAAGACGAGCACGAAGAGTATTCGCAAAGCGTAAAGAAGCGAATTGACCGTCTGACTAAGAAGATGCGCGAAGCTGAGCGTCAGCGTGAAGAAGCGCTCAAGTATGCTCAGGGTGTACAAAGCGAGGCGGAAAAGATTAAAGCCAAGCTAAACGCCGTAGATCAGGGTTATTTAACTGAATACGGGGGCCGAATTACAGCCGAAATGGCGTCCGCTCAAGAAGCTTTTAAGCGTGCTATAGCTGTAGGCGACCCGGAAGCTACTTTAGAAGCTCAAAAGAAGCTTACTGAGCTGCAATTTGCCTCTTCTAAGCTAGAAGAAGCTAAGCGTATGCAAGCCCGCAGGGCGCCGCAACAGGAGGCTGATCAGCAACAATATCAGCCTCAACCGCAGCAACCGCAGCAACCGCAACAGCCTCAGCAACAATATCAGCAACCCGCGACTAGGCCCGATCCTCGAGCTGAAGAGTGGGCGGAAAAAAATGACTGGTTCGGTAATGATAATACAATGACCTTTGCTGCGTATGGGATACATAAGCAATTGGTTGACGAAGCATTTGACCCGACGAGCGATGACTATTATGATGAGTTAGATAAGCGAATTCGTGCAGAGTTTCCGCACAAGTTTTCTGATACCGGGACCAAGCGCCGTACCGCCCAAACGGTTGCTGGTGTTTCCCGCACAAGTTCGTCAAATGGGCGCAGGCAAATAAAACTCACACCAAGCCAAGTAGCGATAGCTAAAAAATTAGGTGTGCCACTTGAAGAATACGCGAAATATGTCAAATAGGAGACGGTTATGACTGATAAGAAAGGTTTTGAGGGTATTAATCGATCTTCTCGCGCTAAAGACAGTAGGGAGAAAGAGCAGCGGCGTAAGCCTTGGGCTCCCCCATCAATGCTAGATGCACCGCCTGCACCCGAAGGGTTCAAGCACCGGTGGATTCGAGCAGAGGTTCGTGGTTTTGATGACCGTAAGAACATTTCTGCCCGTCTGAGAGAAGGATACGAGCTTGTAAGAGCGGATGAGTACCCTGATTTTGAAGCACCGGTCGTAGATTCAGGTAAATTTGAAGGTGTATTTGGAGTAGGTGGATTGGTTCTTGCACGCATACCGTTAGAAACGGTCGCAGAGCGTACTGATTACTTCCGAAGGAAGAGTCAGGACCTCATGGACGCCGTTGACCACGACATGATGCGAGAAAACGCTCACTCAACCATGGCGATCAATAAACCCGATCGTCAATCTCGTGTAACTTTTGGTGGCTCTCGAAAAGAATAAGCCACCCCTTTAGGAGAAATACATCATGGCAAACCAAGCAACTGCCTATGGTCTTCGTCCTATTGGGCTTGTTGGAAGCGGCGCTAACACTACCGGTGTAACCGAGTATGAAATCGCCTCTGACAACGCTAATGCTATCTTCCAGTATGGGATTGTTATTCCTACTTCGGCTGGTGTAATTGCTCGTGCAGCAGATACAGCAGGCGGTACTACCGCAGCATTAGGTGTCCTGATGGGTGTTGAATATCAAGATTCTGTCCAGAAAAAGCCGGTGTGGCTAAACTACTGGCCAGGTTCTGCCGCGGTAAGCGTGGATACTAATTATCCTATTAAAGCCTACGTTGCGGACAATCCGAATCAAATCTTCCAGGTTGCATCGGATGCAAGTCTTACTGACAGAGCAACGGCTCTAGCTACCGTGTTTGCTAACGCGTCTTTGGGCACTTCTGCTCAAGCGGGTTCAACAAATAATGGTAACTCTACATCTGCGTTGAGCGTAAGCAGTGTTGCTACTACAGCAACTTTGCCTCTCCGTATTGTAGGTATTGTAGATGATGAAGCGAACAGCGATTACACCGCAGCGGGTATCCCACTGAAGGTGCGCTTTAACGCTCACTTCAACTCCAATGCATCGCGGTTTGATTCTCAAACTACTTCATTAACCACTGGCATTTAAGAGGGATAAATCATGGCTATATCTCGCGCACAATTAGCGAAAGAGCTAGAACCCGGTCTAAATGCTCTTTTTGGTATGGAGTATGACCGTTACGATAACGAGCACGCGGAAATCTTTGACGAAGAGTCATCAGACCGTGCGTTTGAAGAGGAAGTAATGTTGTCCGGATTTGGCACGGCTCCTGTTAAATCAGAGGGTGGTTCCATTTCTTTTGATGACGCGCAAGAGACTTACTCTGCTCGTTACACTCACGAGACAATTGCTTTGGCGTTCAGCATCACTGAGGAAGCTGTTGAGGACAATCTCTACGATCGTCTTGCAACTCGCTATACTCGCGCCCTGGCACGTTCTATGTCTCAAACTAAGCAGATTAAAGCTGCTTCCGTCCTGAACAACGCGTTTAGCACTAGCTCACCAATCGGTGACGGCGCTGCGCTATGTTCTGCGGCTCACCCTTCACTGTCTGGCAACCAAACAAACAAGCTTGCCGTTGCTGCTGACCTTAACGAAACATCGCTTGAGCAAATGCTCATCGATATCGCTGGTCTGACAGATGAGCGTGGTCTTAAGATTGCCGTACGCGGTATGAAGCTGATTATTCCTAAAGAGCTGCAATTCATTGCAGAGCGAGTAATCAACTCTAACCTGCGTTCTGGCACAGCCGATAACGACCTCAATGCGATGAAGTCTATGGGTATGCTTCCTGACGGTGCGGTGGTTAACCACTTCCTCACTGACACAGATGCCTTCTTCATCAAAACTGATGCGCCTAACGGCTTCAAGATGTTCCAACGCACTCCTCTTAAGACTGCGATGGAAGGTGACTTCGATACTGGCAACATGCGATTCAAGGCCCGTGAGCGTTACAGCTTCGGCGTTTCTGATTGGCGTGCTGTTTACGGTACAGAAGGCGCGTAAACCATTAGATGGTTTAGGAAAGGGCAGCTTCGGCTGCCCTTTTTTGTATGTTGGACTTGTCCCAGAAATGGTATATAGTAAAGACATACCGGGGTCATCCGGTGTATCTGACAGTCCCGGCTGACGACATGCAGACAGATGCACCCCAAATTAACTCGCATGTGAGGATTCTCAAATGGCTAACACCACTTTTACAGGCCCGGTCATCTCGACTAACGGCTTTCAAGGCGACGTAACAGGCGACGTAACAGGCGCAATTACTGGTAATGTCACTGGTAATGTTACAGGCTACATCATTCTTCCTACTTCTGACCCTGAAGTGGCTGGTGCTCTCTGGAACGACGCGGGCACAATTACTATTTCAGCCGGTTAATCCTAACTAATAGGGGGCCAACATGGCTGGTTCAGATGTAAAAGCTATACGTTTAACAAGCACGGGTTCTGCTGGAGTAGGCCCGGCTCGTATACGTCAAATACAAGTTTTGACAGACGACGTTGGGGCCGGACGTCTTACTGTTACCGATGGTAACGGTGGCGCCACGGCTTTAGACATTGATTTTAAAACTGACGATTCTCATTCAGTTAACATCCCGGATGAAGGCATTCGAGTGTCGGATATATACGTCTCTGTTGAGACTAATATTACGGCAATGACTGTCTTTTACAGTTAGGGGGCATTATGGCTCGCGAAGTTTCTTCCATATCTCGTGTAGGCACTAGCGAGCCGTTTGAGCTGCAAGTATCTCGAAACCAGATTTCGTATCATATTCCGTTACATAAATTTGGTTATAATCCGGATATAGGAACGTCTCCTGAAACAGTGTGGACGATAGGCGGTACATATACCTACCTTGCGGCGGCTTCGACTTTGTATGTTTCAAGTTCCGATGCAAACGATACGTCAGCAGGCACCGGGGCACGAACGGTTCAGGTGTACGGGTTAGACGCGAACTATGACGAAGTAAACGTAACGGTTTCGTTAGCCGGGCAAAGCGCCGTTCAGTTGGGAGAGGCGTCTAATTGGATTCGGGTATTTCGCATGATAGTGCGTTCAGCGGGAAGTTCGGATGCAAATGTAGGCACTTTATACGTTGGGACAGAAGCGACACCCGCTTCGGGTGTTCCAGTAAATAAGTATGCTTCCATAGCAATTGGTGATAATCAAACTTTGATGTGTGTTTGGACAGTGCCTAGAGGGTACACGGCGTACTTGCATCAAAAGGATGTTTCAGCGTCCTCTAGCTCGGGTAAATTTGCCATTTTTACTTTAGAGTCCCGTCCTTTTGGAGAAGTTTTGCAAGTAAAAGACAGAGTTTTATTAGCCAATAATTCTACGGCGATTAGTTATTGGAACCCGATACCTTTTGCAGAAAAAACCGATATTGAAGTACGGGCGCAAGCAGACAGTATAGGCGGAACAATTACTGCTTCTGCTACGCTAGATATTACCTATATTTTGAATGGTATAGAATTAGATGGCTAGTACAAAGGCTGTAAAAAGAAGCCCTTCGGGGCGTCTTAGCTATCGCGGAGAAACTTTTTCCGGCTATAACAAGCCAAAAAGGACGTCCGGCGGTAGAAAAAAGTTTGCTGTTTTAGCTAAGAAAGGCGATGAAATAAAACTGGTTCGATTTGGTGATCCCAACATGACCATCAAAAAGAACATACCGGAGCGTCGTTCTAACTTTAGGGCTCGTCACAACTGTGATACCGCTAAAGATAAGTTCAGTGCTCGTTACTGGAGTTGCAAGAAATGGTAAGTAACGATCATTTAGAGCACGAAGTTAACGACGTCAAACGTCAAATGGCGGTCGTCGAGACTATTTTGAATCGCATTGAAAACAATCATCTTAATCATATGGAAGATGATATACGTGATCTGCGAAACAAAAACTGGATGATCTTGGCCGGTATTGCTAGTCAACTTTCCGCGACATTAGTTGCGGTCGTTATGATGCTATTAGGTTAGGAGAAAGCTATGAAATGCAGTCCTCGTAAAGAAATGGCTATGGGCATGATGTACGGCGGTGCAGCAGAGAAGCCTAAAAAAATGAATAAAGGCGGCTGTGCGGTAAAAGGAATGAAAGTAGGCGGTCCGGTGAAAATGAATAAAGGCGGCTGCGCGGTCCGCGGTTTTAAGTAAAATGCTTAAATGCAAAGGCATGGGAAAAGTCCGCACGGGTCTTAAAGTAAAAGGCTACAAAGACGGCGGATCGGTTAAAGACGAGTGTTACCGTAAGGTAAAGGCTCGCTACAAAGTGTTTCCCTCTGCTTATGCTTCTGGCGCGATAGCCAAGTGCCGTAAAGTCGGTGCTAAGAACTGGGGGAATAAGTCCCGTGGCAGTTCGTAAGACTAAGAAAGGCGCAGACCTTAAACGGTGGTTTAAGGAGGAATGGGTCGATGTTCGTACAGGAAAGCCTTGCGGACGTAAAGAAGGCGAAAAACGGGGGACCCCGTATTGCCGACCTAAAAAGCGTGTTTCTAGCAAGACACCTAAGACCGCGAGTGAAATGACTGCGGCAGAGAAGAAGTCCCGGGTAGCGCAGAAGAAGCGCCTTGGGCAACCGGCGGGGAAACCCAGGCGTGTAGCATCGCTTAAAAGGAAAAAATAATGGCTGTTTCGGGATCAAAAGATTTTGAGCTAGACGTCGCCGATTACGTTGAAGAGGCGTTTGAGCGGTGTGGTAAGGAGATGCGTACGGGTTACGATCTTAAGACTGCCAAGCGCTCTATGAATCTTTTGTTTGCGGATTGGGCTAACCGTGGTTTGAATCAGTGGACTATTCAACAGGTTACGACCACATTGACTCAGGGTGATGCAGACTTAACTTTGAGTGCCGATACAATTGATATTCTGTCGGTTGTGGTTAGACGGGACAATACGGATTACGGAATACAGCGTTTGAGCCGGGATGATTACCTTAATATCCCGAACAAAACGCAGCAGGCACGGCCTTCTCAGTGGTTTTTAGACAGGCAAATTACGCCAGTTCTGAAGCTGTGGCCGGTCCCTGAAAACAGCACAGATCAGATTGTGTATGACCGTTTGGTTCGCCTGGATGATGCAGATACCGCGACAAACACCATACAAATACCTTTTAGATTTTACCCGGCATTAGCTGCGGGCCTGGCATATTATCTATCTATTAAAAAGGCCCCGGACAGGATTCAAGTTTTAAAAGCGTTGTACGAAGAAGAAATGCAGCGCGCAATGGACGAAGACCGGGATCGAGCTTCTTTCAATGTTGTACCGAGCTTAGCGTATTCTAGGAATATGTAATGGGTAAGTTTGCTGTAGGTAAAAATTCTTACGGTATCTC
>Ga0208898_1001780_pt1 | contig 13863 bp, 32 predicted proteins | sample VirMetDEL_Mar_4_FD_184513 | JGI IMG/M metagenome (GOLD analysis project Ga0208898, IMG submission 184513) | Aqueous microbial communities from the Delaware River and Bay under freshwater to marine salinity gradient to study organic matter... | ecosystem: Environmental > Aquatic > Marine >...
GGAAACGTAGGAATCGGGACGACTACGCCTGACACAATAATTCACGCAGCAGACCCTAATGGAGCAATATTAAGGTTAGAAAGAAAAGACAATAATGTATTAAGTGGTGATTTACTTGGTGGAATCGAAACATATAGAGATGATGATGATGGTGCTTATATTCAAACTTTTATAAAATCTTATGCTACTGAAACTTATGGTAGACAAGGGTATATGACTTTTGGAACAAATGATAATAATAATGGAAACGCTACAGAAAGAATGCGTATAGATAGTTCTGGAAACGTAGGAATAGGAACTGATTCGCCTGCCTCTAAATTTCAAGTTAAAACAGCAACTAATCAAAATATAGCATTTAATTTAATATCAGGTGGTTCATTAAATGGAATACAGAGGATTTCTGCTTATAATGATGCAGCTACTGCGAGTGTACCTTTAGGAATTGGTGCTACAGAATTATATTTTTTAAGTGGTGCTTCTTCTACAGAAAGAATGCGTATTACAAGTGGGGGGGATGTTTTAGTAAATAATGCAACAGCATTTAGTTTAGCAACTCACGACCCTGATGTAATTACAACTGAATCGTTTGGTATTAACAATGGTAGTAATCTATCAACTTTTGGTCTTGATAGAATACATTTTAATAGTTCTAATTATTTTGTTTTAAATGCTTCAGCAGTAGGTGTAAAACTTGTTAGTGGTGCAACAGCTTGGACTGCACAATCAGATGAAAGTTTAAAAGAAAACATTAAACCTTTAGAAAATGTTTTAGATAAAATAAAAGATTATAGATGTGTAGAATATAATTTAAAAGCTAATAATAATAAAAAAATAGGTTTTATTGCACAAGATTGGGAAAATGATTTTGCTCCAATAGTTAATAAAGATGATGAAGGTTTATTAGGTATGAAATACACAGAAACAATTCCTGTGTTATTAAAAGCAATACAAGAACTAAAAGCAGAAGTAGATTTATTAAAGCAAGAATGTAAATGTAAAAATTAGTATATTTATATCTTAATCATAAAAATTTAATAAAATGTCAAAAATTACAAAAGAAGAATTAAAAGAATTACAAGAACAACAAGGTAAGCTAAATGCTATTAAACACGATATTGGTTTATTAAGCACACAAATACATAGCTTAAACCATATGTACGCTGATGAAATTTCTAAACAAGAAGAAAGCAAGAAATCATTAGAAGAAAAATATGGTAAAATTAACATAGACCTAAAGGATGGGTCATATGAAGAAATCAAAGAAGATAAATAATGAGTTTACAGGATATGAAATTGTATGCAATTAATTTTTCAGCGTTTACGCTAAGTTTTACAAATATTGATATGGTATTAAAAATAATACTACTTACAGTTACTATCCTGTACACAACTCACAAATGGTATTTAATGTATGAAGAAAATAAGCGAAAACATAAGTTATAAGGAAGCAGTACGTTCCGAAACAGCTAAACGTTTAGGTATATCAAACAAACCTAAAAAAGAACATATTGAAAATATGGAGTTAATAGCTGAAAAAATCTTTCAACCATTAAGAGAGTGGGTAGACCATCCTATTAGAATAAACAGCTTTTATCGTTCAGAAGAATTAAATTTAAGAATTGGTGGTGCAATTTCATCGGCTCATAAAGATGGTTTAGCAATGGATTTAAATTCTTTAGGTGGAAAAACAAATCTTGAAATGCTTCATTACATAAAAGACCATTTAGACTTTGATGTTTTAATTAATGAATACCCAAATGAAGAAGGTGAACCAAAATGGATTCACGTTAGTTGGAATAAAAAGAAAAACAGAAAACAAGTTTTAGAAATAAAACGTAAAGGTAAATACTATACTTATACAGGCGAATGTAAAAGCTGTAAATGAAAAAGGTAGAATTTGCAATAATTGAAAGGTTTGCTTTAGGTATATTAATTGGTTTTAGTTATTTACCTGAAGATGAACAAACTGATTTTGATGAATTGAATATATATTTAATTTTTATAGTATTACATTTTAAATTTTATAACGATGCCCATACCTAAAAAGAAACAAGGAGAAAAACAGAAGGACTATATGATGCGATGTGTTCCTCAATTAATGGGTTATCACGATGAAAAACAAGCTGTAGCAATATGTTATGATGCTTTTAAAAATCCTAAAAAATAATGAATAAAATATTATCTAAATTATTTGGGGGTATAGGAACAGGTATAGCAGAAAAAATTTCTAATATAATAGATAAACATACTTTTAGCAAAATTGAAAAAGCCCAGTTTGAAAAAGAAATGGAGGAGATATTTATAAAAGCAGAACTTGATCTTGAAAAAGAAATTACTTCAAGACATAGTGCTGATATGGCTTCTGATAGTTGGTTAAGTAAAAACATTAGACCTATGCTTACTATATTTTCTTTAGTACTTTATACTCTTTTTGCTTTAATAGATGGAAACATAGGGGAGTTTAATATAGCTAATCAATATGTAGATTTACTTGGTCAAATAGTTATAATGAGTTTAGGGTTTTACTTCACTTCAAGAGGTATTGAGAAAACAGCTAAAATAATTAAGAAATAATGGCTAAAGGAATTAATATAAACACATATAAAAGCAAATCTAAAAAACGTAAAGGAATACACGCTAAAAGTAAAATGAGTGCCTTAAAAGGCTCTAAAAACTATTTTAAGAAATATAAAGGTCAAGGTAAATAATTTTTTTATATATTTGACTCACACTTGCAAAACCTAATAAAGTTGGACGTTGCTTGGATCAGGTAATTAAATTATTTCTTTTTTGTAGGCTTTTTTCTTTCTTTTTCTTTTTGTCCTTTTTCTTTTTCTTTCTTTTTAATTATAATATATGGAGTGTAAAAAATGTGAAATAAAAATGTTATATTTAGGCAGTAATCAAAATGGTTACTTTTACCTATGTAAAAATTGTAATAACGTAATTCCTACAAATAATGGTAACATATATGATTGACAAAATACTTAACTATAAGACTTATTCAGTTAAAAGAAAAATAGATTCATTACTTGAAATAGATGCAAACATTTATTGTAATTTAGGTATAGATTCTACAAAAACTGAAAGATACGAAGCAAAAAAATTATCAAGACAAATCTATAGAGCTATAAAAACTTTAGACCCAGAACAAGGGCATAAGTATTTATATCATATGGATAAATGAAAAAGCTAACAAGAAGTAAGCTAATTAAAAAACTTGACAAAGTATTTAGTTTATATATCAGGCTTCGTTTCGCTAAAAATGAAATAGCTCAATGTTTTACTTGTGGAAAAAAAGATCACTATAAACGACTTCAATGTGGTCATTTTCAAAGTCGTAAATACTATTCAACAAGATGGGATGAAATAAACTGCCAAGTTCAATGTGCAGGGTGTAATGTATTTCGATATGGAGAACAATTTATATTTGGCAAAAATTTAGATTTAGAGTATGGATCAGGATGTTCTGAATCACTTTATTATAAAGCAAAACAAATAACAAAATATACAACACCAGATATTGAGGAGTTAATAAATAAGTATAATTCGTTAATAAAAGAGTTAAACTAATTTATATATTTATACTGTTCTGTTACATTTGTCTTTGTTAAAGAAAGGGGGTTAATTAAATTAGCTCCTTTTTTTTTGCTTATTTATTAAAAAAATTGTTTATATTTATAATTCATTTAAAAATTATATATATGACAAAAGACAGAACTATCTCCTACGAACAACACTATGTTCAAGTAGGATTTTACCAAAACTTTATTAAAAACAAAGAACAAGAAATCAAAGACTTGAATAAAGAAAATGATTTCCTTAAACAAGAAAACGAATGTTTAAAAGCAAAACTTGAAGTTTCACAAAAAAACAGAATAACATTATGAACAAAGAAAAATTAAAAGAACTTTACGAGAAGTACGAATTAAATCCTAATCACTTTTTTAAACATCAACACTACACTATTATTACACGTGCAGGAATAGACGCTATACAAGCTAAAGCGCAAATTAATATAACGTATGATGTTATTAAATGTGAACCTAACTTTGCAGTATTTAAAGCTATTGCAACTAAAGGTGATTCAAGAATTGAAACATTTGGATCTGCATTAAAAGGTGTAGGTTTTAAAGATGGTTCTACTAATTCTTGGTATGTAGCTGAAATGGCAGAAAAACGTGCTATGAGTAGGGGTGTTTTAAAACTATCAGGGTTTTACGAACTTGGCGTTATGTCAGAAGATGAATCCGAATCATTTAAAAAGAAAACCACAAAAGAAGAACTAATTAATAAAAACAAATAAGTGATTAAAATAAAAGAAGAATTTAAAAAGTTAATACCAGCTTTAACTAAAGAAGAATATAAACAATTAGAAAATAATTGTATAGCAGAAGGTATTAGGGAAAAAATACTTATTTGGAATGGTTTTATTATAGATGGGCATAACCGTTATGAAATATCTTTAAAGTGGGATTTAGAAATTCAAACAGAAACAAAGCATTTTCAAGATGAAGAAGCTGTAAAAGAATGGATGATCCTAAACCAATTTGGTAGAAGAAATTTAAGCAATTACCAAAGAAGTGTTTTAGCATTAGAACTTGAAGAAGTTTTTAGTAACAAGGCTAAAGAAAATTTAAGTAAAACAGGTGGCGATAAAAAATCAGGTTTGGCAATTTTGCCAAAGCCGATAATTAATAAAATTAATACAAGAGAAGAACTTTCTAAAGTTGCACAAGTTGGTGAAAGAACTTTAGGTATGGTAAAAAAAATACAAGCACAAGCAAGTGAAGAAGTTAAAGCAAAACTATCTACAGGCGAAGTAAGTATTAATGCAGCTTACCAAGAAATTAAGAAAGAAGAAAAAAAGAAGAATAGACTTGAAAAAATAGAAGAAATAAAAAAAGAAATTTCTAAAGGTTTAAAAGCACCAGATGGTTTATATGATGTAATAGCGATTGATCCTCCTTGGGAATATTCAGAACGTGGAGGCAGTAGTTCTAAATCATTTGAAGATAATGGTAATCGTGGGGGTGTTGATTATCCTACTATGACAGTAGAAGAATTAAAAAAAATAAAAATTCCTTCAAAAAATGATTGTGTTATGTTTCTTTGGACTACTCACGCTTTTTTAAAAGATTCTTTTGATTTATTAAATGTTTGGGGATTTAATTATAAAGCTACTTTAGTATGGGATAAAGTTAAAATGGGAATGGGAAGAAATATTCGTATGCAAATTGAATTTTGTTTACTTGCTACTAAAGGTAATCCTATTTTGAATGGTTCAGGAGAACGTGATATTATTACAGAACCAAGACGTGAACATAGTAGAAAACCAGAAGCATTTTATACTAAAGTTAATAATATGACTGCTGGTTATAAATTAGATTATTTTGCAAGAGAAAAAAGGGAAAACTGGTTTACTTATGGAGCAGAAGATGGAAAGTTTTAGAGAACTGTTAAAGTTTGGAGAAGAAGGAGAAAAAGAAGTAGCATTAAAATTATTAGATATTGGCTATACTGTTTTACCTTTATATCAATTTAATAAACAACACGCACCTTTCTTGCTTTCAAAAAAAGGAAAAATAACTTTACCTGATTTAGATTGTTATAACGAAAATAAAGAAAGTATTTATATTGAAGTTAAAAGCAAAAAACAATGGAATACTACTAACGGAATAATAGAAACAGGTTTTGACTTAAAACACTTTAAGGAATATAAAAAAATACAAGAAAAAACACAAAAAGAAGTTTGGATTGTATTTAACCATAAAGGAAAATATGAAGGGTTTTATACTATAAAATTAGATAATGTTTATAGAATTTGGGATGGCAAAAATAAGAATGGTATAAAAAAATTTAAACCTCTTGTTTTTTATAAAAAAGATAGCTTAAAAAAAATATAAATCAATTAATAAATAAATCAATAAATTATGAGTGCAATTATCAATGCGAGTATTAGGGTAGACAAATTACCTAAAGAAAAATTTGTAAAAGGTAAAGATGGAGCAGTTTATTATAACTTAACCATTTCAGTAAATGATGAAACAAGATACGGAAACAATGTAGCTATTATGGATTCACAAACTAAAGAAGAACGTGAAGCTAAAGTACAAAGAAACTATCTTGGTAATGGTAAGGTTATTTGGACTAATGACATTATTAAATTAGCAGAAAGAGAAGAACAAGTAATCACACCTGCTGAATCTAATGATCTTCCATTTTAATATTATAAAAAACTTTTTTTTTAAAGGGGTCTAACACACCCCTTTTTTTTATATATTTATACAAATGCAATTACGACTGGACGAACAACAAACTATACAATATCTTGCTATGCAATCAATAGAAGAAGATTGCAAAATAGATGTTAAAGAAAAATTAGAATATCCTCCAGTTGCTTTATCACTTGGAGAAACATTAATAAAAGGAAAAAATAAAGATATGCTTTTACCAATACCTATTGGAACTTACGGAAACTTTAGCTTTATACAAGCTCCTCCTAAGACAAAAAAAACATTCTTTATATCCTTACTTGCTTCTGTTTATTTATCAGATCAAAATCATTTTGGAGGTAAAATAAAAGGGCATAGAGACAATAAACAACTAATACACATAGATACAGAACAAGGAAGATGGCATTGTCAAAGAGTATTTAAAAGAGTTGCAGAAATGGCAGGAACATCTGACAACTATTTAACTTATGGTTTAAGAACTATTGGTTATAAAGATCGAATAGAATTTATAGATTATTGTTTAGAACATAAAGCTGAAAATCCTGGACTACTTATTGTAGATGGTATTGCAGACTTATGTGCAGACGTTAATAACATTGAAGAATCAAATGCTTGTGTTCAAAGACTTATGGAATGGTCAGCAAAATATAATGTTCATATTATGTGCGTAATACATTCTAACTTTGGGTCAGACAAGCCCACCGGACATTTAGGTAGTTTTCTTGAGAAAAAAAGTGAATGTCAAATACAATTAGAAGCAAACACAGTTAATAAAGAATGGATAACAGTTAAGTGCAGAAGAAGTAGGGGTTATTCGTTTGAAACATTTAGTTTTAAGGTAAATGAAATAGGACTACCTGAAATCATAGGGGATTTATACGATCCTTTAGAAAACTAAAATTAACTATGAAAAACGACTTATCGGAAATCTATAATAAACATCAAATTTGGATTGATATTGTTTCTTCCTTTGGCTGTAATAGAGAAACAGCAGAAGATATTACACAAGAGATGTACATAAAGATTCAAAAAAGAATTAATGGAGGACTTAACATTGATTTTGGAGATGACTATAATTATTACTATATTTTCAAAACATTAAAATCTTTGTTCTTAGATTTAAAACGCAAAGAAGCTAAAGTAAATACGTTATCTATAGACAGTATGAGGGATTTTCTTGCAGACTTTGATGCTGCTAATTATGAAGAAGTTTATGCTACAATACAAAACGAATTAAATAATATGTATTGGTATGATAAAAAGATATTTGAGATCATAGAGGGTGGAGAAAGTATAGCCCAGCTTTCAAGAAAGTCAGGGATTCCTTACTACTCACTTTATAACACTTATAAAAAAGTAAAAGAAAAACTAAAAAAATTATTATGAGACTTGGAGACATAGTATTCTACATTACAAAATATACAGGCATTAAATGGCTTGTAGACAAATATCATAACTATATGGGAACTGAATGTAATTGTGACAAAAGACGTAAAGACTGGAATAAAATAAAAATAAAAAGATGGTAAAATTTAATAAATATGATTTCAAAGACTGGGAAAAATTTAGGCTTTCAGAAAAATCAACCATTAGTCGTGAAGAATTTAAAATGGTATGTAAGTTCCACGCAACCTATTACGATCACAAATACTTTGAACCTTGTACTTGTAATCCCAAACTAATAAACAAATGGATTAGTGAACTTAATATCATTTGGAATAATGGGAATTAAAACAATAAAGAAGTTAGAAAAAGTATTAATTGCTTTTTTAAATATGGATGGATGGGATTTAGAATGGACTGGAAATAGTTATGAACACTATGATGCTAAAGGTTTCACACCAAAAAAAAATCCCTGTGTAATCGAAATGAAATTCAGAAATAAATATTATCCTGAAAAAATGTTAGAAAAATATAAATATGATGCTCTTATGAAAATGGATAAAAATATTGTTAAATTATATTTTGTAAATGATCCTAAAGGAAACTTCTTATACTGGTTAAATGCCTTAGAGCTTCCAGAACCAAAAGATATGTACTGTCCTGATACTACAATGTGGACTAAAAAAAGATTACTTAAACCTGTTTACTTACTCAAGGAAAATCAAGCCACAAGAATTAATCTAAACGAACCTTATTAAATATTTTGTTTATATCGTTTAATTAACTATTTTTATTAAATGATATTGTTAATAGATGCAGACAGTTTAATCTTTGCAAGTTGTTACAGAACAAAAGACGAAGAAAATGATGATCCTTATTATAGAGACATTGAAGATTCTATAGTTAAATTTGATGAACAATTTATGAAGATTGTTAATGATCTTGAAGAACAATACGAAATAGATAAAGTTATTACATTTAACGGAAGCAAAGGAAACTTTAGAAAAATACTTACACCAACATATAAAGCAAATAGAAAAAAACAAGAACTCCCTCCATTACTTCACGAAATGCATCAATACGTTAAAGATACATACAATAGTAAATTTGTGTATGGATTAGAAACAGATGATCTTGTGGCTAAATACTGGCAAACACTATCAAATGAAATAGGAAGGGATAATGTAATGATTGTTTCAATAGACAAGGACTATAAACAATTTCCTTGTTTAATGTATAACTATCACTACAAGCATCAAGAAGTATTAGACATAAGCGAAGAAGAAGCATTATACAACTTCTACGAACAAATGATAGTAGGAGATACAGCAGACAATGTCAATTACTTTAAGGGCAAAGGAAAAAAGTTTGCAGAAAAATATTATGCAGATTGTAAAAGTAAATATCAATACACTAAAAGACTATACAAATTATTTAAAGAAGAATACAAAGGCAAGGCAAGACAGAAATATGTAGAATGTTATAACCTATTAAAATTAAGAAATGAATAAAAAAAACAAATGGTTTGTTCAGAATGAAATAGCCGAAAAAATAATAGAGCTTTCAGGAATTAATATATTTGAAAGATCAAGAAAAAGAGAAATAGTAGAAATGAGATCATTATTCTTTTATATTTTAAGAAATAAATTAGATATGGGTCTTACTGAAATATCAAGATATTTTGAAGATAGTGCTTCTTCTATAAATCACGCAACTGTCATATGGTCATTAAAAAACTATGATGTATATAAAACAACAAATAAAAAGATTCAAGAAATAGAAAAAATGATAGTTCTAAAAACCTCTATGAATATTAAGGGAATAAATAGAGAAAGTTATTTAGAATTAAAATGTAAAGAACTTGAAGCAGAAATAGAAAGATTAAACACAAAACCTAATGAATCTAAAATAATAGATTTAATAAATAAAATTCCTAAAGAAAGAGAAGGAGAATTTATTACAAGAATGGAATTAATGATTAAGGGATGGCAATGGCAATATAGAGATAGTACTACAGCTTATGCAGGAGAATAAACTAAAAGATCAAGCATTACTTAAAGTTCAATCTAAAATCTGGGAACAAAAAAGATTAATAAAAGAATTAGAAGATAATATTGAAAAAGATAATGACATTGAATTTGAAATAATAGAATTACAATTCAACAATGCTATTAATCAATTAGACATATACGAATACATAAAAAAAGCAATACAGAATTATGACTAAACAAGAATTTAAAGAAACAAAGAAATATCTATTAGATCAATGTCAAAAGATAATGGATGCTAAACAACCTGAATACACACAAAAAAATATAGACGTTCTAAACAACTTTAAATCTACTGCAGAAAGCATAGGCATTCAACCTATGGAAGTTTGGGCAGTATTCTTCAACAAACACATACAAGCAATACTAACACACGCAGGAGACCCAACAACACCACAAGCAGAACCAATAGAATCAAGATATGCAGATGCAATCAACTATCTATTATTAGGTTATAGCTTATTACAAGACAGACCTAAAAAAGACATCATTTCAGGAACAGAATGATATACAACCAAGATTGTTTAGAAGCTATGAAAGAAATGTCAGATAATCAATTTGACTTGGCTATTGTTGACCCTCCTTATGGCATTGGTTTCGATGGAGGACATAAACCCACACAAGGAAAAAGTGGAAAAAGCAAAACATTTGATAGAAACACAATACTTTATAAAAAAGGAAATTGGGACAACAAAAGACCTTCTTTAAAATATTTTGATGAATTACAAAGAGTTTCTAAAAATCAAATTATCTGGGGAGGAAATTACTTTGCTGATTTATTGCTTCCTAAAAAGGGGTGGATTTATTGGGATAAGAAAATAACAAATGCAAATAATAAAAACTATTCTGATGGAGAATTGGCTTGGACGTCTTTTAATTGTATTTTAAGAAAATTTACTTATGATTGGATTGGGTTTGGTTATTTAAATAATCCACAAAAACAAAAGAAAATACACCCAACAGAAAAACCAATTCAACTTTATGAATGGTTGCTTATCAAATATGCTAAAGAGGGAGATAAAATACTTGATACACATTTAGGTAGTGGCTCAATAGCAATAGCTTGTCATAATTTAGGATATGATTTAACAGGATATGAAATAGACAATGATTATTATGAAGCTGCAGTAAAAAGAATAGAACAACATAAGGCACAAAAAAGATTATTTTAAAATAAGTTAAAAATTACGTTATATAGATATATAGAATTAATTAATTAATATTTTATTAATTGTGGATAATAGAAAAAACAATGGAGGACATTCGACAAAAGGCTTTGCAGGGAGACCTAAAAAAGCAGACGAACTAAAGCTAATTGAAAAACTTGATGCCTTAATAGATAATGATGAAGTAATTAAAACTTTAGGCAAACAAATACTAAAAGGAGATTCAAGAGCTATGAATCTATATTTCGGTTATAGATATGGAAAACCTAAAGAATCTGTAGATATATCTTCAAGCGATGGCTTTAATGTAAACTTTAGAGACCTAATCAAATTTAAGTGATTGAAATAAATAAAAAGTATTCTCCTATTGCTGAATCAGATGGGAGGTACTTTATTGTAACAGGAGGGCGTGGTTCTGGTAAATCTTTTTCAGTAAACCTCTTATTAGTTCTTTTAACATATGAAGCTGGGCATACTATACTGTTTACTCGTTATACTTTATCTTCTACTTATATTTCTATTATTCCTGAATTTATTGAAAAACTTGAACTGCTTAAAATCTTTGATGACTTTCATATCACAAAAGATGAAATAAGAAATAAGCGTTCTGGGAGCAAGATAATCTTTAAGGGTATCAAAACATCAAGTGGAGATCAAACAGCTAATCTAAAGTCATTACAAGGCGTTACAACGTTTGTATTAGACGAAGCAGAAGAACTTACAAGTGAAGATACATTTGATAAGATTGATTTATCAGTAAGACAACAAGGCAAACACAATAGAGTTATACTTATCTTAAATCCTACAACTAAAGAGCATTGGATATATAAAAGGTTCTTTGAAGATAAAGGAATTCAAGAAGGTACTAATATGCAAAAAGACAATATCACTTACATACATACAACCTATTTAGACAATCTTGAAAATCTGTCAGAAAGCTATTTAAACCAAATAGAAGAAATTAAAAAGCGTAGACCAGAAAAATTTAAACATCAATTAATGGGAGCTTTCTTAAATAAAAGTGAGGGAGTAATTTTATCTAATTGGTCTATAGGTAAATTTAACAAAATAGGTGTAAGCGTGTTTGGTCAAGATTATGGATTTAGTAATGATCCAAGTACATTAGTAGAAACAAATATAGATACATCTAATAAGATTATTTATTTAAGAGAATGTTTTTACCTGCCTAAACTTACAACAAGTGAAATAGCACGTTTAAACACGCAACACGCTGTAGACAATCTAATAGTTGGAGATTCTGCAGAAGTGAGACTTTTATCAGAACTGAAATCAAAAGGCTGTAATATTGTAGCTTCAATAAAAGGAGCTGGTTCTATTATATATGGAATATCTTTATTACAGGACTATGATTTAATAGTAGACGAACAAAGTATAAATTTAATCAAAGAACTAAATAACTATAGTTGGCTTGAAAGAAAATCTAATACTCCTATTGATAAATACAATCATCTTATAGATGCAATTAGATATGCAGTAAGCTATCAACTACAAAATCCTAACAGGGGCAAATACTATATACAATAATGGAATGTAAAAAATGTAAACAGACAATGACAATATATTCAGGTAAAGACAACAAAGATTATTACTATTGCAAAGATTGTGATAAAGTACAATTTGAAGAAGAATAAAACTTTATTAACTTTTTTGTTGATTATATTAAAATTAATTGTATATTAGCTACATAATTGCAATGAAGCAGTTATATAAACAAAACAAAAAATTATTACAATGAAAAATTATTTATTAAAATTAAAAAAAAGTTTAAAAGAAAGAAAATCAGCTTTAGAATTTCAAGTGAAATTACAAAGAGGTATTATTAGATGTAATTATGTTGTTCAAGTTGGAAATATGACAGTTGGTACAAATGATGAAAACAAAGTTATTTTACATTCAACTGTTGGTAATCAATTACCATCACAATTTGATAAACAACAAGTCAATGAAATTAGAACTAAATGTAAATGGAATAATGTCGATGGTAAAATGATACCAATCAAAACATTTTTTTACAAAGATTGGTATAAAAAAGAGTTAGAAAAAGTAAACAATTTATTATTAGATTTAAATAAAAAAACAATGGGAGTGTAACAGCTCCCTTTTTAATACTTGACAAATGGCTATAAATAAAATAACATTAGAAGATAAATTTAAAATTAACAATGTTGAAATTACATTAAAGTATTTATTACAATATGCAGATTTAAAACCCCATCATAAAGACTGGGTTCTTGAATCTTATAAAAACATTTTAGACTTCAAACATCAAAACGATATACTATGAAAAAAATACATTATTATACAGGAGATAAAAACCACATATCAGATTATAAAAAAGGTGTTTTTTCTGATGTTTTAAGAATGTCAATAAATTTACCTAATGATATATTTAAATATAAAAATTATAATAAAATTTTATATATTAAAAAAGGACATATATTTAAAAAAGATATAATATTTAATAAGTATGAAAAAAAGACAGTATAGATCAAATCAAGGGCGTAATCCTAAAAAGGAAGAAGCTATGTTTAACGCAATTAAAGTAGCGTTTGTATTATTAGTAATTGCTACTATTGTAAATCAAATCTTATCATAATGAAATACTATTACGAAGATAACGGAAACAGAAGATATTACATTGCAAAGAAAATATCTAAAAAAGAGAACAAAGAAAACTTTTTAAAAATATTAGGTTATGCAGCTTTAGGCTGGGCTATCTTTTATGTAGCATTGTTTTTTTTCTTACATTTGTTAGAAATGTAAATATGAGAAACAAAATACAGAACATACAAGATTTAGAATATAGTAATAACCAAATATTAATTGGAGAACTAATTAAGAAATGGTTAAAAACAAAACCAAAGAATAAAGAGTTATTAAAATTAAGAGATGCGTTTATTGATAATTCAATTTACGTTGCAGGATTACAGAATGACCTTACAGCTTGTAAAATGGCTAATAGTGAATATCGTGAACAAAGAAACGATGCAATATTAGAATTAGAAGAAC
>Ga0208898_1001783_pt1 | contig 13842 bp, 5 predicted proteins | sample VirMetDEL_Mar_4_FD_184513 | JGI IMG/M metagenome (GOLD analysis project Ga0208898, IMG submission 184513) | Aqueous microbial communities from the Delaware River and Bay under freshwater to marine salinity gradient to study organic matter... | ecosystem: Environmental > Aquatic > Marine > Coastal...
AAAGCTCATTCCATCAATGTCGTTGTAAACTTCTTCCATGCTAACATAGAAGAAACCTCTTTTAGCTGCAGACGTACCAGCGTTAGCAAATGTTCCGCCAGTAAAGAAGCTCTTAGGCAAAACCTTTGTTAATTTTTCTCTAACAAACGTTCTAACAGATTCTATATCAGCTGCATCTTTAGAGCTTGGTAAAGTTAAATTCAAAGGCGCTAGTATAGCTTTCCAAACTTTGTTTTCAGCAGCAAACTCATCAGAGCTTTTTTCGAAAGAATCATTTTGCATGAATACGTTCTTAGACTTTTGAACAGCTGCTTTAGAAAGCATAACGCGAGCTTTACCTGCAGCAACATCTGCTAATTGCTTTTCTGTTGCTCCAGCAGATTTTAACTCTTGGCGAACTAAAGTATTAGCTGCTAACGTACTGTAAGTTTTAGCCATACCTTTTATCAATTGACCTAGAGAACTTCTCAATTCATTCTTTGGAAGTATGTTCAATTCGCCTTTTGGTGTTATACCTATATCTAATTTTAATTTATCTATTGTCTCTTTGGATACTATACCCCTAAACTCTGGCTTTAATCTTCTAACTGGTACTTGACTGGTCAACCCTTTGCTTCTGCCTTTTGGACTAGTTAACTTACCGGATGGATCAATAAAATCATCATAGAAATAATCAAGTATTCTTTTTGGTAGTCCTATGCCTGTACCTTGTATTGTTTTAGATACGTCTATGTCTTTACCTTCAACTCTAGCCTCTGGAGTTGCTATATTGTACTCTGGCAATATACTAACAAATTTATCTAAATTATCAGCTCTAAAAAAGAATTGCTGTATAGCTCTAGCTTCATTCACAGATCCAAGGTTTGCCGATGCGTCAGTAATCTTTTTAGCTGGTATGCCTAATATCTGCTCACCAACTTCTCCTGCATATTTTTTTGAAACATTTTTAAATGTTAGTCCCTCTCCTGGCTTATCAGATATAGTAACCTTGTCTGGAACTCCAGAAAATTTCAAAGGATTAATACTTGGTTTTTCTCTCGTTTCAACTGTTGCTTCTTCTTCAACAGTTTCAACATCAGCTATTTCTCTTACTGAATCGTCAATACTAGTTTGCTTTGCTTTTCTTTGAGATTCTTCGTATAAAGCTTTTTTCGCATCGCGCTTACCGAATGCTGTGTTTGCAAATATAAATTCACCAAAACCTTCTCTACCAATAGTTGAACCATCTTTACGCTTAGCTTGTGGATCAAAATTCATTAATCTATCAACAACAGAATCTATAGCTAGCTCAGCCTCCATAGGACTGCTTGATTTAGATTTTATGTAATTATTGATTACGCCGCCAGGCATCATAACTGACTCATACACCTTAGTGAAAGATCTATCAGATAAAAACTGCTCTTTAGTTTCTATGTTTTCTGGTATTAGATTATTTATTTCTTCAAGAACACTAGCTCTTGAATACTTGACGTCTCTTTCAGACACTCCTATACCTTTGTATACTTTATCTAAAAAGTCTTGTGGAAGGTCTTCTCCATAGTTTATAGACTCTGTGTTTATTTCGTAAAGCTTATCACCAAAGTCTTGTTTGTACTTAGCTAGACTTTCTTGAACTTGCTCATACGTTTTTGTGACTATTTTGTCTGGTAAAGATCTCTCTTTTCTAGCTCTATTTCTTTCTAATGCTGTTTCAAGTGGTGTATTAGCTACAACCATAGATACTTCAAATCCTGCGTCTTGAAGTTCTTTTACTTTTTTCATTGTAGCATTATAAGAAGCGCCAGTACCATCTATCACCATATCGTTCTTATCCGATACGTACTTATTGAATTTTTCTTTAGCGGCTTTTACTGCTGCAGCGCCAAGCTTTGATCTAGTTGACCTCTGTTCAGCAGTGTATTCAGATTCTTCAGTTGGAAGACCTGCTTCTTCTTTCATTGCCTCTAGTGCTATATCTTGGTTGACGACCTTGAAACCTCTTCTACCTAGCTTCAGGCCTTTGCCAACGTTAGTTTTACCGGCTCCTGGCCCACCAACCATAAATATGGCTTTTGGTTTTTCAGCTGCGGCTGCAGCGGATGCTTTAACTGTTTCAGTGTCAGTGTATAAACCTTCCTGTATTAATTTTCCTTTACCACCTTCAACAGCTAATTTTGCTTGAGCTTGTGTTAAACCTCCTTCTTCTATGCTTTTATTATAATCTTTTATAAAGTTGTATACGTCTCTACCATTATTGAACTTTATATTAACACCAAAGTTTCTTTGTAAAGTTCGTCTAACTGTATCGCCTATTTTAGTAAAGGTATTTTCGTTGTATTTTATATCTCCTGTTGCTAGCGCATCAGAAAATAATGTTAATGCCTCCTCCATTCTAACTTCTTTAGACTCGTCAGTGTATTGAAGCATTCTATTTTTAAATTCGCTGTTTTCTATTTTGTTTATGTCTATAGAGTTTAATCTTTTAAGTAGTGCATTACCAAGGCTTATAGCATTACTTGTATTTTTGTTTACAGTATTGAAAAGTATACCGTGCAGAAATTCGTGAGAGGCAACTGTTACTGCGTTATCTTTTAACGCTTGTTCTTTATTTAGTATTATTTGCTGCTTGCCAGTCTTACTATTTTGTATTATGAAACCTTGTTGACCGGCTGCTTTTTTTACATCAACATCATCACCAACACTGTTTAAGTACTCCTCTACTTCAGACGTTGTATCAAACTTTTTAATTTCAACACCTTCAACATCTCTAGCTGCTGATTCTACTTTTTTAGCGTTGTCGTTAAATTCGTTTTCTACTCTATTTCTAGCTGCGTTAGCTATAGCTAATTGTCTATCTTCTATGCTTACATCTACGTCAGCATCTATGTATGCATCACTTATCTTTTTTACTTTTTCTCTTAGATTAGCGATTTTATTTTTATTAGTCTCAGACTCACTACTTTTTAATTGGCTTATTTCACGCTCTAATCTTATTAAATCTGCTCTGTCATTTGCGTCAGATATTTTAGCATCTATACTTTGGTCTATCTTTATATCTTCTCTTCTATTGTCTACAATAGCCTTTATTACATCGTCGCCTTCTACGTCTATTCTAGCTTCTGTAAAAGCTATGTCATCCATTTTTTTAATAGACTCTGTAAACTCATTAAAACCTAATTTCTGCCCATTTATCTTATATTTGCCATTAGCCGCTATAGCGTCAGTAGCCATACCCGCTATAGTAAATATCTTATCACCAGCTAAACCTTCTATCAAGGCGTCCTTTGTATCGATCTCTTGCCCAGCTGCTATTTGACCGGCGTACTCAGAAGCTATCCCCATGGTTGTCTCTGTAGTTCCTCTCGCGATTGTTGGAGCTAATTTGGCAGATACTCTTGTTGTTGTTTTTGCTACTTTTGAACTTGCTTTGTACGCAGATCTTGTTGCTTTTTTTACAGCACCAGTTACTACTTTACCTGTCCCTTGTGTTAATGCACCAGTGACAGCGTCGAAAGTACCTATAGCTATACCTCTTCTTAGCGCTCTATTTCTTAATTCGTTTTTCTTAACAGGATTGTTTAATATGTCGCTTACATAACTAAATCGTTGTTCATCACCCATATTATCCCATCTAGTGCTAGCGCCTGAAGATATTAATTCCTTATCTATTTCATCTTTAAGTAAGTCAGCAGTCGTGAACCCAACTTCCATAGCACCAGAAAGACCACCTATAAAGCCTGCACCTCCGCCTACTATTGCTCCACCAGGTCCAGATACTAAAGCACCAGCTCCAGCTCCACCAGCTCCAGCTGAAGCAGCAGATGCTATTGCTTCTCCAGTCTGTACGCTAGCTGCCATGTTGCCTAGTGATTGGCTAGCATACTGATGCATGATAGATGGATTCCTCCATGCTCCATAGAAAAATCCAGCAACAGGGCCATATTTTTCGCTCATTCTACTATAATCATCTTCGAATTGAAGCATTTCATCTGTTCCATGGAAGTTTTCTAGATTTCTAACATCTGACAAATATTTTTTTATTTCTTCATCTGTTGTGCCTTGTTTGAATAATTCAATTGCACTATCAAACGATTCACCTTGAGCATATCCGCTTTTAAAAGACCTATATATGTCACCAAAGAAGTCAGTTGCGTTATTTTTACCAAACTTACGCTCAAGCCATGTTAGGTCTTCTTCTTTTTCCTTTGCCTTTACTTTTATTTCTACTTGCCCTACACTTTGTACATTTATTTTTCCATCATCTGAAACAATCAAACCCATACCTTCTAGATCAGACCTTGTTAATTCGCCAGAGGCAAATTGTCTTTCTAGCTCTGGCATATCTTTCATGCCTGGAAGTTCTATCTCTGTTTCTATGGTTCTATCTCGAGAAACCAAAGAACCATCTTCCGAACTGGAGACCATATCTTCGCTCGACCCTACACTTGTCTCCGCAGTTGCAGGATCTTGTTTCTTTTTTGGCGGATCTGTTGGTTCTTTAAATTCGTTATCTAGCTTGTAAAGAATCTCATCATCGTTAAATCCTTTGCTTATAAGGTCTTGTATGTATTCTCTTTTGTTCATTATATTTTATTTGTTTCTTTCTTCTGCAAGTAGTATAGCGTTTTTATTATTTTTAGCAAACTCAACCCAGTGCGTAGCTCTTGAGCCAGGTCCATAAAGAGAAGGATTTGTAGCCGCGTAGTTGATCAACTCTTTCTTAGCCTTGCTACCTCCGTTATCAATAACCCAATTGAACCATTTGTTGTATTTTGGATCTTCCAAGTCTTTTTTACCTTCTGTGGTAAAGTACTTTAGCATTTCATTTTTGAAGCCAGTACTTCTATAGTACGCAGCACTCTTGCTTGAGCCTGAAGCGCTCGGTGATACTATATTCCACATATTATTCATTTGTGCTGGATCGTATATGTTGAACGTTTTGTCTGGTTTTAACCACTCTCCATTAATTATTTTGTCTTTGTATACGACTTTTATTTCTCCAGTGTTAGGATTAAACTCACTGCCTTCTACCTCTTTAGGAGCTCCACCTATGCTAAGTGTAAAGTTTTTCCCTGCTGGTAGATTCATAAACCTCGATGCACCAACATCTTGTCTAGCTCTTGATCCAACCTGCGTCATAAACGAACTCATGTTTGCTCCAACTCTTTGCACTTCACTGTTTATATCAGTTCTATCAGTTACAGTCTTAGTTGCTTGTTTTTCTTTCTTTTTTAGATTTATACCATCGTGAACACCTTTAGCTATAACGTCATTAGTCATGAATTCAACTACAGACTGAAATTGAAATTCTTCTACAGTATCATATACATTTTGTATATCTCTGTTATTGATTATACCAAGCCTGCTTAATTCTTTTATGTGTTGATCTATGCGATCATCACTGATTGGTAGGTCTAATATAGCTTTTAAATGGCCTTCAGCTTCCTCTTTTGTTTCTTTATCTTCTATGCTGTCAATACCTTCCACAACAGTCGATCCAAAGTCTATAGATCCAAACAACTCTTTTTTTGTCTTAGTATATATTGTTTGACCAGGCGCTATATCGTACGGTATTTTAACTAAATTACTAAATGCGTTATCTATAAAACCATCCTCTCTAGATCCAGTAGAATCGTTTTGCTGTATAACTTGCAAACTCCTTAATCGCTGCTCCGTGAAGTCTCTAACTACTTTTTCGCCATTTATTAATAAGTCTTCATTTGATAACTTAGCATCGTTTATTTTGTTTTTTATATCAGCATTAGCTGCGCCTTTTATTGTTTCAGATGTCGATGTAAATTGGTCTATTACAGGTTGTATATCTTTAAGCGTCATTAACTTAGCTTGAAGAACATCTACGGGCATACTAGAATATCTTGTGCCATCTTCACTTACTATATTGCCGTTAGGATTTGGAAACGTAACTGTACCACTGAAGCTATCGTTCTCTGCATTCAAAGATAATGCTGCGTCTGGATTTTTAGAGAAATAATCCATAGCCAATTGAGTGGTTGCCCAATCTTCACTAAGTCTATTTGTATTCTTATATTTTTTAAAATCAACAGCATACTCAGAAATAGTATTAAGCGCGTTGATTAATCCTTTCGCGCTAGAAGTAGCTTTGTTTATTTGCGCCGCCGAAGGCCCAGTTGCTCTTGCTGATGCTACTCTTGTTAAAAAGTTGTCACCTTGTCTTTGTTCGGTAGCAGCAGAACTTCTCATCCAATTGGTTGTAGTGTCTAATAATTTATTTTGAACTGATCCAATTAAATTTTTAGACTTATATATAGTATCTTCTATCTTTTCGCCTTGCTCTACTACGTTTCTATTTTTAGCATTTATCTGCTCTCTAACTTTTGATATGTGATCTTCGACTGACCTATAACCAGCTTCAAATGATTTGCCAAAACTCTTAGCAAATGCTAATGGATCTCTAGTATATATGTCTGGATTGCTATAACTCATTATACAGTTGTATTAGGTGTATTAAATGCACTTGCCCAATTTGTATCTTTCGCGTAAGCGCCAAGTCCTACTCCGCCTGCAGCACCAAGTGCGCTACCTAGCGAACTCCAAGCAGCATCTTTATATTGTGCAGTTTGTCTATTAGCAGCATCTAATTGTGCTGCGGCTCTATCTATGTCTTGTTGCTTTCTACTTTCTTTTATGCCGAATTCGTATTGCGCAGCTCCTATTCTAGCTGACTCAACTCTTCCAAGTTCTGCTAATCTAGCTTGCTGAGCTGCTTGAGCACCTTGTGCTCTTGCTGCAACATTAGATGCTTCTTGTCTAGCTATATCGGCTCCTATATCTCTCTTACTTCTTAATGCAGCTTGCGCTAAACTAGTAGCACCACCAGATCCGAATCCACCAGCTCTTAACGTATCTAAAGTACCCGCTAAAGACAAGTCAGTTTCTTCTGCTTGATATTTCGCCGCCTCTGTAGATACTTGTAAGTTCGCCATCTCGTTTTGAATTAATGAACTTCTATCTTGAATCATACCTCCTAAATCAGGTATATCAGGTCTCTGTGATAACGCTACTCTAAGTTGCTGGTCTAATTTATTAGCTCTTTCTTGAGACTTCCAACCTTGATAAGCTGAAGTAGCTGCTCCTATTAAACCACCAACAACTTGAGCTCCAGCCGTTGCTAAAAATGCTGCCATATTATTTATATTTTAATTTCGTTTGATACTGCGTACAACTCTGCTTTATATCCATTACCAGTTGCTTCATGATATAACATATCTATTTCAGCATGATAACCTTTTATTCCTAGTGTTGTATTAAATGTGTTAGAATTAAATGTTGCGTTTTGATTTGCCAATGTGTAAGGAACTTTTTGCTTTAGATCAGCATAATATTTACTTTCTCTTAGTTTGAATCCTATATCTATAGCCACCCCATTTTCATTTAATATAGTTACACCTTTCTTAGGTATTTTATATGCTTCTTCTTTTTGCGAATCTTCTATATAACCGTCTTTAATCACCCTTTCTGCTTCTGCTCTATCCATGCTCCAACCTTTTGATCCTTCGTAGTTTATAGTCATAAACGTCTTGGTTTCGCTAGAGCCATCGTTCATTATTAATGTTATATATGACGGATCATTGAATTGAGAGTTATAAAAATTGTTATACTTACTACCTTTATAGTGTTTATATATATTAGTTTTGTTAAACGTATAAAACTGGTTTCTCACGCTTAAGCCAAATGTAGGTTTGTAAGAATAAAAACTCACCCAACCATTACTGTTTTCTGAAAACCCTAAAGTAATAAACCCTGTAGCTGTAGAATAGTTTGGACTATTAGTACTTTTTTTACCACCACTTATGGAACTATGTTGTATAGATACAACATACTCGTCATGCCTAGAGTCATACATGCCATATATCTTTCCTATTTCTCCACCACCAAAGTAATCACTAGATACAAGCTCTAAGTTATCTCTAAAAAAATCTATCATACCATAGTCTGATATTTTTTCTAATCCATTCTGTGAAAGTCTTAGTACTGCTCCTCTAGATTTATCTACAAAGTATTTCCTATTAGCATAATATGCAAAACTTTCTGGATTGTCAGATATACCAAATTTACCTGTGTATGGTACTATTTCTCCAATAACTCTAGCCCCAGTCGACGTTAATCCAACGCCTTCAGCTGTATATATAGCATCTTTATCTATAAGGGCTTTACTAACTTTATGCTGTTGAAATATATTTAAATTTGTATCTTCAGCATGTAATTTTTGTATGCTACCATTTGAAACGTCAACTGCCCTAGTAATAGATTCGGCTATTGAGAACTCGTTTGTTCTATTTGTTTTGGTCTTAGAGTTGAATACCCCAGAATAAATCATGGCATTAGATCTTCTTCTTATACCATAATCATTATCAGTAGCATATGCTCTAGCTCCATAATCAGTGCTAATGCCGTTATAATCTCCTTTTATTCTAGACTCTTCAACGTGCCATAATCCAGGTATTCTTCCACCTGTTAGTATAAAAGAGTTATAATAACATATTTCTATTTGTTTAGCCATTTTATATTTCTATGTTTTTTATCACGCTAGTTACAAGTCCATCTGAGTTTACAGTTGCTAATCTATACGTAGTAGCACCTGGCTCTAAAACTTTGTAAGTACCAGCTGGTGCTGTTTCGCTTGACGTTAATAAGTCTGTAAAAATTACATGTCCAACATCTAGATTTACAAATTTATTATTATCGTTTACAATACCTAAATACCATGGTATTAACTCTGGTCCTGTGTTTTGTGCAACCCAGTACAATGTATAATCTCCATCATTGTAAGACATTTGACTAGAAGTAAAACTTTCTGTTACTTCATTTATAGGAAAAGATATGTCTTTTTCTGCACCATATTCATCAAGTATAGTTATTGTCATAGTCCTATTAGCTATTGAGTCGTTGAAAAACGCTTCTATCGCACTGTCATTCCAATTACTTGTAGTTCTTATTGTTATTTCACCATCTTTTATATCTCCATCAAAATAAGAGTTATAATCGCTATTGGCCATAGTTACTACCATGCTGATTCCAATTCTATTATTATCGACTCCAGTAGTAACTAAGCTACCATTGTTTACTAATAAACCATCTAAAACTACATAGTTGTTTATACCTAAGTTAGGAGCTAGTCCTTCAGTAGGTGTTGATTCAAATGCTGGTTTAGAGTTTCTTATTTTAATTTTAAAATCTTTAGATAAAGAGCCAAATTCACTGTCAATAGCATTTATTTTTACTATTACTATATCTTCATTGTTGTTTTTAAACTCTGGCATTATGGCATCTGTTTTTAATTTCCATGTGCTATCAGCCGGGTCTAACTCTACCTCAAATAACTCAGTAGCACTAGCTCCACTAGCTAAAAACGTAGCTCTACTTAATGAAAAAGAAAGCGTGCCAGAAGAAGTAGGATCTAATGTAGCGCTTAAATCTCCAACGTATGTGCCAGACGGCGTATTCTCATATACATATATTACATCTCCCCATTCATCGTTTGCATCGCCATCTATCAACTCTGGTAAAGGGTATTGATCAGCAAAAACACCTGTAGAGTAATCGTCTTGTTTTAATGTAAAGCCAGTAGGTAGATTTTCAAAGCTAGCATCAACTTCTTCGACTAAATCTCTTAATAGACCACTAGTTGAAGTTTCGTAATATATTTCAATTTTAGATTCAAAGGGTTCTGTTTCAAAAACACTTAACCCTTCGTAGTACTTACTAAACACCAATTTGTCACCTTGCGCTATTGATTGATTTGAAGATAACGTAACGTATGGTCCTGATCCAGACGATGCAAAAGAATCTAATACAGTTATCTGCTCATTATGCTTTGGTGAAGTAACATTCAGAGAGAAGTAATTTAAGTCATCATCAGAATAAGTAGCGTTGTCACCCTGTTGGTTTTCTGCTATTGTCAAAGCAGATGAAGATGTGTCAGCTTTAGCATAATATACAAATGATTTATTATTGCTATTTGAACCTATATATGCTTTCATGTTTTTCACTTCAGCCACTAATGGATTTTTATTTTTTCCATAGACAAAATCAAAAACAGTAAATCCGCCTGTTCCAGAATTATTGTCATCGCCTGACATGAATAAGTTTTGTTCATAGGCATTACCTAGGCTAATGACTTCAAGTAGCTCTGTGGAAGATGAATTAAGCTTTGATTCACCAGATAAGTAGTATAAGTCATCTTTTGTTAGCGTTATTACTACGTCGCTTGCTCCGCCTAAGTTGAATGATATTGTTTCACCTGTTTTGAAACCTTTCCCGGTAGTTAACACCTCGACAGATATGGCGGTTTCTGTTGCGTCTACTATTATTTTAAACTGTGCATCTACACCACTACCACTGTATGTAACACCAGAGTCACCAATCGTTTTTGTATATGGAGATCCACTCTCAGCTATGCCAGATCCTGCATTTGTTATACCTATGTCCCCAAGTTTTATTCCTCCATATTCACTATCAAATATGATTTTAGGAAATAACCTCACATCAGATCCCATTGTTCCAGGCCTATTAGTATCATTGCTGTTTAACGATCTAGGAATTTTATTTATATTATCGCCATGCAATGATAGCCAACTTCTACCACCGGTCAGTGAATCTTGTGGAGACTCCTTTATGTTATCCCAACCATCAAATGGATGTGGAGTGTACACGTTATAATAGTCTTGTTGCTGTTGTTTAACTACTAGTCTATATGAATACCATCCATGTGGATTATAACTTCCACCTGTTGCATCTAAATAAGTAGCCCCAGGTCCAAAGTTCATATCTGCAACGAATTTATCATCGCCACTAATTCCTTTCTCTAAAAAGCCAATAGCAAGAGATTTACCAAACGCATCGTTAGAGCTCCAAGCCCCATCAGCATTTGCTTCAAAAGTATTATTTACTGCTCCAACTGTTATAGTGTCAGCATTCGGTAGTTCGTTTGACGATAATATTACTGGTGATTGTCTTCCAAATATATCGCAAAAAACTATTCCAACTTGATACGTTCTTCTTTGCTTGACTGTGTGATACTTATAAGTTCTATGCATCCACTGTTTTAGTCCGTCTAAGTATGGCTCGCTAGCGTCTATGCCACCAGACAAATCATAAGTGCCTTTAGTGACAGACTCAACGTTATAGTTTATGCCTTTTCTACCATTGTTGTCTTTTGGATATTCATAATTTTCAACGTAGTTTCCAAATATAACTCTGTTGCCAGCTATATCCATTGCTTTTGCTAATACTGGCACTTGATCTGTAACTCTGTTTATTTCGCTTTCTGGTAGAACTTTAGTTGGCTCTCCAGAAGTATATTCATATTTTAAGCATTGTCTTTGATACGGGCTTCCAGATGATACAGGTCTTACTGTGTAAGATTCTATTGCGTCACTTGGATACTTTAAATCTTTTATTTTTACGCTTTTTATAGATTTAAATGAAATACCATTTGACTCTTTTAGCAAAATCTCAACTTCATCTATATGGAATGGATTTTCATAAACACCTGTAGAATATGGCGTTGTTGTAAATTCGTTTTTATTTGGTAAAGGTATTCTAAATATTATTTTATTTATTCTATTCTGCATTATATCTACAATGCCTTTTTTGTAAACCTCTTTTTTTCCAGTGAGAACTTGAGGTTCTCCAGATGTTTCATTTATCTCATCGTCAGTTAAACTGTTTGTTATAATACCTTTGTTTAGTGGTTCAAATACAGATTGCGTAAAAGGTGCTATTAGTGAATATTCTCCATCGCTGTATTTGTACCTGTAAGAAAATCTAACAAATCTCTCTTTTAAATACTCTGATTCAACATCTGCGTTTCTAGAAATACCAACGACACCATCGTCGGAGTGTAACATTATTGGCTTGTATGGAGCATATTTTGCTAAACTTATTGTCTCTTCTCTATTATAGTATGTATGCCCGTTGTCTAGTGCAGTTTTTATATTTATTTTTCTTGGTTGGTTTAAATTATCAGTCCAAAATAACAAATCTTCTATTATTTGTACACCAGTTATTAAGTGGTTTTTACTAAAGTTCAAAAAAGTTCCATAACATAAAGTTCTATATACATCTTCTTTTATGTCGTACAGTATTATAGCACATCCATAATTAGATGGATCATCATTAAAATCATAATCCCAAGCTCTATCTATAGATCTAATATTGTCAGTATAAGAAGTACTAGAAAAGTTGGTAACAAAGTATACTACTCTATCATTACTTAAGTCCTCGCAATAACCTATAACTTCATACTCTGATGTATCTGTATTTCCAGGAGTAGATCTTATTGGCAATGTAGGTGTTATGTTATTCCCAAGCTTTACATTTCCAATTATATTTTCAATTGCACCAACGTCAGAACCTTCTGACTCTGTAATGTGTATGTTCTGAGCTTCTCTATACTCGCCTTTCGGTATTAACCTCTCGTCGAGGTCTTTATTCATTTTACCTTTAATGAAGTTTTGTTTTATTTCAGGCATTTAATTATTATTTAATTATTTTACTTTTTCCTCTAAACGCATTAATCATGTTGTTAGTGTTTAAGTTATACAACCTTATTTTAGCGTTGCGCATAGATGCTCTTCTTTCTTTCTTGGCTCTAGCTATTTGGTATTCTGGTACACCTAACTTAGTAGAAATTACAGCATGATATATATACTTATATAGTGCATCTTCAGCTAGCTTGGATACTTTCATTTCTTCATCTGTTCCTAGACCGTCTGATATATATTTTAATATAATAGTCTTGCCAGCCAAATCACTAGAAAAACCAAATTGACCATTTGCTTCATCTACTACAAATACACCATTAGTATTAGCCCTAGTCGGATCTAATCCATACCTGCTACCCCTGTTAAAAACTCTATTTGATATGTAGTGAGTATACAACCAGTAGTCGCTATTATTCATATTGTCACTAAATGTAAATAAGTCGAACTCTTTAAATTTAGTTTCAGTTGTTGATGGTGTTATTTCTGTTACGTCTCCATCTTCGTCGTATAAGTACACAGCGTCTTCATCTTGCAGTATAGACTGAGAAGGCCTACTTGTTAAACTTGTAGCTGGAAATATTGGATGCTCAAGTCCAGAGGTATCAACCCAAGACAACATTGTATACTGCACATAATCTTGTGGCATAGCTAATGTTAAATTAGGCGGTACGTCTACTTCTTGTAGTTTTTCTACTTTTGATATATCGTAAGCAAACTCTTGTATACCTCTTTTTGCGTGAAATATGACGTCTGATCTTTTTACTTTATTTATGACTTTGCCTTCGCCAGTGTACCCATAGACAAAGTTATTTACTATGTCTTCTAATGTTATATATCTATAGTCACCTAGTGATCTATCAACAAAGCGAACAACTACTACTGAATTTTCTGCAGGTAGACTAGATGAAAATGTTATTAAACCAGTATTAGGATTGTAAGAGTAGTTTGATTGATTTATTTCTACACCATCGTCGTATATTAAAAAGCTATCGATGCTGTCTGGTAAGTCTTGTACAGTCAATTGATATTCGCCACTAGATGCTTGACTAGCGGTAGTTTCAAATCTTTGACTAAGACTATAATATTGTTCTGCTGTAGTTGTTCCTATTAAACCCATGTTATTTATTGTTGTGATTTACTAGCTGCGTCTGCTGATGCTAGTTGAGTGATACCAGATACTATAGAAGGATCTTTAATTATTAATCCCGCATATCCTAAGATATTTAATATAAGCTGTGTTTCTTGAGATTGGTGCAATGTAAAATCTGTTGACCCTTGAGTAGTTGTAGCATATAAGTCTTGAACTCTAAGTGTTAATATTACACTATTAGATGCG
>Ga0208898_1001784_pt1 | contig 13830 bp, 13 predicted proteins | sample VirMetDEL_Mar_4_FD_184513 | JGI IMG/M metagenome (GOLD analysis project Ga0208898, IMG submission 184513) | Aqueous microbial communities from the Delaware River and Bay under freshwater to marine salinity gradient to study organic matter... | ecosystem: Environmental > Aquatic > Marine >...
GTTAGTGTAGATACTGGAGAAACCAAATGGCTACTTATGTAAACAACCTCCGGCTCAAAGAAATCACCACTGGTGATGAGGACGGTACTTGGGGCACCAGTACTAACACTAACCTTGAGCTGATTACAGACGGTTTTAGTTACGGCACGAAGGAAATGGCGGCAGACGCTAACGAAACCTTTACTATGCCTGACGCTACTGCGGACGACACTCGCTCGTTCTACTTAAAGATTACTTCGGCTGTGTCTTTGACAGCGACTCGTGAAGTCACCCTTGGTCCAAACACCGTATCTAAAGTATGGATGATCGAGAACGCTACTTCCGGCAGCCAGATCATTACGATCAAGCAAGGCTCAGGCGCTACGGTCAACGTGGCCAACGGCTCTAAAGTAATGATCGTCACAGACGGTGCGGGCGCAGGCGCTGCGGTATTTAACGCTAACCCCACTGAAGCAGGTGCCGGTACGGTAACAAGCGTAGGCGGCACTGGCACAGTTAACGGCATTACTCTGACAGGCACAGTGACAAGCTCTGGTAACCTCACACTTGGCGGTACACTGGCTAACGTCGATTTGACCTCTCAGATTACAGGCACACTGCCCATCGCTAACGGCGGTACAAACCTAACTACTTTAGGCACAGCCGGTCAGGCACTCGTAGTAAACAGCGGTGGCACCGCATTGGAATATGGCAGCGCGGGCATATCCGCCGGACTAAGCATCGCTCTTGCGATGGTCATGGGATTCTAGGAGAAGGTAAATGGCTAACCCCAATATAGTAAGCGTAACAAGCATTTTAGGAAACACCACGTTCCTGACCCCCTCTGACACTAGCGCGAACGTGCTTCTGTCTAATGCGGCGTCTTCTGGTAACGTACTTAAGATTAACCAAATCGTAGCGGCTAACGTCAACGGCACAAGCGCCGTGGACACCACTGTGGCGGTAAACAACGCGGCGGCGGGTGCGGGTACTTCTTTCCCTATCGTCTCTACGGTGTCAGTCCCTGCGGATGCGTCTATTATCGTAACGGACAAGACCACGGCGATTTACCTAATGGAAGATCAATCCATCGTAGTCACTAGCGGCACGGCAAGCGGCATCAGCTACACTATTAGCTACGAAGCAATCTCTAGCTCGTAAGGAGTAGGGTATGTCTAATAGATGGCAAGGCGGATTTATCCAAGCCTACTTTGATCCGTTGACCGTGGGGGCTGCGTCGCCTTTTGGGCCTTTGTATTCGTGGGGTGACAACGCGCAGGGCCAACTAGGCCAAAACACGCCCATAACGACGGCAACGTCTTCCCCTGTTCAAGTAGGTGCGCTTACAAACTGGCTTGAGGTAGCGGGAGGAGATTACTCTTCTGCCGGGATTACAACTAGCGGCGCCTTATATATGTGGGGAAAAAATACTTGGGGCACTCTAGCACAAAATAATGAAATCTCTTATTCCTCTCCTGTTCAAGTAGGCGCTTTAACTAATTGGTCTAAAGTAGAAATAGGCTCAGATACCACAGTCGCTTTAAAAACAGACGGTACCTTATGGGGTTGGGGAGACAATTCTTTAGGGTCTTTAGGGCAAAACAATACAATAAGTAGAAGTTCGCCTATTCAGATAGGCTCGGACACTGATTGGGCACAAATAGCTTGCCAAATATCCTCCGGTGGGGTAATGGCGATTAAAACTAGCGGAGCGCTTTGGGCGATTGGAGGTAGAGGAGACGGCACAGGTATAAACACGGGACTTTATCGTTCTTCTCCTGTTCAAGTAGGTGCTTTAACTAATTGGGCCTTTGTATCTGGTGGGTGGTTTGGCGCTACTGCTATTAAGACAGACGGTACTTTATGGACTTGGGGTTCGGGTTCTAACGGCCTTAACGGCCAAGACAACATTATAAACTACTCTTCTCCTGTACAAATCGGTGCACTTACAAATTGGAGCACCACCGACAGAGGTAGAACACAAGCCGGAGCCATAAACACCGCCGGAGAACTCTATATGTGGGGGGACAACTCGCAGGGGCAATTAGGGTTAAACCTACCTATAACTTCGGATAGATCATCACCCGTTCAAGTAGGAACCTTAACCGACTGGAGTAAGTTTTCAACTAAAGGCTCTGCAGTTATAGCTATAAAAACCGACGGCACTCTGTGGTCTTGGGGGGATGGCGCTAATGGCCAACTAGGACAAGGCGTTGTTATAGACGTAAGCTCACCTGTTCAAGTAGGCTCAGACACTGATTGGAATAAGATAGGTAAGGGCTATAGGTTCGTCCTCGCCACTAAATCTTCATAGGACACCACCATGCCACAATGGAAACAATATTCAGGTATTTGGACCGCCACTCAGCAGGCGCAGGCTATTGCAGATGGTACGTGGACTGGGGTTCCTAGGCCAGAGTTGTATGCTTGGGGTGCTAATAATTCGGGTATGTTGGGGATAGACAGCCTTGTTAACACTAGCTCTCCCACACAAGTAGGTACCCTTACCGATTGGCAACAAGTTTCCGCAGGAGACCAAAATTCTTTTGCCATAAAAACCGACGGCACCTTATGGGCTTGGGGTAGACCTGATGATGGCGTTATAGGTAATAACCAAACCTTGATATACGCATCTTCTCCCATTCAAATAGGCGCTTTAACTAATTGGCTACAAGTTTCCACTGCGTATAGGAATGTTTCTGCAATAAAAACCGACGGAACCCTTTGGTGCTGGGGAGACAATAACCCTGAGGGCGCTGTTGGAGACGGAACAATTATAAATAAATCTTCTCCTGTACAAATAGGCTCAGATACTAACTGGTACCAAACGTCGGTAGGCGAAGATGTAGTGGCGGCGATAAAAACAGACGGCACTTTGTGGACATGGGGTACGAGTACTTTTGGTGTAGGCGGCCGTTCTACTACTGTACAGTGCTCTTCTCCAACTCAGGTAGGTTTGCTCACTAATTGGAGCAAAGTATCAGCGTTTAAATCGTTTATGAACGCAGTAAAAACCGATGGTACTCTTTGGAGTTGGGGACTAGGAAATCTAGGGCAACTGGGTACTGGAAATGTAATTACTCAATCCTCCCCTGTTCAAATAGGAGCAGATACTGATTGGGCCAATGTTGCTGCGGGGTATTTTACGAGTAGTGCTGTAAAAACCGACGGCACTCTATGGGGTTGGGGATATAACTATTTTGGCACCATTGGGGACAACACAAAGGTATACCGCTCTTCTCCTGTTCAAGTAGGTGCTTTGACTACTTGGTCTTTAGCTTCAGTGGGAAGAGAACACTCTATGGCTATAAAAAATGACGGTACTTTATGGACATTAGGGGGCGGAGGAACTACGGGGGCTGCGGGACAAAATAATGTCGTTTTTTATTCATCCCCAATACAAATCGGCGCTTTAACCAGTTGGTCAGCGGTAGACTGTGGCCAATATTACGTTCTTGCCATTAACGCAAACCCCACAACCTAAGAAGGCACAATGAAAAAGATATACTTCTTATCAGGTCTACCCCGCTCAGGTTCTACGGTACTGGCGGCACTGCTACAGCAACACCCGGAGATGCACACTACAGCTACTTCGGGTTTGTTGGATATGCTCGTGGGTACGCTAAAAGCATGGGCCGACTCTCTATCTCAACGCTCAAGCACCCAAGACAAAGCAGCGCAGGAAAAAGAGATACAGAAAATCCTACGCAACATTTGCCAAACCAAGTACGAAGACATCGACAAGCCAGTAATCCTCGATAAAGCACGTGGTTGGGCGTCTGACGTTAACATGCCTACTATGTACAACGTGCTTGGGTACAAGCCTAAGATTATTGCTACTGTGCGTAATGTCGAAGACTGCGTGGCCTCTATGGTCCGTGTGGCAAAACCGGATAATTTAACCCACTTCCTGCGTACTTCTGACCTTGTGGACCATGTAAAGCAGTCTTATCAAACCCTTCTGCGTGCCCATAACTTTGGCCCTGAGTGCATACACTACGTCGAATACGAAGACCTAGTAAGCAAGCCCGAAGAAGTACTGCGCGGCATTGAAGAGTTTTTGGAGCTGACGCCCCATACTTACGACTTAAACAACGTAGACGCATCTAACTTGCAAGAAAAAGACGAAGAGGTCTGGCAAGTGCAGGGCCTGCACAACGTCCGTAAGAAGCTCAAGAAAGCCGACACTTTGTCCGCCGAAGACACCTTAGAGCATATGTACCGTGGCTTTGTCCAACCGCGTTTTTGGCGTGGGGAGCAGACTTCTAACCTGCCAGTCCATCAGCTTGATATTATGCTGTCACAGGGCCTTATGGGCAACTTGGACGAAGCAGCTAAGATTGGTGACGAGCTTGGGTTTAGGGAGCCGCTGAATGACCGCGCTGCCTTTAACCGTGGGTGGTACGAAATCCGCCGTGGCAACCTGCTAGACGGGCATAAACTTATTTTCCGTGGTCGGCATGAAAGCGTCTTCGGTAATCCCCCGCCCAGAGTACCCACACCGATGTGGGACGGGGTAAGCAAGGGTACTATTTTACTCAATATGGAAGGCGGTCTGGGTGACCAGATACACTGCGCCGGAATGATAAGGTACATGGTCAAGAAGGGCTGTGACGTGATAGTAGCCTGCTCGGGTTCCTTGGCTACGCTGTTTAGAGATATGCCGGGTGTCCGTGCCGTGGTCCAACATGAGGCTGCGTTTGGCGTGGTGCATGACTTTTGGGTACCGGCTATGTCTGCGGTGTTACCGTTGCAGCTTCAGTACGCCGATGTTGACGGCTCTGCCTATATTAGTAAGCCCGAAATGCCCAAGAACAAGAAGTTCCGCATTGGCCTTCGATGGCAGGGTAACCCACAATTCGAGCATGAGCAGCACCGCCTGTTTCCAAGCGAGATGTTGTTTGACGCCGTGAAGGACGCCGATGCCGAATTCATTAGCTTACAGCGCGACGAGGGTGCTCAACTCAAGCCTAAATGGGTAAAAGATGTTAAGTTAGATCACTGGGAAGATACTCGCGCAGCTATAGCGTCGTGCGACCTTGTGGTAACATCTTGCACATCAGTAGCCCACCTGTCGGCGGCTATGGGCGTTAAGACTTGGATTGTTGTACCGATACTGCCTTATTACTTATGGGCAAAGCCGGGGTCCAAGACCGAGTGGTACGACAGTGTGACATTATTCAGGCAAGAAGCCTACGGTGATTGGAGCGGGCCTTTCCGCAAAATTAAGCAACAACTTAAGAGTATAGGAGGCGAAAATGCCAACTCAAGCAGGATTTTGGATACAGGTAAAGAATGGCGAGGTCAAGCAAGTTTGGGATTACGCGCCTGACGCTTCACGCCGTGCAGCAGAAAGTGGTTGGAGAGAGGCTGTAGAAGTTAAGCCTGATCTCGTTGACAACCGTGAGATCATCACTACGCACAGCTTTGATCTGGATGCGGACCCCGCACAGATTGTCTGGGGCAAGCGTGAGCTAACTGTTGACGAGCGTAAAGGTGCTTTGGTTGGACAGGCTAAGGCTGAGTTCCAACAGGTTGTAGAAGCTGAAATGCGTAAAGAAATGGATGAGTTCCCTCATACTCAGTATGACGCAGCGGTAGTTGATGCAGCTCGCACTGTTTTTGAGGCGCGTATGACCGCTATTGCAACGGCAACCACTCACGAAGATGTTGACGCGCTCTAAGGAGTAACCCATGTCAGACAGATACCCCGGCGGTTTAATCCGCAAAACACCACCTACCGTTGTCGGCCCTACTGATGGCGAGGGCGGCTCTGCGCCGGGTATTTGGACATTGGACCAAGTTGCGTACTACATCAAAGAAGGTACGTGGCCCTTACCTTTACTGCCTCGTTATTTCTATTCTTGGGGGGACAATTCTAACGGTAAGTTGGGTCTAAATTTAGGCCTTGCAACTGACGATAGGTCTTCCCCTGTCCAAGTTGGGGCGTTAGGTGATTGGGCACAAGCCGCAAGCACTGTGCTTTCGGTACTAGCTGTTAAGACAGATGGTACTTTATGGGCTTGGGGGCGTAATACTGACGGGCAATTAGGGCTTGATGACCTTATAGCTCGGTCTTCTCCAGTACAAGTAGGCGCTTTAACAAATTGGGCACAAGTTTCTGTGGAAAACGACTCATCACTAGCCGTTAAAACTAACGGTACTTTGTGGTCTTGGGGTAAAAATGATTACGGGCAACTTGGAGTAAATAATCTTATTGCTACGTCCTCCCCCGTTCAAATAGGTTCTAATACAGATTGGGCTAGTTGTGAATGCGCTTCAAATGGTGGTTTTGCTGTAACAACAGATGGAAAAGCCTATTCTTGGGGGGATAATACGGCTGGGCAGTTAATGACAAACGAGGTCACTACAACTAGGCGTTCTTCCCCTGTTCAAATAGGAGCTTTAACAAATTGGTATTTAATTAAAGCTAATAAAAACAGCAACAATGCAAGTGTTTGGGCGGTAAAAACCGACGGCACTTTTTGGGCTTGCGGGCATGCAAATGCTGGGGCTTTAGGTACAGATGATACCGTAAATAAATCGTCTCCAGTGCAAGTAGGGGCACTTACAACATGGAGTAAGCCAGCGGGAAGTTATGATAATTATAGCGGGGCGTTAAGGACTGATGGCACTGCTTGGGTGTGGGGAGCCAATTTATACGGAGTTCTAGGACTTAACTATGTGGGCCAGCCTTACGTGTCATCTCCTGTGCAACTTGGCACGGAAACAAATTGGACAGATTTAATTTTTATGCAAAATAGCGGTGCGGCTGGTATAGAAAGCGGAAAATTATATGGCTGGGGGAGAAATGTTGCAGGAGTTACAGGGCTTGACGACACTATATCTCGGTCCTCTCCAGTACAAGTAGGGGCGGATACTGACTGGGAGCGTGTGTTTTCTAACGGTTCGGCACAATTTGCCACAAAAAAATCATAAGGATAACCTTTGAACTTATTTTTCTCGTACGACTTAACGCCCTCCAAAGCCTACATAATCAGGGTCGAGGGCCACGAAGACTCAGAAAAGAAAGCCGCCCACTGCGCCGAGTCCTGTGACAAAGTGGGCCAAGAGTGGGAATACTGGGATGCCTATAACGGCATAGACGGGGAGCTGAAAGCCCCGTCGCACCACAATCCTATAATGGATTGCATAAAGATAACCGACCACTACATGACGCGGGGCGAAGTAGCCTGTGCGCTGTCCCACATAAGCCTTTGGGCAAAGTGCGTGGTCGAAGATAAGCCGTTGGTAGTTCTTGAACACGACAGCGTAATGACCCAACCGTACACCCAACACGCGGTGTATAACTCGATTTGCTACTTAGGTAGCCACGAGCAGGTCAAACAGGGGTGGCAGGTATTGCCTACGCCGCCCCACGCAAGTGAAGGACCGAACTACCATTTTATCTGCCGCGCTCACGCTTATGCGATTGACCCGGCGGTGGCGAAGAACATGCTTGCCCACGTGATTAAGTACGGCATTACGGGGCCACTGGACATACTGCTTAGAGCGGACATCTTCCCGATTCACCAGATGGGTATTTATGCCTACAACGAATGGGATGGCGACAAGCTAAATACAACGATTAAGGGCAGGCCACTAGAGGGTCGCAGCACTGAGCGTAACGACGATCTGTCTATATGATTCCTAAAAAAGTACACCTATCGTGGAAGACTAAGGACCTACTAGACAGCGAAAGTCCGCTGATAACGGAAGGCGTCAAGAAGCTCATAGAGCTAAACCCAAACTGGGAAGTCACGATATACGACGACGCCGAGGTAGATGCCTACCTACAGGACAAGCTAGAACCACAGTTATACGCGCTGATTGCCGATAAACACATAGTACAGAAGACCGACCTATGGCGGCTAATTAAGCTCTATATTGAGGGTGGCCTGTACATGGACATCGACCGGTTTGTGAATACGCCGTTAGATGACTTGTTAGACGAGGATACAAAGTGGGTTGTGCCGACATGCAGGGATTACGACTTCTCGCATGATTTTATGATGACAGCCCCGCAAAATCCGGTGTATAGCACAGCCATACAGCTCTATTTACAACGGTTACAGGAAGGACACAACAGCATCTATTTCCTTGGCCCACAGACGTACATGCACGCGATTACTATGGTGCTAATGGGTGAGATGATAAATACTGACCCCGGCATAGAAGTATTTGAAAAAATTAGAGAAACAATGGAAGCCGCAGGCTTCATTAAGACATACCGAGAAGACCCACCTTACGACACGATTATTTACCGTAATGGCACTTTGGGTTTAGACTGGGAACAGGAAAAGCGTAAGTTTTATGCCGAGTCAGGGCTAAAGCACTGGTCCGGGGACTGGTAAGGGTTAGATTATGGCCACTCAACGTGAAACGCAGAAGTTAACTCGATTAGAAACTAAGATCGACAACATCACAGAACAGTTGGTGGCGATAGTTCGTATGGAAGAGCAAGTTAAGACTATCTTTAATCGGATAGAAAAAATAGATGCAAAACAAGACCATATAGAGCAACGGGTCAAGGATGTTGAGGATACCTCACGCGGCGCTAATATTATGGTTACGTCTATAGAACGCCTTGTTTGGGTAGTAATAACCGCACTTGCTTCCTACATAGTGTGGCAGCTTAACCACTAGGATTATCTATGTTTAAGAAAGCTAAGGTCGCATTTACGCTCCTACAGAAAGGCAAAGCAGTGGCAGACCCTGCCAAATGGAAGTCTAGGCAAATCACCGCAACAATGCTAACTGGAGTAATTTGGGCAGTTATACAGGCTGCGGAGGCTTTTGGCTATGCCATTCCCGTCGATGAAGTTACTGTTGATTCTGTCGCTGTTGGGGTGCTTGCTTCTGTCAACTGGGTGCTCACATTATCAACATCTGAGAAAGTCGGGATGCAGCCTCGGGGTTAAACCCGTAATGGTAAATCCCCATTGGGTCGAAGTAATACCTAACATTTACGGCGTAGAAGCCGTCCTACTAACATTGGAGTGCGATATATAATGACTAAGTTTAAATTAGCGTTTGAGATTGCTCGTTTTGTCCTGTTTCTTGTTACCTCCCTCAAAGACCTCGTTCTTGAAGCTGAAGAGCAAATGCCAGAAAGTGGCAGGGGTTCAGAGAAGTTTGCTGCGGTTAAAAAAGCGGTAATCACTGCTGCTAAATACGCGGAAATAAGCGAAAAAGCCGTTGATACTGTGGATGATTTTATAGATAGTCAAATAAATCAAACAGTTAGCGAAACGATCAACTCCTCAAACTAGTCTATGACCGAAAGACTTATTGAAATGCTCAAGCGCCACGAAGGCGTGAAGTCTCATATATACTGGTGCAGTGCCGGTTTTTGGACTTTAGGCGCGGGACGAAATGTAGACCCCAACGGCGGTATTGGGTTGTCTGACGACGAAGTAGATTACCTGTTAGAGAACGACATTGAGCGTGTCATTAAAGAGCTAAGTACTGAATATCGTTGGTTTAATAGCCTTGATGATGTACGAAAAGATGCTATGATTGACATTAGCTTTAACCTTGGTGCCACTAGACTTCGTGGTTTCAAGCGCGCATTGGCTGCTATGGAAGTAGCCGACTACAAATTGGCCGCTAAAGAATTTCTTGATTCCAAGTGGAGTCGGGACGTGAAAGGCCGTAGCCATGAACTCGCAAGCATGATCGAGACTGGTGAATACCTATTATGAGGTTTGTAAATGCCGCTTCAGAAACTACAGTTCAAGCCCGGAGTTGACCGCGAGAATACCCGCTACGCAGCCGAAGGCAGTTGGTACGAGACCAACAAAGTGCGTTTCAGACGGGGTATGCCTCAGAAGATCGGTGGATGGGTGCGCCTGTCTAATGAGTTCTTTTTGGGTATCTGCCGGTCTATGCTCAACTGGATTACTCTGGGTGGGCAAAATCTCGTTACTGTCGGTACTAACCTCAAGTACTATATCGAGCGTGGTGGGGCTTACTACGACGTTACCCCTATTCGTTCCACGGTAGTTCTTACTGACCCTTTTGATACTACCTCTGGCTCTGCCGAAGTACTTGTTACTGATGTTGCCCATGGTGCACTTGAAGGCGACTTTGTTACATTCAGCGGGGCTACTGCGGTTGGTGGTCTGACTCTAAATAACGAGTACCAGATTAGCCTCATTGATGAAGATTCCTATACTATTACTGCTGAGACTACGGCTTCCTCTACCGCTAACGGCGGTGGCACTGTTACTGCGGCCTACCAAATCAACACGGGTAACGAGATTGCTGTGCCTTTTACTGGCTGGTCTGCGGGTACTTGGGGTTCTGGCACATGGGGTTTTGGTGGTACTACTGATGCGCCTATCCGTCTATGGAGCCAAGCTAACTTCGGTGAGGACCTGTTCTTTACTTACCGTGGCGGAGCGCCTTTCTACTGGGATGCTAGCAACGGGGTAACGACTCGTGCGGTATACGTATCTTCTCTTGGCGGTGCGTCAGATGTCCCTGTCATAGTTAACAAGGCGTTTGTATCAGACATCTTCCGGTTTGCCTTTTGCTTTGGTGCGAACGATCTGGGTACTAGCGTACTTGACCCCATGCTTATCCGTTGGTCTGACCAAGAAGACGTAGCTAACTGGACGCCTGCCGCTACTAACCAAGCAGGTAGTCTGCGTTTATCTCGTGGTAGTGAGATTATTACAGCAATCCAAGCCCGTCAGGAAATTCTGGTTTGGACTGATACAGCCCTGTATGGCATGCAGTATTTAGGTGCTCCAGAGGTTTGGGGTGCGCAACTACTCGGTGACAACATCACAATAGCCAGTACTAACGCAGCAGTATATTCCGGTAATATTGCGTATTGGATGGGTACAGATAAGTTCTACCTCTACGACGGTACGGTTCAGACGCTACCTTGTTCAGTTCGCAGCTATGTGTTCAACGACTTTAATACGTCCCAGTATGCCCAAGTTGTTGCAGGTACTAACGAGCGGTTCGATGAGATTTGGTGGTTCTACTGCTCTGCCGAGTCTACCCAGAACGACCGCTACGTGGTCTATAACTACATGCAGAACATTTGGTACTACGGCACTCTATCGCGCAGTGCTTGGATCGACGCTGACTTACGGGATAACCCCATGGCGGCTACGTACAGCAACAACTTGGTTACTCACGAAGTGGGCTACGACTGCCAAGAAACTGCTACGCCGTTCCCGATTACAGCTACGCTAGTGTCCTCTGAGTTTGACTTGGACGACGGCGACAAGTTTATGTTTGTTAAGAGAATGTTACCGGACGTAACGTTTGAGGGTTCTACGGCTGACAATCCTGCGGCTACTATGACTTTATCTCCTATGGAGAACTCTGGTTCTGGGTACAACAACCCGCTATCAGAAGGCGGTAATAGCAGCGCTACGGTAACTCGTTCGGCCACAGTGCCCATTGAGCAGTTTACAGGGCAGGTCTTTGTGCGAGTACGTGGTAGGCAGATGGCGTTTAAGATTGAGTCTACTGAGTTGGGTGTGGCTTGGAAACTAGGTATACCACGGTTGGATATGCGGCCTGACGGCAGGAGAGGCTAGTGGCTGAAAGACTGGTACAAAAGGTCCAAACGCCTGCGCTCCCCATACCTAGACCCGGGCCGCTTAAGCATTATCTGGATGACCTGAATAACATCCTACGTCTGTTTTTTAACTTGCTGTCGAACGCGGTTAACAACGTATTTGGAGAGCTAGGGGGCCGGTTTATTGACGTGCCCAATGCGTTATACTTCTCCACGGTAGATCAGCCCATAGCGGCGGTAGATACAGCGCAGGTCGTTACGTTTAATCAGACATACTTGGAAAGCGGGTTTTCGATTAACGGTGTTGGGAATAGCCAGATAACTGCCACGTACGGTGGGGTTTACAACTTTCAGTTTACTACGCAGATTGTTAGTAACTCGGCTAGCTCTAAGACGGTATACCTTTGGATTTCGAGAAACGGTACAGATTTGGGTTACACGGCTAAAGATATAATCTTGCAGGGTTCTAGCGACGTTAACGAAGCAACTTGGAACTTTAACTTGGATTTGGCAGCAGGTGAGTACGTAGAGATGAAATGGTCGTCTGATGATATAGACGCCGCTCTTAACTCCGAGGCCGCAACTAGCCCCCATCCGGGCGTTGCCTCTGCTGTAGTAACAATTAACTTTATTTCGGCGCTACCTGAAACGCGCCCAACACCTCCGTAGGTTATATATGGCTGATAAACAACCACCTAGTGGTATACCAACGATATACGCAGAGCAACCGTATTATTTCGGTGCGGACACGTTCGCCAATGATTTGTATTTGCAAGACCTTGAAGAAGCTATGCAAGACAGAGAGCAAAACTATGCGTCTAATGTCAGTATTGGGGGGCTATACGGTCTTGCTGGCCCGGGAAGCGGTCAAAAATTAGCCGAGCTAGAAGCAGCGGAAAAAAGAAATAAGTTGTTTAAAGGGATTTCTGCTGACGGTGGGTTTAACCAAAGCGAAATAGATGCGATTACTGCTTTAATAAATTCTGGTGCAGTTACTATAGACGATGTAGCCATTCAGTTTGACTTGCCCCCTGCTGTACTTGCAGCCGCGTATGAAGCTAATAAACCTTTGGGTGGTTCACAAGACGTATACGACGCCATAGTAGAAGCCTCTGCCGCAATAGACACTGCTGGAGAATATGCAGACGAATTAAACAGGTTAAACTCTGATATAGCTTGGAACACACAAAAAGGTTTTGAGTATGCGAGGGAAGCTAGGAATGGAGTAGACGCTCTAGGGAATGAGCTTACTCCCGCACAAAAAGTAGCAGCAGAACGGGCGGCGAGTGCTGCGTTTGATCAAAAAAATACTTTGGTAGATGAACGAAATACGTTACTTGAAAGCGGGATTGAAGCGGGCATTATTCAAACCCCCGGAGTTTTAGAGAGACTAAAGGATGCTGGCTTAGAAGGAGTAGGCGACGTATTAGGTGCAGGCACTCGGGGTATATACAACGTAGCCTCTAACATCCCTGTGGTGGGCGGTTATTTAGGCGATTCTGTAGAGGCCGTTGCGGACTTTTTCAAGAACACTAAAGGCAGTGCAACGATTAATCCGATTATCGGCGCTGTTTCTGGTATTTGGGGAGAAGTACCTGAGTGGCTAAAGTCGGGAACTACTCCTACTATTGGTACAATAGCAAACACTAACGTAGGAATTACAACCGGTAATGCCCAATTAGACGCTATTATAGGCATAATAACAGGCGACCAAGAACTAGGTGGTGAGACCACAGGGGCTGCTGTGGGTGTCGATCAAACTGTTATTGACGCTGCTAAAGAAGCAGGCGTTACTTTAGAAGACCTTATTAACGCCGGTACGGCTAAATCAACGTTTACTGATGCAGAGATAGCCGCCGAAAAAGAAAAAAATCTAGCTGTTGCCACACAAATATTTGAAGACGCTGGTGGAGGTGCAGAAGGCGTACAAGCAGTTTTAGATACACTGGAAGAAAACGATTTAACTATTGAAGACTTATCTGACCTTACAGGCGTTAGTGAATCCGATATAACTACGTTTATAGACCTCACTACTGGACCTACACCTACACCTACGCCTACTATAATAGAGCCTACACCTACGCCTACTATAATAGAGCCAACACCTACGCCTACTATAATAGAGCCTACACCTACGCCTACTATAATAGAGCCAACACCTACGCCTACTATAATAGAGCCAACACCTACGCCTACTATAATAGAGCCAACACCTACGCCTACTATAATAGAGCCAACACCTACGCCTACTATAATAGAGCCTACACCTACGCCTACTATAATAGAGCCAACACCTACGCCTACTATAA
>Ga0208898_1001787_pt1 | contig 13814 bp, 20 predicted proteins | sample VirMetDEL_Mar_4_FD_184513 | JGI IMG/M metagenome (GOLD analysis project Ga0208898, IMG submission 184513) | Aqueous microbial communities from the Delaware River and Bay under freshwater to marine salinity gradient to study organic matter... | ecosystem: Environmental > Aquatic > Marine >...
AAACAAGTGAAAGGAGAATAGATATGCCATTCGACATGATTCCAATACAAGATATGATGCCTTCCAACCTAGACTTTGATGTGATGTTTGAACCTACAAAGGTGAAGGACAAGAAGTATGTCATCAACGGAGAGACAGGCGAATACATTGGCGTAGTGGGAGACACATTCAACTGCGCCAGTCATGCTGACTTCTTCGGTGGTGTGCATGACACCATCACTGAACACTTGGGTGAAGAGGAATGTGACAGCATGAACATCAAGTGGCGTGTAGCACGACAGAATGCGTGGGCTATGATGGACATGGTGTTGCCTAATGTAACTGCTCGTATTGAGAGTGACAAGCACACAACCACTGTTGCACAGCGTATCATTGCACTGCATGGCATTGATGGTTCATGTTCCAACCAGACATACTTTGGTGCGATTGATTTCTTCTGCACTAACGGTATGATTCGGGGTGAACATGACAAGGTGCGGCGCAAGAACACTAGCAACTTCACCATGGATAAGTTCATTCGTGACCTGCGTGAATCTTCACAGTCATTCTATGCACAGTCAGAGCGTCTGCAACAGTGGGCAGTCAAGCCTCTGTATGTAGGTGATGTGAAGGCTATGCTGGAATCACTGCTCAAGTCTGAACGCACTGCAGAGAAGATGCTTAACCTGTATAATCAAGAGGCAGGTGTTCGTGGTGAGAATGTGTGGGCATTGTATTCTGCCTTCACAAACTTTGCATCCTATGCTGATGACCGCAATGGGTTTGCCCTGCGTAACACTGGCAAGGATACAGAGGCTGTGTCCATGTTCACTCGTGAACACAAGGTGGCACAGTGGATTGAAAGCAAGCAGTTTAAGGAGTTGATTGCAGCATGATTGACGATTGGGAACCCTACACCAAACGCTTCCGCGAAAATGACCAACCAAATACACTGAATGGAGCGTGGTTTCTGCCACGCTTCAACTACTGGACTGTTCAATGCTATACACCAAATTGGGCAGAGAAAAGAAAAGGTGGAAAGCATTGGAAGAGGCACAAGATGTATAAGTTTGCCTATGAAAGAGGCGAAGACCCAGAAGACTATGTGCATAGCATATATAACAAGTGGGGAATACACTTGGGCGATGGCGTGTATGTGCATGATAGAACCAGTCAGTATTTCAAGTTTGGGAATTACAAATTTGTGGAGTCTCAAGCTGAATACGAAGCACTAGAGTATGAGGAGTTACATTGACATGACCTTACCACGATATACACAGGCTCGTAAGTTAGCGTCTGGTCGCACTCACTACCGCTTCAACCCGCCCCAGCGTCTTATTGATGCTGGGGTAGTGGAGCGTATTGAGTTAGGCACAGACCTACGAACAGTCAAAGCACAGGCTCGTGAGTTGAATGAACAGATTGATTTATGGCGAGAAGAACAAGCACAAGTTGTGACATTAGGTAAGAGCAGCCCATTGTCTATGCTTGTTGATGCCTTCTATCAATCTAATGATTTCAATATGTTGCGTGACGAAACTAAACGAGATTATAAATACTTTCTGTCTGTATTGACAGAGACTTTGGGTGACAAAGCATACAAAGATTTGACCACTCGACAAGCAAAAGTTGCATATGAAGAGTGGGTCAAGCGCGGTGTGCAGTTTGCTAATCATGTATGCACTGTTGCCTCTCGTGTGTATCGTTATGCCCTTGACATGGAGTATGCGTATGTCAATCCATTTGCAAGCGTGAAACGAAAGACACCTGTGCCACGCAAGGTTGTCTGGACAAAGGATGATGTGCGTCAATTCCTTGACACTGCTTACTCTGAATTTGAAACACGCAATGTGGGATTGATTGTTCACATGGCGTATGAGTGGTGTCAACGCTTGGGTGACATGCGCTTGCTTACATGGGATATGTTTGACTTGACTGAAGGAAAACTGTTTCTTGAGCAGAGCAAACGCCGTGCGCAAGTGACACTGCCTATCAGTGATGACCTGATGTCTATGCTTGTACAACAGAACGAAGACTTTGGCTTCCAGAAGTATGTAGCACCACGCCCACGCCCTGCTAATGGACAGTTTGAACCATACAGTATGCAAAGACTGTCTAAATATGGGCGACAGGTGATGAGGCAAGCAGGATTGTCAGACGAACTACGACTGATGGACTTGCGTAGGACAGGCACGACTGAAATGATTGAAGCAGGTGTCGGAATGGCACAGATTATGTCGGTTACTGGACATTCTAATCCACAATCAGTGAAGCCTTACATGAAAAATACATATGCTAGTGCAAATTACGCATTGACGGAGCGTAATAAGCATGATATAAGCATATACAAGTGCCGACAAGGAGAGTGATATATACATGAATAATATATATAACATTGTAAGTGATATGGATATACCTAATGGACATACAAAGCGTATGACTTGTCCTGTATGTAATGGGTATAATACATTCACAGTGACCAACAACATGGGTAGTCTTGTGTGGAACTGTTACAAGGCTTCCTGCACTGTCAGTGGTGGCACTCGTGTTCATTTGTCTGTGGAAGACATACGGAGTGGCTTCGGTGGAGCAGAGGAGTTTGCTACTGATACATTTGAAATGCCAAGCTATGTCGTTCCACATAGACAGCAGAGACAGTTGATTAAGTTCTGTGCCGAATGGGGCATTGATGAAGATGAACTTGGTCTTATGTATGATGTAAAGGAAGACCGTGTAGTATTTCCTGTGCGTCACGAAGGACATATCGTGGATGCTACAGGTAGGTCATTAGGCAAGCGACTGCCTAAATGGAAACGATATGGAAAAAGTGGCTTGCCATATGCTCATGGCTGTGGTAAAGTCGCCGTAGTTGTTGAGGACTGTGTGAGTGCCGCAGTTGTAGGCAGTGATGTTCGGCTTGTAGGGGTAGCCATGTTGGGGACATCAATGCTTGAATCACACAAGAGGTATCTCTCACAGTTCTCGACAGCAGTAATCGCATTAGACCCCGATGCTTTACCAAAGACACTAGCGATTGCGAAAGAGTTGCGTGGACATGTTTCCGATGTGCGTGTTCTGCGTTTGACTGACGACATCAAGTATCGTCACCCCGATGACATAGATGCATTAGCATCTTTAACCAACAAGGAGATTATGTAATGGAGTTATCACTTATACGAAGCCTCATGGACAAGTCATTCTACGATGACCATCGTGGTGCTAAATGTCCTGACCGCCTGTTCAGTAAGGATGTGCGTAAGATTAAGAAGACTATTGATGCGGCAATGGACAGATACAATCGTAGTGTATCACCAGATGAAGTTGAAGCACTGTTCATGTCTGATAATCCAACGCTGACTACAGCACAGAAGCAATCGTATGCTTCTCTGTTCTCTACTATCAAGAAGGAAGGAACAATGGGACACGACATCTCACAAGAGGTGCTGTCTAAACTGTTTCGCCAAGTGATTGGTGAGGATGTAGCCAACATTGGATTTGATATGGTCAATGGTGATGCTAATACTTTGGAGTCTCTGCGTAACCTGCTTGAGAACTACGGAGATGACTTCATTCCTAACCTGAACATTGAGTGGGATGACATCACGATTGAGACACTCATGGCAAAGGCTGAACTGGAAGCCAAGTGGACATTCAATATACCTAGTGTATGCCGTAAGGTAGAGGGCGTGAGTGGCGGTCAGTTGATTGAGGTAGGTGCTAGGCCAAACACAGGTAAGACATCCTTCCACGCCTCTCTAATCGCTGGCCCGAATGGGTTTGCACATCAAGGTGCGAAGTGCATTATCCTGTGTAACGAAGAGCCTACTCACCGTGTTGGCGCACGATACTTAACAGCGGCGGCTGGTATGTCTGCTCGTGAGGTTCGTGATAATATGCCAAAGGCACAGGCACTCTATGCACCTGTCATGCAGAACATCAAGATTAAGGAAGCAGGTGGTCGTGACATGGCATGGGTTGAGTCCGTGTGTAAGTCATATAAGCCTGACATTCTTGTGCTTGACATGGGTGATAAGTTTAGTGTCACTGGTAGTTTTGCCAGAGAAGACCAAGCACTGGCGGCTTGTGCTATCTATGCTAGGCAGATTGCAAAGACATATGATTGCACTGTGTTCTATATGTCACAGTTGTCTGCAGAGGCAGAGGGTCGTGCGCAGTTGAACCAGAGTATGATGCAAGGCTCTCGCACAGGTAAGGCCGCTGAAGCCGACTTGATGATACTGATTGGTAAGTCACCATCTGTGGAAGGACAGGAAGAAGAAAGCCCACTACGCCATATCAACATTGTGAAGAACAAACTCAATGGGTGGCATGGCATGGTAAATTGTGAACTTAACTACTTAACAGCGAGGTATGAAGGATGATGCAGTTACATTTGTTTGACCAACCAATAAACACAGACATTGAGTATGTGGATTTGAAAGATGTCCCAATTTACTTTGGGGACAAGGGGCGGCGTAGGCAGGACTTAACTGCTTCTTCTGCCTTCCTTGCTTCAATGCCAGAGGGTAAGTATCGTGTGTATCGCACAGGCGGCACACACCCACTGCCTATGTATGAAGGTCGCACAGACTTTCCATTCTTGATGAATGTTAAGACAGGCAAGATACTGACACCAACATTCAGTCGGGCTGTGTATCCGGCCTATGGTCTGAACAACGGCAGGTTTAGCAAGGCAATCTACTGCCATCGTATCTTTGCTATGGCATTCGTAGCCAACGCTACACCAGTAGACAGATACAATGTAGACCATATCAATGAAGACAAGTTAGATTACAGCGTAGATAATCTTCGTTGGGTGTCTATGTCAGAGAACTTGACAGGTGTTCGTAACAGTGCTAGGTTGTCCAACAAGAAGCACAAGTATTACACCAGCGAAAACTTTGTATAGGAGATGATATGAAACTAACACTTGATGTAGAGAATACTGTCACCAAGCGTGGTGGTAAGATGCATCTTGACCCCTTTGAACCTGACAACTCACTCACAATGGTGGGTATGCTAAATGACAGGGGCGAAGAATGTATCATTACATTTGACCATGCAGATGGGCATACTACCCCAATGGGTCACGAGACTGTGCAGGAATGGCTTGAACAAGCGACTGTGCTTATCATGCACAACGCAGCGCACGACTTGCTGTGGCTGTGGGAGTCAGGCTTTAAGTATGATGGCCCTGTGTTTGACACAATGCTTGCAGAGTATGTGCTACAGCGTGGACAGAAAGAACCACTGTCTCTTGAGGCTTGTGCTGAACGGTATGAGTTAGACACGAAGAAGCAAGACACGCTCAAAGAATACTTTAGTAAGGGCTACAGCACTCGTGACATACCACATGCAGAGTTGTCAGAGTATCTGTCTGCTGACTTACATGCTACACAGCAACTATCTGACAAACTGATGTATCGTTTGAATACACCTGCTGATAGTGCGCTTATGAGTACCGTTGACCTGACTAATCAGGTTGCTGTATGTCTTGCTCGTATTTATCAGCGAGGCTTTACAGTTGACCGAAGCAAGTTGGATGAAGTGCGTCAGGAATTTGAGGCAGAGAAAAGGCAACTTGAGATTGACCTGCAGAAACATGTTCGTAGCCTGATGGGTGACACACCTATCAACTTGAATAGTCCAGAGCAACTTTCATGGGTAATCTACAGCCGTAAGGTTATGGACAAGACCTATTGGGGAAATGCTATTGACCCATACATGGATGATGCAGACTTTCGCAGTCTTATTGCAGGTGGTACAAAGCGTATGTATAAGACACAAGCAACACAATGCTCTGTGTGTAATGGAACTGGACAGGTAAGAAAGGTAAAGAAAGATGGAACACCTTTTGCTAACACAAACAGATGTAAGGACTGTGATGGGGCTGGCTATACTCTGTCTGATACTTTGGATGTGGCGGGGTTAAAGTTTAAACCACCATCACCAAAGTGGGCAAGTGCAAATGGCTTCACTACGAGCAAGAGCAACCTTGAAGTGCTTGAGTCTGCCGCCAAGTCTAAAGGTATGACAGATGCTGTTGACTTCCTAGCCAAAGTGCGTAGGCTATCAGCCGTTGACACATACCTATCATCCTTTGTGGAAGGCATTGACCTGCACACAAAGACTGATGGTAAGCTGCATGTACGCTTGCTACAGCACCGCACTGCCACTGGCAGGTTCAGTGGTGCTGACCCTAACATGCAAAACATGCCACGTGGTGGTACATTCCCTGTGAAGAAGGTGTTCGTATCACGATTTAACGATGGCAAGATTATGGAAGCAGACTTTGCACAGCTAGAGTTTCGTGCGGCTGCTTATTTATCACAGGATGGAGTAGCAATTGAAGAAGTATCTACTGGATTTGATGTACATTCATATACCGCTGAAGTTATTAGTACCGCTGGTCAACCTACGAGTAGGCAGGATGCGAAAGCGCATACTTTTGCGCCGTTGTATGGAGCGACAGGCTTTGGAAGAACAAAGGCAGAAGCAGCATACTATGAACACTTCACAAAGAAGTATCAAGGGGTCGCAACTTGGCATTCCCGATTGGCTAAAGAGGCTATAAATACAGGCAAGATTACAACACCATCAGGTAGGCAGTTTGCCTTTCCCGATGTAACACGTAACTCACGTGGCAGAGTATCGCACTTCACACAGATAAAGAATTATCCTGTGCAGTCATTTGCCACAGCAGACATTGTGCCACTGGCATTACTACACATTGATAAATTACTTGACGGTATGCAGTCATGTGTGGTAAATACAGTGCATGATTCAATCGTAATTGACGTTCATCCTGATGAAGAAAGGAGATGTATTGAAATAATTCAGGAGACAAATGAAGCATTGCCTAGTTTGATTACAATGCGTTGGGGTATAGTGTTTAATGTACCACTAGAACTCGAAGCAAAAATTGGACCAAACTGGCTTGACACAAAAGACGTGTCGTGATATAACTATGACTTTCTAACTCGAATGAAGGAGTATAACATATGGAACTAACAACTATTGATACTAACAACTATGCAGCAATGGCGAAAGCTATGGGCATTGCCAACGAAGGTGCAAGTCAGCGTAAGCAAACAAGCACCCTCGCTCGTCTACGCATTAACCATTCACCTGTGATGGGTGAGGCTGATGTCAACGGCAAGAAGGTGAACATGGAAGTTGTGAGTGGTGGCACATATAAACTGGAAGTACCAGATGGGCCAACTTACTATGCAGAATCCGTGAAGATTCGTCCATTCCTGCAACGGTTCATGTACAAGCGTTTTGTACGTGGCACTGGAAACAATCCTAACCGTTATGTGAAGACTGTTATGGCTGACAATCTAAACGTAGACTTGAAGGACAATGATGGTGGCTTTAACTGTGGTAAGCCAGCTGGTTATGTTCAAGACTTTAAGGCATTGCCAGAGAAGACACAGGAACTTATCAGAGAGATTAAGCGAGTGCGTGTAGTGCTTGGCACAGTTGAACTGGTCAATGCTACTGATGCAAGCGGTAACTCTGTAGATGTAGATGAGATGCCATTTATCTGGGAGATTGATAATCGTGATGCCTTCAAGAATGTTGGCACTGCCTTTACCAAACTCGCAAAGATGAAGCGTCTGCCTGTGCAGCACATCATCACTGCCAACACAGAGGAGCGTAAGATTCCTACTGGCGCAGTGTTCTACTTGCCTGTAGTATCTCTTGATGTATCCAGCACACTGGAACTGACAGAGACAGAACAGAGTATGTTCGCAGACTTCATGCAATGGGTGCAAAACTACAACGAGTACATCATTAATGCTTGGACTGATAAGGCTAACTCGCATGACGATGATGATGACCTAGCAATTGTAGATGGCATCATTGATGTTGATGAAGAAGTGGAAGTAGCATAATGAACCATCCTGCCGAACTAGCCTTGCATCAATACATGGAAGATGCCGTAAAAGGTAAATCTACCATGTCTGATGCCACCATTAAACAGGTGGCTGATGATGTAGCCGATGCAATTAAGCGTCAGTTTGGCAGCGGTAAAACACGAGGCGACTTCACATTGCGTATGTCTAATGTGGGTCGCCCCACTTGCCAACTCTGGTTTGACAAGAACAAGCCAGAGGCGGCATTGCCGTTGCCCACAACATTCGTAATGAACATGATGATTGGAGACATCGTTGAGGCTGTCTTCAAAGGACTACTGAAAGAAGCAGGAGTAGAGTATGAAGATGCTGAACAAGTTACACTTGAAATTGATGATGATACATCCATCAATGGCACATATGATATTGTTATTGACGGTGCTGTTGATGATGTTAAATCCGCATCTAATTGGTCGTATCAAAACAAGTTTGAATCCTATGATAAACTAGCTGCACATGATAGCTTTGGTTATGTAGGTCAGCTTGCTGGCTATGCAAAAGCATCAGGCAAACGTGCTGGTGGTTGGTGGGTAGTTAATAAAGCCAATGGTCAATTCAAATATGTGCCAGCCACAGGACTTGACATCGACAAGGAGATGACCAATATCAAGGAAACAGTGCAGAAGATTAACGACAACAAGTTTGAGCGTTGCTTTGATGCTGTTCCTGAAACATTTAGAAGCAAGCCAACAGGCAATACAGTCTTGAATGACAACTGCATTTTCTGTGCCTACCGCTTTACTTGTTGGCCTACACTTGAAGAACGTCCTGCCGTGATGTCTCAAGCAAAAGACCCAAAGATGGTATCTTATATTTCACTGGATGAAAAGTATAAGTAGATGCCTAACGCAAAACAATTTAGGGCAGCACGAAAGTATGGTTATCGTAGCGGTCTGGAACTCAAGGTATCTGACTACCTCAACGAATTAAAGATTGACTTCCTGTATGAAGAAGTTAAGATTGAGTGGGAAGACCTTGCATACAGAACCTACACACCAGACTTCGTGCTGTCTAATGGTATCATAATAGAAACCAAAGGCATGTTCACGGCAGCAGATAGGCGTAAGCATCTTGCTATTAAGAAGCAACACCCAAATCTGGACATACGGTTTGTATTTGAGAATAGCAGACGCAAGCTGCGTAAAGGAGCGAAGTCATCGTATGGTGAATGGTGCATACGATATGGCTTTAGGTATTATGACCGCATCATTCCTGAAGACTGGCTCAAAGAAAAGGGCAAGAATAAACATCCAAAGTTTATTAAGTTTAGTGGCAACAAAGTGAAAAGGAGATGACAAATGGATAATGATTTCTTTGAGGTAAAAGAGGATGACTTCGTGGTGCGTATCAGGCCAACAGTAGCAAATAACGAATGGACAGGTGAGATTGACATCGCTATTATTACTAGCGCAGATAATAAACTTGAAGATGAGAGTTACATGCAGATGATGCACTTCACAAAGATGATGTGTGCCACTGTTCCATTGATGGAAATCAATGAAAGTATGCGGGATTTTGTACATAATTATGTAGTTGAAGAGATTGACAACATGCTTGAATCTGTGGTAGAAGGACAGGAAGTAACTGTCACACATGAAGATGGCAATGTTGTACGGTTAAACTTTGGCACAAGAACAAAAGGGAGTGCTTGACATGACAGATTACAAAAGGATGATTGAAGAATTTGAAGCAGAGGAAGCAGCTAAACGCAAGCAAGCAAATAAACAATCTGATATGGTCAATCATCCCCCTCACTATAATCAACAGGGCATTGAATGTATTGATGCCATACATGCTGCCTGTGGAGATGGGTTTGAATACTATCTTCAAGGCAACATTATGAAATACCTATGGCGTTATCGCTATAAGAATGGTGGTGAAGATTTGAAGAAAGCAAAATGGTATCTGGAGAAACTGATAGAGGTAGCAAATGAGAGTTAAAGTATACATAACTATCGACATTGACCCTGAAGAATATCCAGTACCAGCAGATGAGGATGTAGCCATTGAGATTGAGGATGGCATACGTGAGTACTTCTACGAAGTAGACGGTGCTAATATTAAACATATACGAACATTACAGGAGTGACACCAATGAATAATTATTTACCTACAGACTACCAAAACTTCATAGCACTTTCACGCTATGCAAGATGGAAAGAAGATGAACAGCGCAGAGAGACATGGCAGGAAACTGTGTCTCGTTACTTTGATTATATGGCTAGTCATCTACATGATAAACATGACTATCAGCTTCCTGATTCATTAAGAAAGGAACTAGAAGAAGCGGTGCTTACACAGAAAGTCATGCCAAGCATGAGGGCATTGATGACTGCTGGTCCTGCCCTAGACCGTTGCCATGTAGGTGGATACAACTGTTCTTATGTTCCTGTCGATAGTCCTCGTGCATTCGATGAGACTATGTATATACTTATGTGTGGCACAGGTGTAGGCTTTAGTGTTGAACGCCATCATGTAGACAAATTGCCTATAGTAAATGAAGACTTTCATGAGACAGATACAGTAATCAAGGTAGGTGACAGTCGTCCCGGATGGGCAAAGTCACTAAAGGAACTGATTGCTATGCTGTACACTGGACAGATTCCAAAGTGGGATGTGTCAGAGGTACGTCCTGCAGGTGCAAGGCTCAAGACATTTGGTGGTAGGGCATCAGGACCACAGCCACTTGTTGAGTTGTTTAACTTCTGTATTGAGAAGTTTAAAGGTGCTAAAGGACGTAGACTGTATCCAATTGAATGCCATGACATCATGTGTAAGATTGGTGAGGTTGTTGTCGTTGGTGGTGTCAGACGAAGCGCACTTATCAGCCTGTCTAACTTGAATGATGACCAAATGCGTCATGCAAAGGCAGGACAGTGGTGGGAGAATGAGGGGCAACGTGCGCTTGCAAACAACAGCGTTGCCTACAAAGAGAAGCCACAGATGGGAACATTTATGCGTGAGTGGCTATCTCTGTATGACAGTAAGTCAGGTGAACGTGGTATCTTCAATCGTGCCAGTGCCAAGCAACAAGCTGCAAAGAATGGTAGACGAGATACTGACCATGACTTTGGATGCAATCCATGCAGTGAAATCATTCTACGCCCTTATCAGTTCTGTAACTTGTCAGAGGTAGTTGTTCGTGCCACAGATACTATTGCAGATTTAACAGAGAAAGTTAAATTAGCAACCATTCTGGGTACATTGCAAGCCACGCTGACTGACTTCAAATATCTGCGTAAGGTATGGAAGAACAACACAGAGGAAGAACGCTTGCTTGGTGTGTCACTTACAGGTATCATGGATAATGAGATTACATCAGGCCGTAGTGCTAAACTAGGCACGAACATTGGACAGGTGCTTGAGACATTACGAGACACTGCAGTGGAAACAAACAAAGAGTATTCCAATAAGATTGGTATTCCACAGTCTGCTGCTGTTACTTGTGTTAAGCCAAGCGGCACTGTATCACAGCTTACAGATGCAGCAAGCGGCATTCATGCTCGTCACAATCCTTACTACATTCGCACTGTTCGTGGAGATAACAAAGACCCACTGACACAGTTCCTTATGTCACAGGGTATTCCTGCAGAGCCTGATGTCATGAAGCCTGACAGCACAACAGTGTTCAGCTTCCCAATGAAGTCACCTAATCGTGCAGTAACACGGACAGACATGACTGCCATTGAGCAACTTGAGTTGTGGCTTATGTATCAGCGTTACTGGTGTGAACACAAACCTAGTGTCACTATATCTGTGAAGGAACATGAGTGGATGGACGTAGGCTCATGGGTTTATAAACACTTTGATGAAGTATCGGGCATTAGTTTCCTGCCCTTCAGTGAGCATACATATCAACAAGCACCTTATCAGGACATTGATGAAGAGCAATATAAAGAGTTCTTGACAAAGATGCCAAAGAGTGTAAACTGGTCATTACTACGTGAGTTTGAAAAGGAAGACACAACATCAGGTGGCAGGGAGTTGGCTTGCACAGCAGGTGTCTGTGAAGTTGTTGACTTAACGGCTGCGTAGTGATAGAGTGTAGTGGATTAGACTTGTTATGGTGGCAGTGGTGGATACTTGTAATGATTACAACCAACACTGTCATCAACTTGATTGTGTTCTTTAGACACAGGTTTAGGAGTTGACAATGGTAGGCATGATTGATATAAAAGATGTAGTTGACCACCCAGATGGTTCAGCAACTGTAATATTTGAGTGTGACGAAGAAGCAAAGAAAGCACTCATTAACGAAGGGCTTATCTCACTGCTTGAAAAGGCAGTCAGTGAGCATCACCCAGAGTATAAAGCAACGGAAGGAGAAAGCAAAGATGAAGATTAGATTTGACACGAACACAAAGGATGCAACCAAAGCAGCAGAAGCATTTGTTCGTATTGATAGTGAAGCATTACCCAAGAGCCTATCACTTACATTAAATACTTGGGGTGATATATATTATAATATTGACGGAGAAGTTGACAGCAAGTATAGTGAATTGCTAGAAGAGTTGTTTGACAACGCTTCGTTTAATGAAGACACAGACAAACTGTAAAGGAGATTGAACAATGAGTAACGAAACTAAAGATATGATTACAATCAATGAACAAGAGTATGATGTTGGTGAGATGAATGACCAACAGAAATATGCAGTCAATCAGATACGTGCGTTGAATAACAAGATTGTTAATGCGCAGTTTGAACTTGACCAACTTCGTGCGGCATATGACATGTTCTCTCGTGTTCTTGTCGATTCGGTGCAACCACCAGTCGAAGAAGAGAATAAGGACAATGAATAATCTTGAACCAAGTGTAGAAAATCGTAAGAAGTTTGACATTGACCTTGAGTATGGCAAAGTACGTGAACAGATTGTAGCTGATATGCTTCAAGATAAGAAGATTGAAGTAAAAAGTGAACGAGATGTCTGGCAAAAGACAGGTAACATCGCCATTGAATACGAATGTTATGGCAAGCCAAGTGGTATCAATGCCACTGAATCAGATTACTGGTTTCATAATCTGTGTATTGGTGAAGACATCTTTGCTACCATTGTGTTTGACACAAACAGTCTAAAGCGTATAATCAACAACCTTGATTACAAGCGTAGTGTATCAGGTGGAGATAATAATGCATCACGTATGTATCTACTTAACCTGCAGAAACTATTCTCGTCTGATGTAATCAAAGCATTTAAGGAGCAGCAAGATGAACAAAAGCAATAATCAGTTTAGTCTGCATGACCATTATGAGAATGGCTACAATGCATTCTCTCGTGCAGAACAAAACAAAAAAGGCCATTGGTTTGCAGTAGCAAACAAGCTGAAGCCTAATACCACACCAGCAAGAGAATGGCAGCGTGGTTATAACAAGGCATACTTGGATAACTTGGAGAAACTAAATGGGAATGGAGCAAAAACTTGAGGAAGAACTCAAACAGTGGCGAAAGGAGAGAGGCATGAGTAGTATTACAGCAACAGAATATCAAACAAAGGCAGCGGAAACTGCCATCTTTCCTAAAGAAAAAGCCCTTGAGTATCTAACTCTTGGGCTTACTGGCGAGGCAGGTGAGATTGCTAATAAGGTAAAGAAACTTATTCGTGATGGTGCAGATGTAGAAGGCTACAATGATAAACTTGTACAGATTGCCAACGAACTAGGAGATGTGCTATGGTATTGTGCTATGTTAGCAAATGAACTTGATGCAAATATGGGCAGGATTATGGAAGGTAATCTACACAAACTTGCAGATAGGAAATCACGAGGAGTGATAGGCGGCTCTGGTGATAATCGTTAAACTAAAAGGGGGCTTAATTGCCCCCTCTTTTTTACTACAGTTTTCCAAAATCTATCATCATCTGTAGATGTTTTATGTTTGCCATACTAGGCTCTCTTTCTTCTTCTGTTAAACCCACAC
>Ga0208898_1001793_pt1 | contig 13785 bp, 13 predicted proteins | sample VirMetDEL_Mar_4_FD_184513 | JGI IMG/M metagenome (GOLD analysis project Ga0208898, IMG submission 184513) | Aqueous microbial communities from the Delaware River and Bay under freshwater to marine salinity gradient to study organic matter... | ecosystem: Environmental > Aquatic > Marine >...
CTAAAGTATGCATTGATAATATTGCTATTTTGTATGACAAAGGCAAAATAAATGCAGCATTAATCGTCGTACCTAATGGTATTAAACGTAACTGGCGTAACGAATTAGGTATACATTTAGCAGATCACATAAACTACCGTGTAGGTATATGGTCAGCATCACCAAAGAAAAAAGAAAAAGACGAGCTTGATCAGTTGTCCGTGATGACTGATGAATTAACCGTTCTTGTTATGAACATCGAAGCGTTATCCACAATTCGTGGTCGTGACTTCGCAAAAAGTTTTTTAACACGCAATAATACATTGATGTGTGTAGATGAATCGACAACAATAAAAAATCATTCAGCAGCGCGTACAAAAAATATAATTAAGATAGCAGAGCTTGCAAAGTACAGACGTATTATGACAGGTTCACCTGTTACCAAGTCGCCACTTGATTTGTTTTCACAAGTTCAGTTCCTTGATCCGTGGTTGTTGGAACAACAATCGTATTACAGTTTTCGTGCAAGATATGCCGTGGTTGTTCAACGTAGTGTCGGTACACATTCTTTTCAACACATCGTCAAATATCAACGATTGGATGAATTACAGGAAAAAATACAGCATTTTTCGACTCGCGTCTTAAAAAGTGACTGTTTAGACCTACCTGAGAAGGTTTATACGAAGCGGTCTGTGTCATTGACCCCAGAACAATTAAAGGCTTACACAGAGATGAAAAAAGCAGCAATAACGTTCTTTGAAGAAAATGTGATGACGGCTGCCTCAGTTTTGACACAAATGATACGCTTACATCAAATAACATGTGGTCATGTAAAAACAGATGACGGAGAAGTAAAACCGATTAAGAATAATCGTATAAAAGAATTATTAGAGGTGCTTGAGGAAACAGATGGTAAGGTTATTATCTGGGCCGTGTACCGTTATGACATACAAGAGATAGAAAGAACGTTAGGAGAGAAGTATGGTAAAGAAAGTGTTGCGACATATTACGGGGATACAAAAGATAATTTACGCCAGTCTATTGTTGACAGGTTTATGGATGCTGATGATCCTCTTCGATTTTTTGTTGGAAATCCCAAAACAGGAGGTTATGGCCTTACTCTTACTTCTTCTCACACTGTTGTGTATTACTCTAACGATTACTCATTAGAAGTACGATTACAATCAGAAGACCGAGCGCATAGAATAGGGCAAACATCGAAAGTGACATACGTAGATTTAATGGCGGATCATACTATAGATGAGAAGATTGTCAAAGCTTTGAATGCTAAAATAGATTTAGCTAGTCAAGTTATGGGCGAAGACCCAAAGAAAATATTATTCGGATAATGCTCTTTCGAGCAATACTTCGAGCCTTATCACTCGTTCTTTTATTTCTGGGATGTCTGACAATATTATTTTTTCTAACTGCATTTGTTTTGACTCAACTGCTTGTAGTCGTGTTGACATCATTCCGTAGGTTGCACCTGCGGCTATTAAAATCAATCCGAACCAAATAATATTCTTCAAACTATTATCCATACATACCTCCGTAAGGTGGAAAGAAAGATCCTATACCAAAATTATTATTAAAACCACCAAAAGATGATTTATTCATACCTCCTTGTCCTAAACTCGCTATACCTTGTTCTATATTTTTTAACGTTCCAAGAATATCATCTTGATTAGGACCCATGAGCTGCTGTCCAACTCTGTTGTAAGGATTAAATGTATCTTCAGGACCTTGTACAGTTTGTAATGGGCTGACTATTGTATCAGGTGAAGGAGCTTCTGGAGGTGGTAGGCCTGGTGTAGCAAACATAGGGGGTAAATCAGGTAGATTTGCTCCAGTTACTGTAGCTGTTTCAGTGCTATCCATTGTTGGATTATCAAATCCACCAACATCTGTTAAATCAAAGTTACTGTAAGCAGATTCTGGTATGTTTGGATTTCTTTTTAAGAAAAAAGAATTGCCTGAAAATTCTTTAAATTGATCAAAACTTTGTTCACCTGGCAATACTACTTGACCTAAGAATCCTTTTCTTCTCGATTCAGCCGCTTGTGCTCTTGCTTGTTCATACCTGTTTCTAATATCTTCTTCAGATCTAGGTCTACTTTCATCATTTAAAAACATTGCACCCGTATAACTCCCATCATTACGTGCAAGACCTAATGCTCCAGCTCCCCCAATTGAATATGGATCTTGAAGAGTTCTATCTCTCATGTCTGTTACAAAGCCGCCACTAGTAGGAGGTCTTGGATTTATTAATTCTGGATTTTGACCTTGGTCATCCATTCTCATAGGCTGTAGTATTCCGTCTTTCATAAGGCCACCCCCTAAAGGATTTTGATATAAAGGTTTATCAATCACAATTAAAACCCAAAGTTACTTGCGCCCATTAACCTGCTGTAGTCTGGGTTGTTTAATGATGCAAGACCTCCTTCATTAAATCTAACAAAAGTTCCAAAACGGTTAGGTAAATCAACAAATTTATTACCATCTGTAAATGCACTTGTAGGGCCTAAATCAGGATTTTTTTGTACCATGTATCCTGGCATACCAGGAATCTTAAATAATAACTCAGACTCAGGAGTATCTGCTGATGTGTTTAAAGAATTAAAATTGTCTCTAAAATCAACTCCACCACCTGGACCTGGTACGTTTTGAGGAGTAAATGTGTTATCATCTTCTCTTTGAGCAATTGCTTTTTGAAATATATCTATTGCATCTTCTCCTGTATTTTTAAATACATCTACTGCATCTGTTCCTGTGTTTCTAATTATCTCTCCCGTATCTTGAATCATTTCTCCTGTATTACCTGATAAACGATCTAAACCACCTTCAACAGCACTTAAACCTTTATCAATTCCTGATACTAAAGAATCAAGCCCTTGACCAGCTCCTGATTTAGCAAAATCAAAACCTCTTTTAGTTGCATCAAAACCTTTTTCTATTAAACCAAAAGGTATACCTGTTATTGCTCCCATGATTGTAGGTCCCATTTCCATTGCAAAGTTTGATATAGGAAATCTTCGTGCATAAGCATCCATCATTGGCTGTGAGGAAGTTCTAAGACTGTTTAATCCTCTTGAATAATCGCTACGACCATCATTATAAAAATCAAGCATCGCTTGCGCAGCCGCGTTGATTCTACCATCATTGTCTCTTATCTGCCTCTCTATAAATGCTTTTCTTGATTCGTTATCTTTACTAAATTTTTGAGGAGCATCTGACACCGTACTTAAAATAGATTTATTTGTTGATTGATTTTTTAAATTTTGATTATTATTAATAAAATCATTAAGTCTCTTATCAGCGACTGTATTTACTCTACGTCTTTGAGTGCTTGAACCTCTATACGCCATTACACTTGTCCTCGTAGTGCTAACGCTGCATCTAAATCACCAGATGCTAACGCCGCTCTTTGTTGTTGGTTCATTGGTCGGGGGTTCGCGACCATCGGAGAAGCACCCGCCAGAATATTTTCATTACCCATGCTAGGAATTTCGGGCATATCAACACGTTGTGTCGGTGCTGCTTGAGCAGACGCAATATTATCCATTGCTTGATCTTCAATTTGTCCTTGCACCATAGCATCTAAATTAATTTTTTCCGATTCATTGTATCGTAAATTTGAATAATCTTCAGCTGCACCAGGATTACCAACTGCACTCATTGAGTCTTGATAACCAGTGCCGAGAAGCCAATCCATAAATCCTTCAGGATTTTCTACAGCACCTTTATATGTTTTAAACTCATCAGGAAACTCCGTCATACGAGGTGAGTCAGATATTGTTTTATAAAAGTCTCTTAAAATATTTACGTACGCTGCTCTTTTTGTTGCAAGAGAAGCACCTTCTTCAATCATTTGTGAATACCTTTTCAATACATTTGGCGAAGATAAAAAGTCTCCTGTAAATCTTGTTAATAAACCTGCAATAACAGGCAGTGGTCCAAACGCTGCTGCACCACTTACACCAGCTGCGGCTCCAAAAGAAAATGTTTTTAAACCTGATCGAACACCACCTAAAGCAAAACGTCTTTGAATTAATCGAAACGCTTCAGGTATGTCTGCTTGTTCAATTTTTCTTGTTAAAGCTACAAGCTGTTCAATGTTTTCTTTAACTACTTGAGAATTTCTACCTGTAAGTTCTAACATTTTTTCAAAACCTGGTTCGCCGTATCCTATGTTTTGTAAAAACTTATCTGGGTTAAGTGCATAATCAGTAACTTGAACTGTTTTTGTTCTACCAGCGCCAACTGCAACTTCTTCTATAATATCAATTGGATTGTCTAAACGTAAAGCATTTTTAAAACCTTTATCTATCCATGTTCGTACAACAGAATCATACGCTGCTTCACCTATTAGTTCTTTTAAATCTACTGCCGCTTGAGGCGTCATTTTATTTTTCATGACAATGTTAAATAACTCATCAGAATAATTCCAACCTGGTAGCTCTGGTCCAGCAGAGAACATATTCTCATCAATTAATTTAAACTTCTTTGCCTCTGGGCTTTTGTACAGTGGTGACATTTTAGAGAACACAGAATTAGCTCTTAGTAAAGCTTTCTTTGCAGACTCGGCTGCAATCATTTCTGTCTCAGATAAACCTTGTCTCCATCCAGCAAAGTTATTTAAGTCTGTAGTCAAAGCTTTTCTTGCCTCCGCTAAAACGTCCGATCCAGCAAAGTTAACCATTCCTGTGTCTGCTTTCATTTTGCCGTACAAATTATTTAACGTTCGTTGAAATCCTCTGAGTTGCATTGGTGTAATATACTGAGGAGCATTACCTAGTACATTAACAATAAAGTCTTCTACTTCATTTAGTGCTGGTGAATACTCTGTGCCATCATCTAATGTTGTTTTATATTGATTAATTCTATCTTGTAGTAACTTACCAATATTCTTTGTGTTTTGTGTTGAGATAAAAGGTTTTGATATTCTTTCAGAAGTCTTTTCAAAACTTTTGTACAACAAATCATTAATGTAAGAAAATCTTTTGTATCTATCTTCTGCCGCTTTATGCATAAACATGCCAACATCTGTTAAATGTTGTATAGGAGCAAAACCATTTATTCTTATTTCTGCCTCAATGGCTTCATCTAAAGAGTTAAAGCCATTAGCTTTTAAATCTTTCATAAATACCGCTTTGTCTTCTTTATTCATAAGTTTGTATTGTGCTCTGTAAAACTCCGCTGGATCTCCAATCATTTCTGCTTGTTTACCAACCGCTTGTTTTGATTTAATTAAAGATCGAAGCTGTCTTTCTTTCATCACTGAACCAATTAACGGAAATACACCAACAACTTTACCAAAACCTTTAACAGCCGATCCTAAATTTTGTCCTGTAGCTGCAATAGAAATACCAATTGGTATGCCATATTTTTCTGCTAGTTTTGACATTGCTGAACCATCTTGACCAAGACCTAGGATCTTTCCTACCACAGGTCTAGCTGCTGAAAAAGCAGGTCCTAGACCAGCCGCCATTGTTGTAAACATAGCACTATTTCTCATTTCTGCTAATGCTTGCATTCCTGGATCTGCTTCATTGGAAGGTTGACCAAGGCCTCCTGTTGATCTTATTAAATCATTTATAAAATCATATACCGCTGTACCTCCTGCACGGCCAAGTGCAGAACCTGTTACGATTCCTGCGCCTCCTGCCATTACTTTTTTATATATAGTGCCTGGTATCTTTGCTGCTCCTGGCATAGCTTGAGATGCTTCTGCTGCCATAGCAGGAAGTGAACCAAGAAGCTCGCCACCTAAAGCAAAGTCACCTTTTTCTGTTGGCAGAAAATCTGATATTGTTTCACCAGCGTTAACTAATTGTGCAAACGCATAATCTTTTGGTCTTCTAAATTTTTCAAAACCTCCAAATTGATCAGTAGGATTTTCTTCTTTAAGTTTATCCATGTATTTTTGAAACTTGTTTCCATAATAATTAATAGGGTCAGTATCTCTTTTACCCTCTTCAGTTATTTTGTATTGACCTATTGCATATTTCATAAAATTAGATTGATTAGCATTGTATGTTTCCATGCTAACAGGTTTTAATTTTTCAGCTTGTCTTTTTTGATTAACAAAATTTAAAACATTTTCTGCTTCAATATCATTACGTGGAACAAATAAACCTTCTTGAGATAAAGCAGGTTTGTCATCAACCACCTCTTCTACTTTTAAATAAAGCGGGTAATTTAAACCTGTTCTACTTGGTTCTATTGTAATCGTTTGATACCCTGGAGGGGTCATGTCATTTGGATCTGCCATACTAATTACTTCCTCCTAAATTTTCATTAAATGTTGGTGCACCACCTGTGCCATCATCGGTTCCACCTAATCCTGCTGTTGAATCTGTTGGAACAAATTCATCTTGTATTGCGGACGAACTTATAACTATATCTTGTCCTGCTGTTTGACCAACAAAGGAGTTGTAAGGAATATCTGATATTAAACTGTCATACCCTTCCCCAAATCTATTAAAATTCAACATGTCTGATTTTAATTTTGCTTCAATTTCTTCATACACAACCTGTAGTGAAGCTCTAATTGCATCTGAACCTCTTAAATTATAAATGTTAAGTGAATCTTTTGCGTTATCAATATCATCTTTGTTAAGTCTTCCTGAGTCTTTACGAGATCTTGCAAGAGCATAATAAATTGAATTTAGTTTAACTTCGTTCTGCGGTATTGATGGATTAAAGAAAGCTCTGTAAATTTCATATGCTTCGTCTCCTTCTGCGTTCATAAAGTTTTCACCGTTTTTATCACCATCTTTGTTGTATCTAACATACTCTTGTTTTAAATGACTAAGAACACCATTTTCAATTTTTCTAACTTGCTTGTCATAAGCCTTTTGATCAATAGCACCTTTTTCTTTTAATGCGTCCATAATATCAAACGCTGTTGAACCTGCACTTTGTGTAAATCTTTGGAATAAACCAGGCAAACCAATGATGCTAGGATCTAACATAATAGATTGTTGAACTTCTCTAATAAATTTTAAGTTTTGTTTTGAGTTGTTAATTCTACTTGATAAATCCATTAGCTGTTTTGCGTTAGGATCTAGATCACCTTTATTGTTTAAAGTAAAATTAGTAACAATAGCTTCAGGGCGAGGAACATATTTAAATGTACCGTTATCATTAACAGGAAAATAAGGAATAGGAATTCCGTTTGCATCGTTTTGTAAGTACCCCATAGCAAATTTACCTGTTGATTGATCAAATAACACCTTACCATCTTTTTCATATTGATCTTTTAATAATTCGTAATGTCTTTTCATTGCTTCTTGATCCGTGTCATATTGATAGTTGTAATACATTTTAGAAAGATCACGCATGTACGTTTTATTTCTTTGTGCTTCATCAAAATTAAAACCAAAAGCTTTCATAATAATTTCACCTTGCAATGCTTTTGATGCATTTTCTGATGCTTGTTTTGTATCTAAAATATATTTTCTTCTTGCCGCATCTTCTGCTTGTTGTTCTTTACGAGCTATTGCTTTCGCTTCTCTCTCTTTACCTCGTATTGCTGCAACATCTTGAATAAATGCATCGCCCGCTCTTGCAATAGAGGGAGCTATTGTGCCTCCAGGTGTTGGTTGCATTAACGCAAGACCTGCTCTTGCAAGGGCTAAGTTTTTCTCAAAACCATAATTAGGAGCTTCTGCAGGTTCATCTGCATACAATCTATCATACTCCGCAGCAATATCTTCTGTTGATCTTGTAGGTACAAGTTCTGCCATTGCTGCTTGATATGCTCTAGGATCTACTTGATCCGCTGTTAGTGCTAAAGCTTCCATAATACCTGTATCATCACCACCTAAAGGACCCGTGATCCGTGATTGTGGGTACGAGATTACTCCCGCATCTGATTCAACTGCTGCTTGTTTTGGTTGTAATCTAGCACCGCTGTCTTCTGGCATCATTGGTTGTTGCCCTTGAAACATTGGTCTGTCAAAAACATTAGCTACCATATTACCTACTGACTATAAAACGCACCTAGGCCGCCAAGACCTGCTAGACCTCCTCCGACCGCTGCTGCTAATGGATTAGTATACGGTATTGGCTGTTGACTCATAGACTGTTGAATAGAAGGAGTCGCTGCCAAAATATCAGAACCAAACTGAATTCGTTGTCTAGGCTCTAAGCTTTGTGCTGTTCTAAATCTAAAGTCTTCATCTGCTAATGCTTGATCTCTAGTTCGTTGAACTTGACCAGCACCAAGTAATGATTGAATACCTTGTTGTCCTAAACCAAATTGTTGTGCACCAAGATTACCAAAACCTAACGCTTGTTGTCCCGCTGCTTGACCAAGTTGACCATAGACAGGAGCTGCTTGTAGTTCTCTTGCTCTTGCTGATTCACTCGTTCCTATTGCTGCTTGTTGCGCTTGCATAAAGTTTTTAGATAAATCTTCAAAAACTCTTTTTGATTTTATGTCTTGTAAATTTTTTGCTAATTCGGCTTCTTGTACACCAAACCGTGCACCACCAAAAGCTCCTGCTTGTTGTGCTTGACTTGCAAGATTTGACTGAGCTTTTGCTGCTTGCTCATCCATTTGTTGTAAAGCTTTTTTAGTTACATTAGCTTGATACTGATTCATAAAGTCTTGTGTATTTGCTTGTGTAGGATCGTACTGTTGTTGTGCCGCTTGTAAAGAAGGTATGCCTAAAGCAGTCGTACCCATAGCCGACGTAAGACCTTGTTGTGCTTGATTAATAAAAGGTTGAAAAGAGGCTACACCTGTTTGTTGTCCTGTTGTAGGATCAATACCCATCTGTTGTGCCGCTTGAGAGAAAGCTGCTGATTCTGTCGGTGCAAAACTAGCTATGCCACGTTGAAACTGATCTACAGGTGTATCTAAAAGACCTGGATCTTTTTTATCTCCCGCTTTTGCACCAGGAGGACCTTTAAACTCTGGATCGTCTATTTCCTCTTGTGTATAAACTTCAGTTCCGCCATACACAGAATCCAGAAGTCGTCTTCTATAATCTTCTAAAAATGGTGCTTCTCTAGCTATCTGTGTTGATGTTTGTGCTACCATTAAGCTACTCTCTGACCCATTTTAGCAAGTTTATCTTGTAGTGCGTACATAAAGTCTGCACCTTTTTCTCTTGCTTCACTTGCATTTTTAGCACCCATCATTACACCTGCACCATTAACAGCATCTGTTCGTTGTACAAACTCGCCGTCACTTAACATTGCAGGTATTGAATCACTTGTCTTTGTACCAGGTCCACTTATCTGACCTGTTTTTCTTGGAAACACATCTCCACCTTTTGCCATACCCATAATACCTTGACCTGTAGCTGCGGAATATTGAACAGGTTCCATTGCTTTTAATCCGTTAACTGGTTGTTGTCTCATCATACCGCCTGCGGCTGCATATGTAGGAGTTAAATTTTGTATTCGTCTTTCCTCTGGTGGTCTTTCAAATTGTCCACCATAGAATTTATCTACTGCACTCATATATTCACTTGCATCAGGAACGTTTGCTTTATCTCTATCTTCTTTTGCTGCTAAATAAGATAAGTAAGCAGGTAAGCCTGTTGCTATTGCTTGCATACCAAAAGAAGGTTTTGGATTTTCGTCTGTGCCTCTTTGAGAAAAAATAGTATCAATAAATCCTCCTGGTTTACGAGTATCCATTTTATTCATTAGATTCTGCATTAATTGAGTTCCTCCTCTTCCTGCTCCTCCTCCTTTGCCTGTAATAACTTTAAACTCTTCAGGAGACATACGACCACCTGTCATTCTATCTATCATGCTTATATTGTCCGCACCTTTGTATCCTGCTATGCCAGACATACCCGCTTTAATTAAAGCATCTTGTACTTTGTCGCCTGATAATAATGATGCGATACCTGAGCCAAACATTGCTCCAGGCGCTCCAAACATGGAACCGCCAATAATAGGTGCTGCTATCTGCAGACCTTTTTCTAATATTCCTCGTAAACCTTTAAGCATAATCTCCTAATAACCTGCAATTTATGTGATTGTCGTATGCAAGGAGGCCGCCCTTGGATAAATAAGCCTATTTAATTATATATTTATAGGCAAATAATTGCTATATGACAATAGATATTTGCAAGTAGAAAGGAAAAGCATGGCTAAGAAGAAACAACAAACTGAACAAGTCTTAAAGTTTGACACTATTAGACCTTTTGGTCCAACAATAATGAGAGGCAAGATGCCTGACTTTATTACTGAAATGCTAGATAAAAAAGCAACAGAAATGTTAACAGATGAAAAATTATCAAAAGAGTTTGATCATTCAGGTAACTTAGCAGGTAATGTTAAACAAGAAGTGCGTTATCCTCAAGACTGGATGAACACAGAGGAGTTTATGCCAATGGTTCAATTAATTGGTGAGATGGTTAAAAACTATATTTCTATACCACCAGCAAGTGAAACAATTAAACCAGAGTTTGTTGGTAAGATGGTTATCGAATCTATGTGGGCCGTGAGCCAATGGTCAGGAGACTTTAATCCTTTTCATATACATGAGGGTCAACTGTCTGGTGTTTGTTACTTACGAGTGCCACCAAGTCTACCTGATGAGTATGCGAAAGAAGATCACTATCCAACTGTTGGCGATATATGTTGGTTCAATGGTCAAGCGGCGACGTTCAGTGGACATAAGCATCAAGAATCTCCAAAGGTTGGTGATATATTTCTGTTTCCAAATTGGTTAGCACACGGCGTGTATCCGTTTAGAACACCAAATGAAGAGAGAAGATCGGTATCTTTTAACTTACATTTGATTAAAAAAGACGAGCCACAGCCTTTAGAAAACTAATGCAACATCATAAAGAGACAAAGTTTGTCATGTACGTTGATGATTTTTTAGATGAAGCTACGTTAAAGTCACTTCAAGATACAGTTACAAAGCTTGAATATCAGGAAGTAAAAAATCCAGAGGGTCAACTATATGGTATGCGACATACTTTTAACAAAAGTATTCACAGTGATCCTTTAGTTAATTTAATTAAACAATATTTCTTTCCACATAGAAATCTTGAACCAATATCCGTAAGTGCACATTTACGAGAGAATAACAAAGAACCTTTGTTTCATACTGATGATGATAAAAATAATGTTGCTAACTTTCTTTTATTTGTAAAGGGAGAACCTTTACTTAATAATGGTACAGGTTTTTTACATAATGAAAAGTTATCATCACATATAGGTTTTGTAGAGAACAGAGCTTTGTTTTTTAACGGCTTAAAAATACCACACTCAGATTTACAATCGTTTGGAGATAGCTCGAATAGATATACTCTTAATATTTTTTACAGAGAAGTAACGAAAAAAGATGGCGCTTTTTGATATAAATAAAACACCTATGGTTCGTGTGACGTGGTTAGATGCTCGTGATACAGAGACAGGTTGGCTTGATATAAAAGAAGTTATGGATGCTCCGTTGGCCGTGTGCAAAGAAGTAGGGTGGATGATTCATAATAGTAAAGAAAAAATAATTATTATGAGATCTTACAGCAAAGACAAAGAAGACGTGTCTGGAGGAGGTGCAATAGCAATACCTAAAGGTTGGATAAAAAAGATAGAATATTTAACAGTGAGTTACAGTGAAAAATAAAAAAAGTATTTATGTTCAAGATAATTTTTTTAATGAAGAAATATTTAAAACAATGCAAAAAGAAATTATTTCATTAGAGTTTAGATCTAGATACAATGATATTTCTAAAGGAGAAAATAATTATGGAGATCATCAAAGAACTTATCATCATGTAGAATTGCATTCTGATGCTAAAATTGTTTTAGAGGTTAAAAAAAATATAAAAAAATATTTTAACTATACTGTAAAAAAAATAAAATCTAATTACTTTTTAAGTTTTCCTAATACGCCTGCTATTCCTCATGAAGATGATAGTGAATACAATTGTTTAATTTATATTGTAGGTGATAAATTAATTAATAATGGTACTGGATTTTACGAAAAATTAAATAATAAATATCATCTTAATACACATATAGGTTTTAAAGAAAACAGAGCAATTTTTTTTAACTCTAAAATTGGTCACAGTTCTTTACAATTTGCAGGAAACTCTACACCAAGATATGTAATGGCTAATTTTTGTTATGACTAATAAAATATTTATAGGTACACCTTGTTATGGTAATATGATTACCGCAGATTATTTTAAAAGTTGTTTACAGCTTACAGCTTTAGCAGCTACTAAAAAAGTAGAGTTACAATTTGGTACAATCGGTAACGAGTCTTTAGTAACAAGAGCTCGTAACACATTGGTGCAGTTGTTTATGGATGACAAACAATATACTCATCTTTTATTTATTGATGCTGATATAGCTTTTAACCCTGAATCAATATTTCGTATGTTAGATTTAGATGAAGATGTGGTAACGGGAGTATATCCACGAAAGGTGATTGATTGGACAAAAGCTATTAGAAGAGTAAAAGAAAACCCAAAAATTAAAGAAGATGAATTACACGCAGCATCTTTGCAATATAATTTAAACGTTAAAAATCCAAAAAAAGTAATAGTAAAAAAAGGATTTATTGAGGTTTTAGATGGTGCTACAGGTTTTATGTTAATCAAAAGAAACGTTTTTAAAAAAATGGCATTGGCATATCCTCATCTTAGATTTAAATCAGATCAACATTTAGGAGATCCTCATGATAAAACATTTGGATATCACGACACATCTGATTGGAACTATGCATTTTTTGACACTATGATAGAGCCTGATACCAAAAGATATTTATCCGAAGACTATGCTTTTTGTCGTTTATGGCAAAAAATAGGTGGTAAAATATACGCTGATATTGTTAGCGGTATGACACACATGGGTAACTACTCATTTAAAGGCAACGTAAGTACACAATTTAAAGAGGCAAAATGAAAAAATATTATATTATGAATAACGTCATCGACAAAGCAGAAAATTTTAAAATTTATAACAACTTAATAAATACAGCTATGTGGAGTTTAAATAGATTCTCCATTGCTACAGATAATTTAGAATCCTCAATCAACAATTTTCCAGGTATGGTTGTTGAACAAGAGGGTCAAAGTTACAATCCTTATTTATCAGGTTATTTTCATTCTTTAACAAGCACTGTAAAAAATGTATTTCAAAATCAATACAATTTTAGTTTGCCAAATAATATCTACAGAATTCATTTGGGTGCAAAAAATGACAAAACTGAAACTCTTTTTCACTCTGATGTAGAGGAAAGTGGATCTTGGACAATTTTAGGATTTTTAACACCTGTTTGGAAAGCAGAATATGGGGGACAAATCAATATAGAGGGTGAGGAAATAGAGTATATTCCTGGGAGATTTATTGTTTTTAAATCTAATATTTTACACAATGGCGGGTTTGTAGCCAATAATAATTTAGACTATTGGAGAATAAGTCTAAATATAATTTTAAAATAAGGTTTACTCTTTAATTTTCGTTAAATTTGTTTAAAATAATACAACATGAAATTAGTTGATTTAAAATTCCAACCAGGCATTGATAAACAAGATACCGCTTACTCAGCAGGGGATCAACGTAAGTATGTTGACTCAAATCTCGTGCGTTTTCACTACGGAAAACCTGAAAGATGGAATGGTTGGTCATATTTACCAGATCCTAATAAAACTGTCGTGGGCGTGGTCCGTGATACGCATAGCTGGATTGGTTTAGACGGAACCAGATACCTTGCTTTAGGTACAGACAGAAAACTATATTTATACTCAGGTAGTGCCCTTTATGACATTACACCAATCAGAGAAACAGCAGCTTTAACAAATCCATTTACGACAAACGGTA
>Ga0208898_1001795_pt1 | contig 13777 bp, 19 predicted proteins | sample VirMetDEL_Mar_4_FD_184513 | JGI IMG/M metagenome (GOLD analysis project Ga0208898, IMG submission 184513) | Aqueous microbial communities from the Delaware River and Bay under freshwater to marine salinity gradient to study organic matter... | ecosystem: Environmental > Aquatic > Marine >...
TACGTGGTATCAGTACTCCTTAGGTGGTATCGTAAGTGCTAGTATTGGTATGCGTTCCGTATCTAAGTTCTTTACAGGGAAGAAGTAATGGCGTTTAAACTATCAAGTCGTAGCCTAGCTAAGATGGAAGGCGTAGACGAAAGCCTTGTGTCTGTAGTTAAACGTGCTATTGAACTAACCAAGGTAGACTTCGGAGTAATCTATGGTCTACGTACAGTAGAAGAGCAAGAGAAGCTTGTAGCTGCAGGTAAGTCCCAGACTATGAAGTCTAAGCACTTAGAGGGACGTGCAGTAGACCTTATGGCTTACGTAGATGGTAAGGGCGTATGGGAGTTGAACGTATACGATGACCTCTGTGATGCAATGAAAGAGGCAGCTAAGGAGCTTGGAGTAGCTATCAAGTGGGGTGCAGCTTGGTCAGAGGGTGACATCCGTAGTTACCCCGGTACAGCTGAAGACGCTATGATGGCTTATGTAGATTTACGCCGTAGTCAAGGGCGCAGACCCTTTATTGATGGCCCTCATTTTGAGTTGATGTGATATGGCTACAACTAAAGATGTAGAACGTTTACCTAGTGGTAAGTTGAAGTACCGGGGTGAGACGTACCCAGGTTACAACAAACCTAAGAAGACTCCTGGTGGATCTAAGAAGAGTGCTGTCTTAGCTAAGAAGGGTGACCAAGTAAAGGTTGTACGCTTTGGTGATCCGAACATGTCTATCAAGAAGGATAACCCAGAGCGGCGTAAGAACTTCAGAGCTAGACACAGTTGTGATACAGCTACAGATAAGTTCACTGCACGTTACTGGTCATGTAAGGCTTGGTAATGTGTGGGTAGCTATTATACTGGCTTGTACTAATCAGATGGCTACGTCTTGCCAGGTATTCGCTAACAAAAAAGAGATGTTCTACGGTGAGACTGCGTGTAACGCTGATGCAACCAAGATGGCTGAATACTTAGTAAGCCAAGGTGTATTTGCAGTACCTCTGTGTTTTGAAATAGGAGAGTCAGCGTAATGGCTAAGACTAAATCAACAGTTAATGCAGCAGGTAACTACACTAAGCCTACGATGCGTAAGAACCTTGTAGCTAAAGTGAAGGCTGGCGGTAAGGGCGGTAAGCCTGGGCAGTGGTCAGCACGTAAAGCTCAGATGGTAGCTAAGCAATACAAAGCTAAGGGTGGAGGCTACAAGTCGTAATGAAAGCACCTCAGAAATCACTTAAGAAGTGGGGAGATGAGAAGTGGGGTACTAAGTCAGGTAAGCCCTCTACTCAAGGTAAGAAAGCTACAGGTGAGCGTTACCTCCCTAAGAAAGCTAGAGATGCTTTATCTCCTGCAGAGTACTCCGCTACAAGTGCAGCCAAGCGTAAGGGTACTAAGCAAGGCAAGCAGTTTGTAGCCCAGCCTAAGAATATCGCTAAGAAGACAGCTAAGTATAGGAAGTAGTACTATGATGATGAGTTTGATGTTAGGGGAGCCCCCTGAGGTTGACCCTAAGAACCGTGACCGTGCAGAGAAGTACTGGATGTATGGTGCTACTGCAGAAGAGCTAGGTAAAGCTTGGAATAAGGATGCAGACATTGCAGCCCTTAAGACTTGTGGTAACTGTGAGTACTTCGATAACCGTGCTCGTACTTTGAAAGCGTTGAACATTGAGTCAGGCTTGGGTGCTTGTACTAAGTTTGAGTTTGTGTGTAGCCAAGAGAAAGCCTGCCAAGGGTGGGACTGTAAAGACATTGATATGATAACGGAAGAGGATTAAGACTATGATGAACAAAGGCATGAAAGCTCTTAAGAAAGAAGCACCTGAAGTAGCTAAGAAGATGGGCTATATGAAGGGTGGTATGACTAAGAAGATGGGTTACAACAAAGGCGGCTCAGTACCTTGTGGTGCTTCTATGGCTGCTGAACGTCCAATGAAGAATATGAAGTAATGAAGTATTATCATAAATATAAAGAAGCACTGGAAGCTAAGGGCTACCGTGTAGATGAGCATGGCTACGTGTGGGACTCAATGGGTAACCAGTCTGCTGGTGAAGACAACTACGGTAACGTACAGAGTAAGGACGTTAACGTTAATACTATCTGCCAGGAAGCAGACCTTGCAAGCCCAGCGCCTGTTAAAAAGACTCCTGCTAAGAAGGTAACTAAAAAGGTAGAGGCTAAAGATGAGGATCTGGAAGTGGTACGAGCACGTGATGAAAATGGACATTTCATTGCTGACAACCCCGATACTCCTGATGTGAATGAAGCTTGGGTAGTAAAGACAGTTAAGAAGGCTGCTAAAAAGAAATGAGCTTACTCAATCAGGGCAAACCAGCACGTATGCGTTCTGTGTATGGTCACAACAGTGGCACTGCTACAGAGGTTGTATATACATGCCCTGCTAACTGTGTAGCTGAGGTTACGTTTATCCACATAGTTAATGGTGGTGGTAGTACAAACTCTGTAGATGTAGAATGGTATGTAGCAGCTGATAACTACACGTCTCACTTTCTTTCAGGTAAGAGTTTAAATGCAGGTGATTACGTTACTTTCTCCGACATTGACCTAGTACTACAGCCGGGTGACAAGATACAAAACGTACCTACTTCCGCTGGTCATATTGACACTATCCTTACTGTAACTGAGACGTTTGTACCTGTTGGCTAACACATAGCGGGTATTCCAATATAGCAGTTCTAAACCTTACTGTTTTGTAGTATAACTGTACATGCCAAGAACGGCATAACACAGGAGACTACATAATGTACTTAACATACGACTACCCAAGCCAGTTTAAAACTACAGTAATTGCTACAACCAAACGCACTCTTAAAGCTGTAGCTAAGTTTTTATCTGATATAGGTGCATCTATTGCAAGAGCACAGCAGATGAGAGCAGACTATTACTTACTGAATAACATGAGTGACAAACAGCTTAAAGATATTGGTGTTACCCGTGGTGAGATCAAGCAACGGTTCTACGGAACAGACAGTGAAACATAAGAAAGTAGTGTAATGGCACGACAACTTACAGAGAATCAAGTTAAGTTCTTAGAGGTACTCTTCGATGAGGCTGGCGGTGACGTAGTGAAAGCTAAGAAGCTTGCTGGCTACAGCGATAACACGCCTACGAGGCTTATCATTGATTCTCTTAAGGATGAGATCTTCGAGGGTACTAAGACGTACATGGCACGTATTGGACCTAAGGCAGCTGTAGCGTTTGGTCAGGCTCTTATTGACCCTACAGAGCTAGGTGTAAAAGAGAAGATGGCTGCAGCCAAAGAAGTACTTGATCGTGCAGGTATTGTAAAGACGGAGCGTGTGGAGGTACAAGCCTCAGGTGGTTTGTTTATCCTCCCACCTAAAGAGCAAGATGATACGAGTAACTAAGACTAAAGAACGTGAGAGCATAGGCTACTGGATGTTGCCTAAGCCTGACTTTAAAGTAAAGAGATGGGAGAGAATCCCACGATTATCGCCTCAAGTACCATTTGGTTACGAGATAGACCCGGATGATGAGGACTGGCTTAAACCTATTACTAAAGAATTAGAGCTTTTAGTACTTGCAAAGAAGCATCTAAAGCAGTATAGTTACAGGGAAGTCAGTGCTTGGCTATCAACACAGTCAGGCAGGTATATCTCACACATGGGGTTGAAAAAGCGTATAGATGTCGAAAGAAAACGTAAGTCACTTGCTGCAATTAAACGCAAGCTTGCCCAGCGGCTCGAAAAAGCGCTCAGGCAGTACGAGATCCTCGAAAAAGAAAGACTCGGTTACTACACCTACGAAGAAGACGAACAAGACAGCAGTACCCGCCCAAGTTAAACCTGCAGAGTTTGACCCTATTGCTGCTCAAGAGGTGGTCTTTCAGCCTAACCCTGGGCCTCAGACACAATATCTAGCCTCTGCAGAGCGTGAGGTACTATATGGAGGCGCAGCTGGCGGAGGTAAATCGTATGCCACACTAGCAGATCCGCTACGTGACTTGAATAACCCAGACTTTAGTGGCCTACTTGTACGTCACACTACAGAAGAACTTAGGGAACTCATACAGAAGAGCCAAGACCTGTACCCTAAAGCAATACCCGGTATAAAGTGGTCTGAACGCAAATCTCAGTGGACCACACCCCGAGGAGGGCGTCTTTGGATGTCCTACCTCGACAAAGACACAGACGTTATGCGCTACCAAGGGCAGGCGTTTAACTACGTAGCCTTCGATGAGCTTACGCAATGGCAGTCACCCTATGGGTGGAACTACATGCGGTCTCGATTACGTAGTAGTTCCAAGGAGTTAGGCCTCTATATGAGGGCTACAACCAACCCTGGTGGTCCAGGCCACTCTTGGGTCAAGAAAATGTTTATTGATCCTGCCCCGTCTAACACGCCTTTCTGGGCTACAGACATTGAGACAGGTGAAACGCTTACCTACCCTAAGGGTCACAGTAGAGAAGGTGATCCACTGTTTAAACGTAGGTTTATACCTGCAAGCCTATTCGATAACCCTCACCTAGCTGAGAGTGGCGACTATGAAGCGATGCTTCTGTCTCTACCTGAGCATCAAAGGAAGCAACTACTTGAGGGTAACTGGGATGTCAACGAAGGTGCAGCCTTCCCTGAGTTCAACAGGAACATACACGTAGTTGAACCCTTTGATATACCAGACTCTTGGACTAAGTTCAGGGCGTGTGACTACGGGTATGGCTCCTTTACGGGGGTTGTGTGGTTAGCAGTAACACCTTCAGAGCAACTCATAGTTTATAGAGAGTTGTACTGCTCTAAGGTTACAGCTACAGACTTAGCTGATATGATCTTAGAAGCTGAAGCTAGGGATGGTACTATACGCTACGGGGTGCTTGACTCCTCACTATGGCATAACCGTGGTGATACTGGTCCTTCACTAGCTGAGCAGATGAACATGAAGGGATGTCGCTGGCGTCCTTCAGATAGATCAAAAGGCTCACGTATATCTGGTAAGAACGAACTACACCGCAGACTACAGGTAGATGAATACACAGAGGAACCTAGGTTAGTATTCTTTTCTACGTGTACCAACACAATAGCACAACTACCGTCTATCCCACTGGACAAAAGAAACCCAGAAGATGTAGATACTAATGCAGAAGACCACTTGTATGATGCGTTACGTTATGGTATAATGACAAGACCACGTAGTTCTCTATGGGATTACAATCCAGCTAAAGATCAACGTTCTGGATTTCAAGCTTCAGACTCAACATTCGGGTATTAAAATATGGCAGACATTGAAGACGTAAACTTCGACACAGATGAAGTAGTAGCAGCTGAAAACGGCAGCGATAAACTCTTTGAGTCTGTTAATAGCGTAGTTAGCTTCGTTAAGGATCGCTTCGGACGTGCAGAGGATGCTCGACTTGTAGATGAAGAGCGTTGGTTACGTGCTTATCGTAACTACCGTGGGCTTTACAGTTCAGACGTACAGTTCACTGACACAGAGAAGTCACGTGTATTTGTTAAGGTAACTAAGACTAAAACACTTGCAGCCTACGGACAGATCGTAGACGTACTCTTCGGTAACAACAAGTTCCCTCTTGCAGTAGACCCTACTGTACTACCAGACGGTGTAGCTGAAGCTGTACATATTAACGTAGATCCTAATGCCGATAAGGCGGGTGAAGGTGGAAGGGCTGTCACAGAGAACGTAGCAGCCCCTACAGCGCTGTTAGGCGATGACGGTAAGCTACTACCCGGAGAAACGATCATTGATCTACAGGAGCGCTTAGCGGGTCTCAAGACTAAGTTGTCTCCTGTTAGCGATAAGATCATCGAAGGTGACGGTACTACTCCTACTACAGTGTCATTCCATCCTGCGATGGTAGCAGCTAAGAAGATGGAGAAGAAGATCCACGATCAGCTTAATGAGAGTGGTGCATCCAAGCATCTGCGCTCAATGGCTTTCGAGATGGCGTTGCTTGGTACAGGCGTAATGAAGGGTCCATTCGCTGTAGATAAAGAGTACCCTAGCTGGGGTGAAGACGGTGAGTACTCCCCTCTCGTTAAGACTGTCCCTGAGTGTAACCACGTATCTGTATGGAACTTCTACCCTGACCCTGAGTCTACCTCAATGGATGACGCAGAGTACGTAGTTGAGCGTCACAAGATGTCACGCAATCAGCTGCGCTCTTTGAAGGGACGCCCTTACTTCCGTGATGATTCTATTGAGAACGCTATCGCTCAAAGCCCCGACTACGTGCGTAAGCACTGGGAAATGAAGATGGAAGACGATGACATCTCTGCTCAGTCTGAGCGCTGGGAAGTTATGGAGTTCTGGGGTTTCGTTGATGTAGACATCCTAGAAGATAATGGCGTTAAGATCCCTAAAGAGTTACGTGATCTAAACGAAGTAAGCTGTAACATCTGGGTATGTAACGGTGAAGTACTACGTATGGTGCTTAACCCCTTCAAACCAGCACGTATTCCTTATTACGCCACTCCTTACGAGCACAATCCATATAGCTTCTTTGGTGTAGGTATCGCTGAGAACATGGACGATACGCAGACCTTGATGAATGGTTTTATGCGTATGGCTATTGACAATGCTGCACTTTCTGGTAACCTTATTATGGAAGTCGATGAGACTAACTTGGTTCCAGGACAAGACATGAGTGTGTACCCTGGCAAGATCTTTAGGCGTCAAGGCGGTGCTCCGGGTCAGGCTATCTTTGGTACTAAGTTCCCTAACGTAGCACAAGAGAACATGCAACTCTTTGACAAGGCTCGTGTCTTGGCTGATGAGAGTACAGGCTTCCCTAGCTTCGCACACGGTCAAACTGGTGTCTCAGGCGTAGGGCGTACAGCTTCAGGTATCTCTATGCTTATGTCTGCAGCTAACGGTAGTATCCGTAGTGTAGTTAAGAACGTAGATGACTATCTGCTTGGCCCCCTAGGTAAAGCTTTCTTCTCGTTCAACATGCAGTTTGACTACGATGAAACTATCAAGGGTGACTTGGAAGTTAAAGCATCAGGTACTGAAAGCTTGATGTCTAACGAGGTACGCTCACAGCGCCTAATGCAGTTCTTGCAGGTAGCGTCTAATCCTAACCTTGCACCGTTTGCTAAGATGGATTACGTCATTCGTGAGATCGCTAAGTCTATGGACCTAGACCCAGACAAAGTGACTAACTCTATGCAGGATGCTGCTATTCAGGCTGAGCTATTTAAGAAGTTCCAAGAGCAGAACCCACAGCCACCTCAACCGCAAGGCCCAGCGCCAGGACCAGAAGGTCAAGCACCAGCGGGAGCAAACGTACAAGACACTACAGGATCAGGTGGAGCGCAGATGGGTACAGGCACAGCGCCTCAACCCGGTGAGCAAGGATTTAGTGGGAACGTAGCCTAATGAGTGGTATCACTAGACTGTTAGCTAAAGAGCTTAGCTCTGCGCTGGGCATTACGGATAACCCTAATGCTTTTAAAAGTTCAATTCCTAAATCAAGTATGAACCCACTCGTTAAGAGTAGATCAGAACTTAGCGAAACTGAAGGTGATTTTTACAGTCCTGTACTGTCTACTATAGAACAAATGACTATAGGAAAAAAGGGCAGTAAGGGGGAGAATATATCTGCTTTCTTACAAAAACGTGCGCCTAATGTAGCCAAGTCGGAGCTAGACTCTTTTGAACTTGACTTAGACCCACAACGTCTATACACTAGAGAAGAGTTATTAAAACTTGCTAAAGAAAAAGGCTCTACTAAATACTCGATAGAAAAAGTAGACTCTTATGGCGATGAAATGGAGGAAGCCCAAAGACAGTTTGTACAAGATGAAGAGGTAGATTTTGTAATCCTAACTCTACAAGGCGAAAAAAACTATCTTAGAGGAGAATATGATGCCCACTTTGGAGGAACAAAAAACTTAGGTCATACACGGTCTTCTATTAGGCGTGAAACTCCAATAGAGGGTAAAGAAATAAAGGATGGTGATTCATACCTTCTTATGGAGGAGATTCAAAGTGACACCGCTACAAAACGTAGCGCTAACAATGATGCGTATTCAATACTTGGTGTCACAGATGTAGACACAAAAGAAGATATTAGCAGACATATCTTTGAAACTTTTGATGACCTAGATACTGATTTCGGTTTAGACTTTGACGTAGATATTGATAAAGACGTATTAAATACTATACAAAAGTTTTATAGGGATGTATATATTAATCCTGAACTTAAGACTTTAGGAGATGTAAATATACAGAAAAAACTATTAAAGAATAAAGATGCATTAAAAGAAATATTAAAAAAAGAACACGGTATAACTGCCGTAGGTTTAGATATAGATAAAATATCGCATTCTGCAATACGTGACACGCTTCAAGGTGAAGGCGATATAGAAAACCCTTATCTCTCTGAGAAAATTGAAGAAGCAATTAGTTTTCTTAATTCTGAAATTGTAGATCACTACTCTGAAAAATTTAAAGTTCCAGATATTAAAAAGTCTCCAATCCTTAGCAGAAGTGACTACTTAAAAAAGTTAATACTTTCAAATATTGCATATGCAAAAAAGAATAACCTAACTAAAATAGTAATACCTAACTACAAAGAGATAGCTAGGCAAAGAACAGATACCTTTGATGAGGTAGTTGACTCTAGCAGTCCTTACTACGCAAAGTATGAAGAGGCAATGAAGACAGGAGAGCACGGTAAAGTTGCTCAAGAATACTTTGAAGGCGTATTTAAAAAGACTTATAAGGATGCATTAGATAAAGTTTTAAATACACTAAAAAAAGAATCTAATAACACTATTAAAATTGGAACACGAGAATTACGATATGGTGACCTTACACAAAAAAAGAGATACCGTACTAGCAACGCTACTGAAATAGATATATCTGAATTTGATTATAATCCAGAAAAACAACAATTAAGATTCTCAGAGGGTGGGTTAGTACAGAGGCGAACTAAATGAACGGCGCACTAAAGAAGTTAGTCAACGATAAGCAACTATGGGACGCTTACGTAGAGTACCTAGACGATAAGATAAGCTCTGCACACAAACGACTAGAGCAAGAGAATCAACCTGATAACATGTACAGGGTTCAAGGCGAGATCGCCTCACTACGTAGATTGAAATATATGAGGGACGAAATCAATGGAAGCCAATGAAGCTAAACAAATGGAGATGCTACTTCAAGAGGGTGGTATCGCAGATGACGGTACTACTGTAGACCCTGTAAGTGGGAATGAAGTACCTCCAGGTTCAATGGCAGAAGAGGTACGTGATGATGTCCCTGCTCAGTTGAGTGAAGGCGAGTACGTTGTACCTGCTGATGTTACACGCTACTACGGTGTTAAGTTCTTTGAGGATCTACGTACTGAAGCCAAGCGTGGCATGGGTCAGATGGAAGCTGATGGACGTATTGGTGGTGAACCAGTAAGTCAAAATATGGACAACCAGACCGAGGGTGCTCTAACTCCAGAAGAACTTGCAATGCTTCAGGAGATGGGCATGGCTGTAGGCGGTATGGTTACACCTCCACCTCAGGCTGTAGGTAACACTGGAGAGTACAACAAAGGCGGTCAAGTATTGTATGCGCAGGACGGTGTAGATGTAAGTGCTGCCAGCGCTTCTACGTCAGGCGTCAATCCTTACCAAGCTCAGTTCACACAAGGTATGGGTACAGCCTTTGCTCCAGGTTACCTAAGCCAACAGATCATTGAGGCTTCACAAGCCCCACAGTCAAGTATAGTTATGCTTTACTCTCCTGACGGTATTGCTGTGTCTGTGACGCTTCCTGCAGAGCAAGCTAAGTATGACCAGCTTGTAGCTGAGGGCTACACCACTGAGCCTGTAGCTACAACTACAGAGACTGCAGTACGTACAGGTAATGATGACGATCCACCACCCCCTGAAACTACGAAGGCGATGACGCCCGACTATACACGTATGACTACAGAAGAGTTAGCTAAAGCGTACTCACAGAACCAAACTGCAATGGCTATTATGGCAGGTATGGCTGCTATTAATCCTATCTTTGGTGCGTTTGGTGTTTGGGCTACTAACAATACTAAGAAGAAAATCATTGAAGCAGGGTATAAGCCGCCTGAAGGTGGTAGCATTTTCGACTTTGGCGGGAGCATTGTTGATGGTATTAAAAATCTATTAGGTCTATCTGATGAAGAGACTAAAGCTGTTGTAGCTCAAGTGAGTAGCGGTAATAAACCCCCAGTAGTAGAACAACAGGGCGGTGGTGATGATCCTTACGTTCCTGTAGTAGAAGACAGTGGCACATACACTACAGATGAAGACAGCGGTATAACAACTGTTGTACCTTCACAGGAAATACAAGACTCTGTTAACATACCAGAAGCAAGTGACGAACTAGACCCCTTCGGAGGTACTGGACCTGAGGTACAATCTGATAATTCTAGCTCTTACGGAGTTGGCACGTATAATACAGAGACAGGTTCTGGGGGTTTTAACGCAGGTGGCTTTGTATCTAAACGCTCCAAGAAGAACAAAAAGAAGTAACTACTAGACTACCAACATAACTATAAGGCTACCCAGCTACGGCTGGCCCCAACATAAGAGAGACCAAACTATGTCAACAGAATCAGCGGTTATCGAAACTAATTCCGTATCACACAAGCGTAACTTATCCCGTGTAGAACGGGATGAGGCAGAACTAAAAGAACTGCTTAAGCAAGCAGGGGTTACTCAAGATGAAACAGCAGAAGAACAACAAGAAGAAACCCCACAAGCGGAACCCGATAGCTCACAGCCTAGCGAACCCCAAGTTCAGGCAGAGAGTAGTACCAAACAAGAAGAAAAGCCAGAAGCCAAAGCACAAGAATCTACTACTGAGCTAAGCTCTGAAGAGAAGACGTTTAAGCAACGCTACTCAGACATCCGCCGCCACATGCAAGACAAAGAGCAAGAGTGGAAGATTAAGTTTGAGAAGCTAGAGCAACAACTCAATGCTGCAGCTAAGAACGAGTTGGTACTACCTAAGTCAGACCAAGAGATTGAAGCATGGGCTAAGAAGTACCCTGACGTAGCTGGTATCGTTGAAGCTATCGCAGATAAGAAGTCACGTGAGCGTTCAACAGAACTAGATAGTAGACTAAAAGAGATTGAAGGTATGCGTATCCAAGCTCAGCGAGAACGTGCTGAAGCTGAACTACTAAGCCTACACCCAGACTTTGAAAGTATCCGCAGTGATGACGCCTTCCACGACTGGGCAGAAGAACAACCTAAGTGGGTACAGGATGCTCTCTACGAGAACTCAGAGGACGCCAAGTCAGTAGCACGTGTTATTGATTTATATAAGAGTGACAATGGTATAAAGCCTACCAAAGGCTCTAGCTCTGATAAGTCTGCTGCCTCTTCAGTAAGGACTAAACGAAACACTACGCCTAGCGAAGATAGCTCTGCAAGCTACTTGAGTGAATCCAAGGTAGCCAAGATGTCTATCAAGGAGTACGAAAAGCGCTCAGAAGAGATCTTTGAAGCTCAACGTCAAGGCAAGTTTATTTACGATATGTCAAAGAAATAGATTGACATTACTTTAATTGTAGGTAAAACTATAGGCATGTACATTGTCAGGCACTAACTGCTTGTACATGCTTTTAACTAAGCACTAGCCACACGAAGAACTACCTCTAAGTATAGGCCCAGCGCTTGAAGGACGGCCATCCTGATAGCACTGCTGACTACCCTAAGACAACGAGCCTCTTTTAATGTGGATATGTAGTGTCTAACTTTCACGCCATATCTATAAAGGAGAATTATTATGGCTATTGGAACCGCTGGTGGTGGTTTTGACGGGAACTTCTCCCCGATTATCTACTCCAAACAAGCACAGATTGCACTTCGCCGTGCAGCTGTAACTAACGCAATCACTAACAACTCTTACTTTGGTGAGATTGCAAACCAAGGCGACACAGTTCGCATTCAAAAAGAGCCAGACGTAACAGTCAACGCTCTGCAGCGTCACACAGGTATCTCCGTAGAGAAGCTTGATGACTCTGACTTCTCGCTCACCATTGACAAAGCTAACTACTTTGCTTTCAAAATGGATGACATTGAAGAGCAGTTTGCAAACGTAGACTTCACATCTTTGGCTGCTGATCGTGCTGCCTATAAGATGGCTGACGCTATGGATACAGACGTACTGTCTTACCTCTCAGGTCACACTACTGCAGGCGCTTACATCACTACTACTTCTGGTGATGCACAGCACCCAACAGCAGGTAACTTGACTGGTGAATTGCTCACAGCAAACCACTTGGACGCAACTGACTTCGGTAACTTGACTATTGCTGCTACAGCAACTGCAGGTGACTCCGTACCATTGGCTCCACGTTTGCCAGGTGCAACTGCCCTGTCAGCTACTACTGTTTCTCCATTGACTGTACTTGCACGTATGGCTCGTAAGATGGATACACAGAACGTAGACGCACGTGGACGTTGGGTTGTTCTTGACCCAGTGTTTGTAGAGATGCTCAAAGACGAAGATTCACGCATGTTGAATGGCGACTTTGGCGGCTCAGGCTTGCAAAACGGTCTGGTATTGAACAACATTCACGGCTTCCGTGTTTATGTGTCCAATGCTTTGCCTGCTAAAGGCACTGGTGCTGGTACTTCAGGTACAACTGCACAAGACGCTAACTACGGTGTTATCGTAGCTGGTCAGGACGATGCTGTTGCTTCTGCTGAGCAGATCAACAAAGTTGAGAACTACCGTGACCCAGACAGCTTTGCTGACATTGTACGTGGTATGCATCTCTATGGGCGCAAAATTCTCCGCCCCGAGGCACTTATCACAGCACGTTACAACGCTGCTTAATTACACTTAGTCTGTCGGGCTGGTCTCTTAGGAGGCTGGCCCTTCAGCTTACTTAAGGGTAGGATAACTCTATGGCTACTTACGTATCGCTAGTTAATGAATTACTAAGACGCATGAACGAAGTCACACTTGATACAGCAGGTGATGGCTTTGATACCGTGCGTAACGTTCAAGCTCTAGCTAAGGATGCAATCAATAGTAGCATTAGACTTATTCTACAGACGGGTCAAGAGTGGCCCTTCCTCAAGACTACCTACACACAAACTCTTGCTGCTGGTACACGTCAGTACAGCTTCCCTGCAGATTACTCAAGTGTAGACTGGGATACTTTCTACATTAAAAAGCTTGAGTCAGAGCAGAACGGTCCTCGCCGCTTGAAGGCTATCTCCTACGAAGACTACATTCAGAACTATAGATCGTCTGACGATAGCGGTGATACAGTAAACGGTGAGTCTGCTCCCTCTGTAGTATATCAGACTTATGGTGAGTCTTTTGGTGTTACGCCTGTGCCTAACGCTGCGTATGAGATTGAGTATGTATACTGGTCTTTCCCTTCGGACCTTACACTATACAATGACGTATCAGTTATACCAGATCGTTTTAAACACGTACTTATTGATGGTGCAATGATGTTTATGATGCGCTTCCGTAGCAACGAGCAGAGTGCTGCAATGCACCAGAATAACTTTGAGGATGGCATTAAGTCTATGCGCCGTGTCTTAATGGATGATGCTATTGAGATCCGCTCTACAGTAGTTACACGAGGTAGTACATCTTCTTTTAGTGGCGGTTACTAATGGCTGATAATCTAGCCTCATTTAAAGTCTTCTGCCAAGGCGGTCTTAACACTAACCGTGATGTGTTATCACAGGGTGAGACTTCCCCAGGCTCTGCCGTGGCTTTGATTAACTATGAACCTGCTGTTACAGGTGGCTATAGACGTATTAGTGGCTTTAGTAATGATTACGGTAC
>Ga0208898_1001796_pt1 | contig 13776 bp, 16 predicted proteins | sample VirMetDEL_Mar_4_FD_184513 | JGI IMG/M metagenome (GOLD analysis project Ga0208898, IMG submission 184513) | Aqueous microbial communities from the Delaware River and Bay under freshwater to marine salinity gradient to study organic matter... | ecosystem: Environmental > Aquatic > Marine >...
ATTTCAGTAACCTTTTCGTCGCCGCCAAGGGCTTCCTTGACCCAACCGATCACCGTTTCCTCGGTGAGGTCAGCAAAGGGGATCAGGTTGTCGGGGCGCTGGAAGCCGATAGATCCGTACGCCGAACTGGAATACGCATCGTCATTCGCTGCAACCGTATAGTGCGCCGTGAAAACGAAACCGTCAACGGTTTCCCTTTCGAGGTTGGCGATTGCCCAAGTGAAGGTCGTATCAGCCATGAAAATAGTGGCAGTGGTTCCAGAGTAATCGGATTGCAGCCAGTTGGAAAGGGTCGGCTGTTCACCCTAGAGAAGGCGACTACTGGGCTTCAAGCTCGTCAGCAAGTGCGTAAAGGTCGGCGGTGTCCACCACCAGCTCGTACCAACCTTCACCGTGAGCTTCGTAGGAGTATGTAGATGCGATTTCGCGGATTGCGGCGGGGAGAGCGCCATACATCAAGGTGTTGGCTATGTGATCGCCATGCAACGGGTACTTACCAAAAGCGGTAAGCACAGCCTGCGCGGCAGGTGAAAGTTCAGTCATAGAAGTGGTAATGGTTACGAGGCTGTGGAAACTTGCATTTCTTGTCCCAGATCGCTGAGTTCTTCTAGGCAGCGTTGCTGGTAGCCCCACTCAGCAGCTTTGATAATTATTTCAAGATGATCACCACGGGCTGCTTTGCACCATTTCTGGATCAGCTCAGGGGGTGGGATCTTCTTGTAGTCTTTCTTGGTCATGGTTTCTAGGGAACTGTGGCCAGGGCAGGGTGTTGACGCACGCCTGCCCACCAACACTACCACGCATTGAAAAGGGCGGTGTGTACCGCCCCAGACGTTTTAACGAGTAGGACTACGACGCCTCAAGGGCTGCAACTTTGGCTTGCAGTTCAGCAATCATGCCCTGCTGATCTTGGATTGCCTTGATGCAGAGCGATACCATGTTGCCGTAGGCCAGCGAATCCGGAGTGCCGTCGTCGGCGTATTGGACAAAATCAGTCAACCCAGCATCGTGAACCTCCTCTGCAATCAAGCCGCCGAATTGTTTACCTTTGTCATCTTCTGTCTTGGTTTTATATGTAACTGAACGCAAGGCCATGACTTCAGACAGTCCCCACGGGGCGTTTTTGATGTCTGTTTTGTATTTGAAAGACGAAGTTGATCTGTAAAGAATACCACTAGCGTCCACAACAAGATTTGCAGCGCTGCCCGTGGTGTTGTTGTAAGGAGAATTGGCTAGTGTTCCCGTGTATGTACGACCTGCGTCTTCGACGGCGAACATTATGCCAGGCGTGCTGTTCTCGACGTAAAATCCATATGTTGAAGCGGTATTGCCGTCTGTTCTGATGTGAACGCGACTTACAGACCCGGAAGGTGTTGCGCCAATTCCAATTTTTCCATCGCTCGTAATCCTCATCCTTTCCGTCGGGCTGCTCGACCCGTCGGCGGTAGTGGAGAACACTAATCTGCCCGGCATGTCGTTAGCGCCAGGGGTGCCGTCAATCTGACATTTAATTAAAGCGGCGTTAGTTTCTAAATCCGTACCATCCGCTGCGGCAAATCTAATCTGACCAACTGTGTCTCCATCCGACAAAATCGTGTAATTACCAACCGAACCTCCCTTCGCTTTGCCTAGTGCAATAATTCCGCCATCGTCAAAAGACGACCAACTTGTAAATGAGGCGGCAAGTCCTCCGGACGTGTCTCCGGTTTGTAATTTTGCAGCAGCGCTGCTGCCCACTCCATAACTCGAAGGCGTGCCAACTAAAAGCTGCCCACTTGATGTGATGCGAGCGTGTTCGCTACCAGCGCCACCATTTCCCGTAAAAGAAAGTACTTGTCCAGCCAATCGAAGTTCCGTGCTTCCATTAGCATCATTGACGCCAACAACTTGTGGAATACCACCATTGTCCCAAATTGCTACATGAGCATTTGTTGTTGATTTAACTTGAAAAGGAAATCCAGGACTCGTAGTGCCAATCCCTACGCGCTGTGACGAGTCAATCGTGATGGCATCAGTATCGGCGGTACGCAACGAAAACTTGTGCGACGTAGTCGTACCGAGACTCATCGAAGTCGTAGCATCATTGTATTTAATTGCAGAAGCTACTGCACCTCCATTACGTCTCCAGTTTGTAAGAACAACACTTCCAGCGGCATTGTAAGTGCCTTCAACACGCTGAACTTCGTCACCAGCCGTGGAACTCTTGACTTCTAGTAACGCATTAACGCTACTAGTCCCCAGACCTAGCCTGCCGGAGCTGTCGATGCGGGCGCGTTCGGTGTTGTTGATGCCAAAAAGAAGTCCTTGAGCGGCTGAAGTCGTAATAGCCAGCTCTGATGTTGTCCCTCCGATAAGACCGTTTGCCCTGCCAATGCCGCCTATGTATGAACCGCTATTCGAAAAAACAGCCGCGCCATTATTTATATCCAGTGTCCCGTTAGGTGAAGTAGTGCCAATCCCTACGTTGCCTGATGAACTGATCGTTACTGATGGGCTTCCATCGTTGTAAAAAAATGTCCCGCCAGCACCCATGTAAATGGATTCATCACTTGTCAAGCTAGACCCATTAAAAAATCCTGCATAAGTAGAGTCAGAGTAAGTTGTGAGTTTTGTTGCACTGCCACCAAAGCGAGCAGTCCCTGCAACGTCTAACAGTTGCCCAGGGCTACTAGTCCCCAGACCTAAGCGGCCACTGGAGTCTAGGCGCATCCGCTCAAGCGAAGAAGTCTGAAAAATAGTTTCGTTAGACCCAATAGTCAAGTCACGGAAGGCTACGCCAGTCTGCACAGCCGTGATAGACGCAGCTCCTGTTACTGGATTCAACCGCAATGAAGCATCTTGTTTTGTCAGGGTTACAAAAGCGTTGGCTGTATCGCTTGTACCAATACCGACATTCCCACTCGCATCAACAAACAACCGCCCAGTGCCATTAGTCGAGATGGCTACTTGATCTGCGCCGGGGGAGTATAAACCGTTATCGGTAGTTCCTACAGAAACAGACGGTGCTGCAGCAGTACCAGAAGCAAAGATGCCGGAGGTAATTGTTGCTGTTGTTCCAGTAATTGAAGTAAATACACCGGTAGCAAAACTAGCTGTCGTACCAGTGGTAGTTGTTCCTGTTAAAGAAGTAAATGTCCCACTGGCAAATTGCGCAGTTGTTCCAGTTACCGTTAGACCAGAAACTGTCTGACCTTGGAGAGTGTTGCCAGAGATTGTTCCTGTAACAGTAATGTTGCCACTAAAGGTTGGATTCTGGACCAAACCAGAAATGGAAACACTTTTGTCAATTCCACCATCAGTAAAAGTGATGGTATCTACTTTGATTTGACCGTAAGCCATTTGTTTCTACTTTTTCTTTATTTTAACGTGAGCAATTGGTTAAGCCAATATCACTAATGGTCCTTGGATAATAAGACCACCTGCTGCACCGCCGGAGATCACACCTGAGCAAACAATGGCAGGTGTAACGCCAGATGGTGTAGTGACCCTGAGAGTACTTCCTGTAATCGAGGTAAAAGCTCCTGTCGCTCCAGTAACAGTTGCTCCTGAAACCCTGGTAGTAAATTGTCCGCTTGTAAAGGTTGCCGTTACACCAGTCGTAGTTGTTCCAGTAAGAGACGTAAAAAGGCCAGTAACAAACGTAGCTGTCACGCCAGTTGTCGTTACACCAACAAGTGATGTGAATGTGCCTGTTGTTGCTTGAACAACTGTTCCGGTAAACGTGGTACCGCTAAGAGTACCTGTAACCTGAACACCGGAAGCAAAAAAACCTGAACCAAGGACGTTCAAATCGCCAGATACAGTGGTGTTGGTAAATGCAAGATTTGCTGCAGCAAGTGTGTCAAAAACACCAGTTGTTGCATTTACAGTTGTACCAGTAATTGTTGAACCACTGAGGTTTACAAAAGTACCGGACGTACCTTCAACCACATCACCGGTGACTGTTGCTCCGGAAACACTAGTTGTAAAAACACTTGCAATTCCACTTAGGTTTGTGAAAGAACCCGTGTCACCTGTCACCAAAAGACCAGAAACACTGGTAGTAAATACACCTGTTGTGCCTGTTAGTGACGTAAAAGCACCAATGTTTCCAGTAACGGTTGCACCAGAGACACTTGTAACAAACGTGCCAGAAGTACTGTCGACTGTTGCAAAAATACCGGATGAACCACTAATAGTAGTAGCTGACACACGGCTATTAAAGACGCCAGAGATACCGGAGATGATCGTTGTGTTTACATTGTTACCGGTAATCGTGGCTCCAGAAAGAGTAGTGAATGTACCAGAAACGCCCGTCAGTGTTGAATAATTTCCAACGTCTCCGCTGATTGAGACTCCCGACAGAAATTGTGTGAAGACGCCGGAAACACCGCTTACGTTACCAAAGGCTCCTGTATTGCCGGTAACGGTTGCACCAGATACTCTCGTTGTAAAAGTTCCAGAAACACCGGTGGTGTTAGAGAAAAGTGCGGTATTTCCTGTAATGGTTGCTCCCGATAACTGCGTCGTAAAAACACCAGAGACACCGCTTATTGTGCTAAACGCTGCTGTCGTACCAGTTACCGTTGTACCTGAAAGACTTCCGGTGACTTGAACTCCGCTTGCAAACTGAGCAAGTCCCGTAACTGTCAGACCACTGGCAACGGAAAGATCTCCGCTGACGTTAAGAACTGGTGTCGTAAGGGATTGGAATGTTCCGGTGGTTGCTTCAACGGTTGTGCCGGTAAGAGTGACCCCGCTTAGGTTTGTAAAAATTCCAGAGGGAGAAGAGATTTGCCCACCGGTAATAGTGTTTCCTGATAAGGATTGATATTGACCACTTGTAAATAATGCAGTAGTGCCGGTCGCAGTGCTCGTCGTAACATTTGACGCGTTGACATTAACACCTTGCAGGTTGGTACCTGTAACTGTCGTTCCACTTACGGTGCCACTAACTACTGCATCATTCTGTACAACAATGCCGCTAAACGTACTAAGACCAGAAGCGGTGATTGTATTAAAGTTGCTGACGCCGGCAACGGTTAGATTCCCCGAAATAGTGACATTGCCACTAAAAGTTGCACCACTGGCTGGAGCATAATAGATATCTAGGTATTCCTTAAACTGCGTAAAGGTAATCTTTTTATTACGCAGGGTGGGGTCAACTTCAAAAACATGAACCAACGTAAGTAGGTCCTGTTCATTGATATCAACCCCATTAAGTGCAGGGAATTCGGTAATTCTTCTATTTGCCACCTGCTATTGTTGCGATATACCTATGCTTTAATTATAAAGCTTCTTACTCAGCGCACCTTCACTTCAATGCGAGGAAGCAAATTAGATACCGTGTTCCAGGTCACTTGAATTCCTGTTACAATTCCACAAGAAAGCAAAATCACCAGGAGAAGTTCTGCGACTGTCAAGTTGCGACGCACATAAACAACTTGAGGTTGTTGTTGCTGTAACTGAGGTGCTGCAGCTCGCTGCTCTAAAGTTTGTTGGATAGCTCGTTGACGTGCAATAGCTTTCAGCTCAGCCAACTGCTCGGGAGTAATTTGCGGCTCCGGTGGCGACTGCATCGGGGCTTGGCTGGGCAGAACTTGTTCTTCCATTGTCACAATTAGTTTTGCTCACAGACTAACATATGAACAGAACGCCTGCAGCTATGGGTTACGGAATTAGAAAAGGGCTTGAAGACATTGCACATGAGCTGAAAGGAATTCGAAATATTCTTGGCTCCATGTGGCATAGTCGTTACTCAAATGGAGAGACTGACGTTTTGTGTCCTGATGCATATGCGGATGAATACATTTCGACAGAAGAATGTGGAAGACGTCTTGGCGTCTCGGATCAAACCGTTCGAAATTGGATTGCAATCGGCAAGAAAGAACCAGCAAAGGGCTGGGTAGAAGGCATCCATTACGTCAATGTTTCCCCTGGGACAAATCGAAAAGCAGTACTTCGCATTCCCTGGAACCAACTTGTACAAGGCTTTTCCAAGAACCGCGATCTCGAGCCGGTTGATCTGCGTGGCGATCATCGTATGTACAAATCTACCCGGACGTTTCTCGAGTGATGGCACATCGATTCCAAGGCGTAAACATCGATGCAGTTACCATCGATAACCATACAGAAATACTGCCTGAGTCTTTGGTTAATCAGGTGGAGATGTTCTTGCCGCCTAGCGGATCTTTCGATGACGAGTGCCTAAGGCGCTACTTAGAAAGTTTAAAAAAATATGAAGAAGAGGACGCCAATTCAGGCATGACTTTGGCGAATAGATTGCGTCTTGCTTTCCAAGATTTACAAGCGGATACAATCTGCGGTAAATTTCCCCAAGCCGAGTTACCGCTGAAGAGACGTCTTCGTTGTGTGGCGGAGTACTTGATACGTTCTGGAGAGTTTGATAAAGTGCGAGATGAGTCCGGTAAACTCATTAAAAAGCGTGGTGTACTGGGCAAACTCGTCGTCTTGTACCAACCCACGACTAAGCTGTTGGAAGCACTAACCCGACAAGGATTACTAGAAAAATGTCAAGCCGACGCGAAAAATTGATTGCTTCAGTCATTGGTCCAGAAATGGATGAAACAAAGGCCAAGGTACTGGAAGGTACATTGAAGTTAATCCTTGGTGACATGGGGCAGCATTATTGCAAGATGTGGGAACTTGAAGGCCCAGGCGTAATGGTATTCCAGCCGGACAATAAAGAACGTTCAATGTTTTTCATGACACTCAAAGAACTTCATTCGGCACAAGAAAAATGTGAAAGAGAAAATAATGGTGACCTTGCTGAAACATTTAGGCGCATTCTTGGCGCCGCACAAAAGATTGATCCCGTAGAAAAAGCGGGCTATCTCATTAATGACAACGCAGGAATTAGGTACCTTGAAATTGATTACAATCAGGTAGAAGAAAAGAAATGAGCAGTGGTATCCGCAAAGTTAAATCCCGTGCAGAAGAAATTGAGTGGATTACCAGCTCTGATTTAGTGTGTGCTGCAAACGAGCTAATGGGCGGCATTGATTTGGATGTAGCCAGCTCCAAGATTGCTAATGAGTATGTCCAAGCCAAAGCTTTTTACACACCTTTGGATGATGGATTGAACACTCAACTGTGGTACGGAAATGTGTACTTGTTCCCTCCGTCTGGCGCTTACTTTTGGGACAAGAAGAATGAACGATGGAAGATGACAAGGGCTTCTGCTTTGTCATTGACATCTTCTCATGCCGTATGGTTTCGGCGTTTGTACCATGAGTGGTTATCAGGTGAAGTAAAGCAAGGCCTCTACTTTACCAACTGCCCTGACATGATTCGATACGAGCCCAAAATCTTTAAATTCCCGATTTGTATTTTACGTACGTTGCCAAGGCTCCATCGTCATCGGCAGGGGAAAATAGAGACTGCAGCTACGTGCACATCTTTTGTTGTGTATCTGCCACCTATCGATTCTGCAGGTGAATCAACCGAAAGGTTTGTAGACATTTATTCAGAACGAGGGCATATCCTCTGTTGAGACCGGTATACTAAAGGACGACTGCACTGGGTCATGAGCGTACTTGCCGACTGGGAAATCAAAAAACTTGCGGAAGAAAATAGAATGATCGAACCCTTTGTTGATCGTTTGGTCAGCAAAGAAGATGGAAGAAAGCTACTTAGCTATGGACTCAGTTCGTACGGTTACGACATCAGGCTTTCCCCTACGCAATGTCTCATTTTTGGAAAAGTGCAAACCGGAGATTGTGATCCAAAAAATTTCAACCCCAGCATTCTCAAGCCCGCTGATCTCCTGGAAGATGAACACGGCCAATACTTTTTGCTTCCTCCGTATGGGTATTGCCTAGGCGTTGCACAAGAGCGATTGCAATTGCCACGTGATGTTACTGTCGTTGCAGTAGGCAAATCTACTTATGCTCGTTCGGGAATCCTTGTGAACATAACGCCTGCCGAAAGTGGTTGGGAAGGCTACTTAACGTTGGAGATCAGTAACTGCACTGGACTCTTCAACCGTATCTACGCAAACGAAGGGATTACTCAATTGCTGTTCTACCGAGGCAATCCCTGTACGGTTAGTTACCAAGACCGAAAAGGAAAGTATCAAGACCAACCACATAACGTGGTATTTTCTCAAGTCTGAAAACTTTTGCCAAATCGGGGCTGTGGTTTACGGGCATATGTTTTTGCTCCTACAGTCCCAAAGGCATCTCCGTCTTCATTAAAAACAGTCGGTTCTGAAATCTGAGCTCTTTGCTTGTATGCACCAGCAGATCTTGCTGCACGCATAAATTTTGCAACGCGTTCTTGTTTATTATTTACTGATGCGGCCGATGATCGTTCCTCTGGATCAACACGACGCATATCTGTGTCGTAAGCCTGTTCAGGATTTAGATCCGATACCTCTGCCCCTGAGGTACCAGAATCGTTTCGAGGATCGTATGTAGGCCTGTAAGTATTTGCCATCCTATCATTGTAAGAGAAGTAAATCGATTAAACACCGTGATGCACTCCGCTGCAGGCTTTTTGGATAGCTTTGTACAAGACGAGTTAAATTGTCGTTGTCTCAATGAAGAAGACTTTGGCGCACCTCTCGCCAATGAGGAAAGTGATGTGCCATTATATGACATGTACAATAGGGGCTTGGCATTATGCGAGCAGGGACTCGAAAGGAATCCGTTGAATCTCGAGGGAGCACGGCTTGGAACGACGGGCTATATTCCTTCGATGGAGCAGGGGATGCAAATGGGAGCATCGCCACGTCCCAAGGCACTGGTATTAGATCTGGAGGAGCCGGACGAGGAGGAGAAGATGCTGTCAGCCAAACGTCGTGGTTTGCTCCGATAGAGGACGTAAGCGATTGCCCTGGTGGTGTATGCCCTGTCCCCTGGGCAACAAAAGAAGAGCCCCCCGTTATTCAACCTGATCAGGTAAATCATCCACCGCATTACACGGATGGGGGCGGCGTCGAATGTATCGAAGCCATTGAGTCAGCCCTAACCACCGAAGAGTATCGCGGATTCCTAAAAGGCAACATCCAGAAGTACTGCTGGCGTGAGCGCCATAAAGGCGGGACAGAATCACTGAAGAAGGCACAGTGGTACCTCGATAGGCTTATCCAACTAGACGAAGCTCAAAAGGGTTGAAGCCGATCTTCCTCGTCATCTCCCTCGTCGTCGTACAAACATACGGCGGCGAGTTCTGCTAATTCTAAATCTGTTGGATGATCCCAGTCGATTTCAATTTCTTCTGACGCCATGATGTCTCGAATAGCGTACCACTCCATTAGACGCTGGTGATAAAGGTTTAAGAGTGCGGCATGGAGCTCATCCCAGGTCATTTCTTGGGCCTGAAGCTCTGCTTTACGCATTGAGAACTGAAGTTCTAACGGCAGCTCGAATTCCCGAGGTTCAATTGACCGCTCCATTCCGCTTTGCATTTCCGTACTGAAAGTATTCTAAGCCTAGCTGTTAAATTCTAGATTGACGCTCTCCCTGTCATAGTCGTCCCAAGGATCGTCATCAATTGCAAAGTCGTTAGCAAATTGAGCAAGTGCGTACGGACTCAGGTTTTCTTCAAGAGAACGAATAGCCCTTACCTGGTGCGGAGCAGCAACATAATTACGGAATGCCACAAGCAAGACTTCGGTAGAGGCCCAGGGATTTGCATCTATCTCAGTGAGAAATAGTTGGACCTCTTCACGACGCCTTTGAAGCAACCCTCCAATTACCTGGTGCTCTTCGCCAAATATCCAACGTCCAATCTCTTCTGTTACTGCACAAAAGTCTTCGTGTTCAATATAATCAATTACCGCACTATAAAGGAAAGGCTCCCATCCAATTGAGTGGATAAACGAAAGCAGCGCTTGGCGCATGCTGTTATCAAGACCAAGGTTGAGCTTGGAAAGTTGCGTATCAATGACAGAGAGTTCGTGGAAGAGATACTCCAAAGCCTTTTCTTGGCTACAACACTGCCCACGTTTGACGGGAGAACCATCGGGATAGAACTGGGTTCCAAACCCAATGGTGTATGGCTCTCCACCTGTGCTCGGATCTGGATAGGCCTTTTCATTAAACCCTTCGTATTTACGAATGAGATTAAGAGCGCCAGAAAGATCCGACATGTGAGTAACTATTATTACCCACAATCATACATAAGATTTACTTGCCTTGGCCACGATAACGCTTTTGTCCTGGCTTTAGTTTAGTTCTTTTCGAGCGTCCTTGCCGTGTTTTCTTGGGCTTGGACTCAATGAGAAGAGAGCTGGACTTGGGCTTAGCCATGTTGGCGTGGAATCAACCAACGCAGTTTAGCGAAGAATTACCACTTAGGATCATTCACCATTTAACACGATGCGACCACCACCTTGCTGACATCTTGTCAGGGTTGGAATCCTGGGCGTTATGCCTGGCGTAATACGATTTCTTCCTTGCCTTATCCTTGGCACTCTGCGGATTTTTACCAGCGCCTTCAACACCCTGCTGGCCAAAACGGATGATCTTTTCTTTGCTTCCCTCGCACGCTTTTACAACATGAGACTTAGTCTTGTGCCCAGGGGTGCGCTTCGGTTTATTACAAGGCATTGAGTCCTTGGCAAGTTTTGCTGCTTTTGCCGCTTTCTTTCGTTTGTCAGACATTAGGAGAAGCCTTTAAATAAAGAGGTAAACTCGCCAAGTATTTTTTGGCCAGCTTGTGATTTTTGCATTGACTCATCAGCTGTGTCGTCTTCAAAGAGATTAAAATACGACGGTGTCTTTGTTGTGTCTTTGCTTGTGGTTGTAGTAGTTGAATCACTTGTTTCGCCAGTCTCAAACAAAGAGCCAAGGGACGTAAGCGCGGCAAACGGATCAGATAGATCAATACCTTTTGTGTCGTATCCAACTCCTGTTCCCGCCTTGGTTAAAGCTACTTGTTCTGAACGATCTACATCAGGGAAAAAATTAGTGTAAAACTCATCTTCTGTGCCCTGAAAACCAGCATTTTTAAAAACTTTGTACAACTGTGTTTCATCTGGTGACGAAATAGAAACTTTATCTTCAGCTCTTTCAATATAAGAGGTACCTAACTCTTTTTGACTGGGTGTAAGTTTCTTTTCATTCAAATATTTAATAGACTCCCGAATATCCTTGGCAGCCCCTGTGCGCAGCGCGTCAATAATATAATCCCGTAACTCGGTAACGCTAGAGGTACTATCATCAAGTCCAAATTGTTCCAGGAGTTTTTGCCATTCTTCTTTGTTTTCTTCAGGGCTTACCCCTTCAATCAGCCTATCGGCAAATTCTTCTGGTGTAACAAATTGCAAGAAGGCAGTATCTCCAAGTGCAATATCTCTTTCTTGAATAGCAGGAAGAATAGTGTTGTCAATGTATTCTTCTGCATCTTTAAATGTGATGACATCTCTAGCTGCGTCGTAGTTGTTTTTCATTCCTTTCACTTCATAATGCAACTTGGCAAATTGGGCTTTGTCCTTCACATCTAAGCCATAGCGATATGCTTCCTTTGCCCAGAAGGGATCATTTTTCTTTGCTGCTTCCCAATCAGCAGCAACTTCTTGCGCTTGCTTTGCATACTCTTCAGTTCTATTTTCATTGTCTGTTGGAGAAAAATAAAATTCAGGGTCAAAGTTTAAAGCTGCCTTACCTTGTACTCCATCCAAATAAGCTTTTGCACGTGTATCTGCCAATGTACGCAAAGAATCTAAAGCACTTTGTGTTTGGAAAATATTTTCTTCTTTTTGTGTCACGTCCATATAGCTAATAAACTCATCCATAGAGCGAGATGTATCAAAACGGGGCACCAAATAATCTGTAATAAATTTGCTTGCAAACTCTTTGTCGATTTCGTATTGTGCTTCTGCATCAAGAGGGTCCGCTACAGTCAATCCTTCTTCGTAGCGTTTAGTTAAAACGTTATCAAACCATTCTTGCCAATTGTAAACAGCTGCATTTGATGTGTTTACACCTGTTACACCTGCAAGTTGATTTTCCAGTGACTTTTTTGTATCTGCTGTATTGCCCATGATGGACAACACGCCTCCAACCCCAGAATCGCCGAGTAATGAGTTTGTAAGAGTTGAGTTAATACTGAAAATTTCGTCGTATCCAGGGAGGCCCCTGAACAGGGAAAGTGTACTTTCTTGTTTCTTTGCTTTTTTTAATTCTTCAAGAGATTGCTTTAACGAATCTTGTGTAAGAGCGCCAAACATTTGCTGCTCTTGTTTATCTTTTGCGGTTAAAACTGTTCCCAACTTACCTTCTAAAATAGTAGAAGGATTCTCAGCAGTGGCAAGTCCTAAGACCTGGTCACGATATAGCTGGTACTCGGCATCCGTTAATTTTTCGGCATAACCTTGAGCCTGCTTAGCCGCAACAGCAGCATTCCCGCGATCTCCAGAAACCTTGCCAACATCTGTGTAGTATTTATGTAAAAAAGAATCCTCGTTGTAACGGGCCGTAATATCTACATCGGGAATCAAAATGCCGTTTACATTAACACCAGTTTGTGCTGCTTTCCAATTTGCTAACGCGGTTTTACCGGTATCCGTGTTTTTATAATACTTAACGTCAAAACCTCCAGCTGGCGGCTGAGCGCCAAATTTACTTGGGTCCCATGCCGTAACCTTGGACTTTGCGTAGCCGTTGCTAATTACATCTAGACCGCCGTTGGCTACAAGGTCATTAAATCTGATGTCACCCATCCCTGCTTTTAAACCTTCCATCAAAGGTTTAAAACTTCCTGCGGAAGCGTTGTTTATTGAAGCAACAAGCTGGTTGTAATTTTGAAGTGCACCTGCACCTATCCTGCTTGTATCCGCTAAGTAGACAGTTCCGTTGTTTCTGACCGCTAACTTTGTTCCGCCAAGGATACGCGCTTCATTTTTACCGCCTCGTTTCTCCCAGTGGTCATAACCAAAATCTGACTCAGCTGTTGTATTGGTTTGTGGTGTACCCCTTCCATCTTGATACACCATAATTGTGGTGTAACCACTGGGCACAGTGTTATTTGTGTTGATTACTTTAGGGGTTGCCCTACCTTCATATCGCCCATTACTTTGATAGTGCTGCCAACCCCAGTCCCATTTACGGATTCCCGTTGCAGCGTTTGCGGATCGCCATGCGGCTTTTAAATCACCTGCTGCGTCTACATAGCGTGACCAATGAATATTGCTCCTGTCATTCAGCCATGAATTATAGTTGCCTTTAATGTCGCTATAGTTGTTGGTATAATCCGAATATACAGTCATCAGCACTCACCAAAGATAAACACGGATTCTTCTTTAATCCAGTCTTCAATCTTACCAAGAGTTGCAAAAGAAAAGAAGGATTGCTTCTCAAACCAGGTTCTCATTTCTTCCGATCCTTTATTTGCGTTACACCTGCGGCAGCAAGGTAATAAATTGTGGCGGTTAGAAGAGCCCGATTTAAAACGTGGGACGATATGATCCAGGCTTGTAGCAGTATCTCCGCAGTATCCACATTGATGATTCCAGGCTTGGTAAATACTTTCTCTAAATCGTTTCTTTGCAAGTTTTGGTGTTAATTCAACTAGCAGGGCAAGGGGCTCGTGCTCGTTGCAAAACATGCTCTTCAATTGCCGTTAATTCATTCTAAATTCCCTATGCGTTTTTACGCTAAAGCAAAAGAGATAAAAATTTGCTTAAAGCGGTTGACACGCTCTTGACAGCCTGTAGGGTACGTTAGTAACTACTGCCACTCCCATGGCTAAGCACCCCGGCTGGGTCTCTGCCCAGCAAGCAGGAGAACTCCTCGGCATTGATCGTAAGACGCTCTTCAAGTACCGTGATGA
>Ga0208898_1001798_pt1 | contig 13773 bp, 20 predicted proteins | sample VirMetDEL_Mar_4_FD_184513 | JGI IMG/M metagenome (GOLD analysis project Ga0208898, IMG submission 184513) | Aqueous microbial communities from the Delaware River and Bay under freshwater to marine salinity gradient to study organic matter... | ecosystem: Environmental > Aquatic > Marine >...
TGATTTACATAAATTGGTGTGTGTAGAATACTAAACTCCATTTTCTTGTGGTCTGTATCATATTGTAATGCTACTTGCGAAGCACCTAAAAATCTGTCTTGACTGGCGGTGTCTGCTAATTGTCCTGGAGCAAATTGGTTATATTTAATTAATTGTCCTCCATCATCTCTACAAAAAAATAGGTTTGCTTCTTGCTGTGTCTGTTGGATTATAGTTCCTAAAAATGGATTATTTACTGGGTATAAACCACTTGCTGGGTCATTTCCGATAGCACCAGACGAATCAATCTCGGTCATCTTATCTGTAATTAAACTTCCTAATTGCGATGGCGAATATACACCTCTTGGAATAGTCATCTCAAATGTATGGATTATAGGTTCTGCTACAACTTCTCCAGGTGTAGGTGCTATATCTTCATATTTAACTACAATAGATGCTGGGTCTATTCCGTGTTTCTTTATCTCTTCTTTACTTGGTGAAACTAGGGAAAAACTCTTTCCATCTATTTTAATATCTATATCTTCTTCTTTACCATCTTTTGGATAGAAGTTCGCCTTTTCTCTAATAATCCTAACACTATGAGTTCCAGTTGTTCCATCTACTCTTGTATAAGAAAATTGTAGAGTAAGTCCTCCAACCATTCTGTTAGAACGATGTGGAACATTCCATTCTACTTTCTTTACTTTCTCTACATTAGCACCAGTAGTTGCCCTTTTACACGCTACATAAATTTTCCCATCTCCATTTGCTTTAGCAGTAGCGTTGGTTGGAACATATTGTTTCATATCTGTTGCTCCGTTTGGTGCTGGGTAATTTTGGTCACTAGGTTGATTTACAATGTATCTAACCATCTCCATTTTTATATCTACTGGGTCATCTAATTCTATAAGTTCTCCACTCTGGGAAATAGTATCTAAATATACTTGTTTAATTGCTAATTCATCTCCTTCCTTTAACTTAATAGATTTATTTAACTCGATTTTAAAATCAGCATTTCCTTTCTTTATACTCGCTTCACTTTCCCTTAACTTTAGAACATTTACTTTAACCATAATATATTATAATAAAATAAAAAAATTATAATGTAATAGAGTGTAATTATTCTTTATTTATAAATAATTACATATTTCATTCTAATACAATGTATAGATAGAATTAATCCATCAACAATTCTCGTTTTTAGGTGTGGGACTTGAAACCCAATACATCTCCTAGACCTAAATATACTACCTACATTAATTACTTGTTTCTTCTTTCTGTATTGATATTGTTTTTCATCAATAGGTTTATTACTTCTAGTTTCATTAGGCAATTCTCTAATTGTGTAAGTAACAAATTTACTAGTTTCTTTTAGAATGGTAACTTCGTATTTATGTTGTGCTTCGCCATTCAAACAATCATTATCTCTATGATACATCATACATATATATCTTCCTACTGGGAAAGAGTGTTCGTCTTGTCCCATATCTAATCTTGGAAATTGGAAATCCTTATCATAATCTGGTTGCTCCTCAACATTTTTAATATTAACACAATTAGCACAAATTGCGACACGATTTTGTGCTTTGTATTCGTTCGCTTTGGCATTAGTCAATGGGAATTCATTATAACAAAGTCCTAACCATCTATTAGCACATACATATAACTCAATCTTATTATCATCGTCATCTGGTAAGTAGTCGTTTTCCACAGGGATACACATATAAGGTTTTCCTTTTTGGGTAATTAGTTTTGATTGTTGGGAAGTCATTTTTTCCTTTTATGAAAGTGAAAAAAAAATGATTTTTCAATTCAATTTTTTTTTTACCCTCTAGTTTTATACAAATAGAAAACTAATTAAATTTTTTTTCATATATAAATTTCTTGTATTACTTTCACCCATTTATATTATCCCAAACTGCGTCATATAAATAGTCTTTTTCCGATATAGCAATACCACTACCAGTCTTCATTTTCAAACTAATTTTATTTAATAACTTTTTTAGAATTTGTCGTTCTTTATTTAGAAATGTAGTCAATACATCATCATCCATAATATTATCTTCATCTATTTCCAAGTCGTTCTCTTGTTTTGAAATAGTATGAAACAATGTTTCCATATCACTTTGCGATAGGTAAATGTTACTCATTTTATGTTTATGAAAAAAAAATAATTTTCAATTCAATTTTTTTTAATTGAAAAAAAAAATATAAATAAAATAATTTTTCTATAGGTAGGCAAGCATATAACCACCTTTCTTGTTTAGGACTAATCCACGCTGGACTTCACCAAAATAGTGGAGATTGATAGCACTTGTTTCTGCTTTAAAATCCCTACCATCTTGTAATCCAGTTCTATTAATAGTAACTTGTAAATCCTTAACTTCCTCTCCGAGATAGACGCCAGTATAGTCTAGTTGTCCTCTGTATCTATCACCATCTTCACCTTCCGCAGTTTCAACCAAACCAGTAATATCTACTTCATTGTAGTTAGAACCTGGGAAAGCGAAACTATCACCATAAGTATCGACCATATAAGCAAGTCGCTCAGCATCGCCTATAATACCTTCATCTGGTAAAACATTCTTTCCATTCAATCTGTATTGGTGTTTTTGATTGAAAAATGCTATACTTGAATATTTACCAAAACCTTGAACTGCGTTAGTATCTATATATTTAGTATTATCCGCCATTTCCTTAATGAGTAGTAACCTTTCAACCTTTTTATTTTTAAAACCATCTAGTTTAAAATTTTTGCTTTCTTCAACCCCTTGGTCACCAGCACCACCACCATTGGCGGTTGCTGGATACAACACTTGGTCGTGTTCTACTTCTAACCATTGAATTCCTTTGGATAGTCCTTTATTCATTTTAGAAACAACATTTTTATCATCCAAAACATCTACAGCAAGTAGTGGAATACTTTGTCCGTTAATAGCATTAGTATCATTATTATATACACCAGACGAAGCACTTGTATTAAATACTACTTCTAATCTAAGGTTTGGGAATAGGTCAGTTGGTAAGTGCGAAACAGCATTTAACATAGGTAAAACTTGTCTAAGTTCTACCATAGCATTATTGGTAGTATCTCTAGCAGTAGTAGAATTAATATTTGGTAGAGTGAATTGTAATGCTCCATCACTATTTAATCTCTGGAAACCAAGTCTATTTAAATTCTTCTGCGAAGCAATACTCATTGCTGGGGAGTTTCGCTGGTTGTGTAATACAAATCCTCTATATAATCCATATTTATTCCTTTCAGTAAGTTTGGTTTTTCCATCATATAGAGTTACTCTTTCTATAATAGCATTAGCACCAATAAGGTCGTTGTAAGGTGTTGCTGTTCCAAATACACCAATATTCAATAGTCGCATATTTGGTAAGTATGCTAGGTGATGACCTTCCAACTCGAAAACTGCTCTACTTCCATCTACAAATGATTTTGGGTCTAAATATAATGTCTTAACTTGTCCGCTAGAATAAAACGCCATTTTATATATTAGTAATATATTTTAAATTAAAAAATAAATAAAAAAAATTTAAACAACCATTACGCCATGGAAGTAGGCATACATATTGTATGGATTAGCATTGTTCGCACTACTACTTACTTGAACACCAAAGGTCTGGTTTTCTAAATTGACTACACCGCCAAATGAAATACCAACACCGAAACCATTATTATCGTTTCTTCGGTCGCCTCCAGTTCTGTTGTGACCAGTATCTAAATACGAATCAATAAATCGCTGTTCCATTTCATTTATGTCTTCTATGGGGTAAGCAATACGCTCTACAGCATTGTTAAAATTGAATTCTACTCTATTAATGTTTCGTGGTTTCGCCATTTTGTAATTAGAGTGTGGTGCTGTCTGCTCTTCCGATTGACGCTGGAATGAAATAGAACATCCAGTAGCAGAAACTGGTGCTCGAACTTGGATGTTTGCGAAGTTAGACTGGAATGAGTTTTTAGTATTATAAACAGTTCTCATAATAGTCTGCGAGTTTTTACCATTGTCTGGAAGACTTCTGTATAATAGTCTTGGGTTCTTTAATGTGTAACTATCTTCATTATTATTCAAGGCACTTCCCATTAGGGCGGATGAGTTTGGAGCAAGGTTTATAGAAACACGAACCATTCCAGATTTAGAGTATGGAAGGTCACCTCCAGACATTTTGTTTAGACAATTGTTAATCTTAATAGCAAATTGTTTATCATTAGTAATAGTATCTCCAGTAGTATTTTGGGTTGCTCTACCTTTAGAAAAAAGTATAGCGGTTTTACTATCATAACCTTTTAATTCGCAAACCGCCGAAGCATTTAGGGCATCTTCTGGTGCTTTCATAGCGGTTTCTTCCATAACAACACTGCGAGCATAGTTAGATATGTTTTCTTTTTGCCCTCCAGCAATACTACCTCCTTCAAACTCGGTCTGGATGCTGTCTATAAAACAATGTCCGCCCCCACGAGGGTCATAGTGGATGTTAGTAGTGCTTCTAGCACCATTGTCTAAAACAGCAAGGTCGGCAACAAGTCTAACAGAGTTCTTAACTAGAACTCGTCCTTCTCCTACATCAATGTTAAAATCTAATGTATCAAATTCAACATAACTATCCTTTTTTTGTTGTGGTTCGGCACGATGATAAATCAAACTACTCATTTTTATAATATAGTATTATAAATTTAAAATAAAAATAAAAAAAAAACATAGTCCAAAAACATATTCCAAGTAAAATTCAATTTTTTTTACTTGCTGACGACCAACTCTTTGTATAAAATAATATCTTGGTTTGTAACATTGGCGTGGATTTCTAACTGGGCGAGTTTGTCTTCATCACTAAGTTCCATTGGTTCTACAATAACACTAAGTCTTTCACTTCGCATAACTGCTTGTAATGCCGAGTGTCTGTATAACCTTAATTCTAAATTCTTTAGTGGAACATTTTTATTAACATAGGCACGATTAATTCGGTCTTTGTGTAATTGTTTAAATGCTATAACATCTCGATTTCCACTAACATCTTCATTATCAATCGCTAATCTATATTTACTCATCGCTCTTGCTGGAGCAATCTTTCCAGTTTCGCAGTTCGCAACATATAGGGTTTGGCAGTTAGGTTCTAAATGAGTTCTCTTGTTAGCAACTGCTAAACCAGCACCATCCATTTCTTCAGTAGAGTAGGTAATAAATGAAATCTCGTCTGGGACTTTTTTAGCATCGGCATTCATAACTTCTGTAAGGTTGAGTTCAGCATTATTAATTCTACAAGAAACATCACCAGCACGAAGTGGAGTAACTCTAATATTGGTAAAATCTTCTGTTCCACCACCAGTTCCACTAAATACTGCTCTAGTGAAAAATAGTTCATAAGTGTTAGTTGCTGGAGCATAGTTTATATCACGAATAATAGCAGTCTGGTTAGAAACACCTTGAACCGAACCAGTAAAATCGCAATTAATCGCTTGTCCTACCGAGAAAGGGCAAAGTAGTTCTTCATCTTCAGTAGCAGTAGCAACGAGTGTAACAGCACTAATGTCTGCTCCACTTGCGACTGCTAATTGGTTTTGGGCGCTATTTAAATCTTGACCTGCTGGATTGTTTCCTTCTTGTCCTTGGATGAAACCCATTTTGAGTTTGTCTAAGTTTAATTCCAAGTTCATTTTACATTCACCATATTTATCAGTAGAAAAAAGTTTAGCACTTCCAAGTCCAAATAAATCCTTTAATTTAATTCGCTGTTCGTGTGGTCTATTACGAGAAACATTATCGCCATTTCCATTAACATCAATACCATCTCCTTGGGAAACACGGACTTCATCGCAATATGGACTAGTCAATACACCTTCAAGTCGGTGCTGTGCTACAACTCCTAAGGCATTCATATCGCACTGGATTTCTTGGTCGTCTTTTTCTAAACTATGTTTAATCATACCAAGAGTATCAACTCGTCTAATGCTTTCTAACATACCACGCCTTTGCGAATAGAGTTGGGCGTTCCTTACCAAAAGTGTTCCATCTCCAATGTGGTTTTCCGCAAATGTAGCAAAATTGTTTGTATCAACACCCATAGTCATTTTAGCAAATGGGACTGCTACACCACCAATAGGTTGGGTAGGGTCAATCAACTCCATTTCTAAGGCAATATACGATTCGCTTAAATCATAAACACCTCCTTCTGGAATTTTAAAATCCAAATTTTTGTTAGTTGGTGTGGTAGTAACATTATTAAATGTTTGGACTATACTATTCTCGGATTGTATTTTAATAACTCTTTCCATTTTTATAAAATAGTAAAATAAATTAAAAAAAACTTTTTAAAAAAAAGTTTAGTCAAAAACATAAAAGAATTAAATACCAACTTGGTAACTCGCATTAATATTATCTGCTGGTGGAGTAAATTTAGGTTTCTTAATCGCTGCGGCGATTGCTAAACCCCCACCAACTAGTAATCCAATAACATTCACAATAGGGATTTCACTAGTCGCTGCTTCATCAGTAGTTTCCTCACCAGCAAGTTCTCCAGCACCTTCACCAGCACCTTCACCAGCACCTTCTTCAAATTCGGTTTTAGCAAACTGGGCGTCATCTTTAACTACTTGGGAAACTTTACCAATCAAAGCACTTTGCCCTGCTAAAACACCTTCACTACTACTCGCTACAGTTGCTTCATCTAAACTAGTTTCTGCTACAGTGCTAGAAGCACCATAATTGTTAGCAAGTGCTTCACTTCTACTCGCCAACATATCTGGTAGGTCTTCCGCCGACTCGACCTCTGTAGGGTCAAATGCTGGATTTGGAATTTCTGCTGGGTCTGTAGTAATTCCTTCTGGTTCGCCTTCAGCATCATCTTCGGCAGTGTCTTCCTTTAACCCTTTAGCATCTTTAATGTATGCTTTACCTTTTTCTAAAAGGTATTTTCCTACTGGTTGTCCGCTTAAAAATGCTTTAATACTTCCAACACTTTCTAATATCTCATTCGCTTTTTCTTTGGTTTGGAATGCTATACTATCTTTATCTAACAAGGTGTTGAGTTGCGATTGTAAATCGCTTTCTTGGGATGCGAAATTACTAAGAAAACTATTATTAACTATACTCATTATATATTCTAATATGATTTATTTTTTGTGTATTCTAAAAAAAACAATGGAATATCTATCGCCACCTATAAAAGGTTTTACCCAGTGGTAGCATTCACTTCCATTAAATATAATAGGGGAATATCTACAATCTACTTCTAATACATCGCCTTCATATTCAATACAAGTCTCTCCACCTATATAGTCACCAAGTGCGACTAATACACTTTCGCCTATATTTTTACTATCTATATGTCTTTTTATTTCAAAATTTTTTGTTAGTTGGACGCTATCATATTCAAAGTTTGGAAAATACAAATCGCTAAATTCCTTAAAAACTTCTTCTAATATCGGATTTTCTGCTTTTACCTTTGTTAGTGCTAATTTTGGGTTATTTGGGTCTGGTGGTCTATATACCTTATTACCAAATTCATCCTTCTTTAAATATGTTTTCCAAGTGCTTCCATATAGCATTCTTCCACTACTCTTCTGCTTCTTCTCGCCTTTATTCATTTTTTTACTTTCCGTTCCACAATAGAAATCCAAACAATCTAAATAACAATATAAAATGTTTAAATCAGTTTCCCAATCTCCAGTAAAACAATCCATATAGTAGTATCTTAGAAATAAAAATCTATGTTTATTTATATTATGAATAGCGGTGAATATTTAGAAATGGCGAAACAACTAAAAGACAAGTTTGACGAGAATGAAAAAATGGTAAAAAGAATTACCGAAAATAATGTAGAACTTAAAAAGAAAATAATGGTCGCATATTCCTTAATAAGAATAATAGATAGTGGTGAATTCATAGATAGTTCCGACGCTCAAGTCTTTATAGAAATGCTACGAGCACATCTTAGTAAAATAGTTGAAATGGATATAATTAGATGCGAATGTGGAAGTTTGCGACTTCCACCAATATTAGAAATAGTCAATTTAAATGATTTGGATGATAGTTCCGAAGATTAGTGTTTTTGGTAAATCGTTTTTTTTAGAAAAATAAATTTATAAATATAAGAAACATATAATTTAATAGTATAATTATAAGAAAATAAGGTAATAATATAAAAATAAGCATTTAATACAAATAAGCACTATAAAAAAATGCTACGCATACAAAAAAAAAACCTTGGAACTAACTTTTTTAAACTCGCTTTTTCGTATTAAATGCTTAAATGCTTAATTGCTTTTTTTATAATTATTTAAACATTTCCCAATTATATATAGTATAATGAAATTCACTTGTTCGCATTGTTTTACTATAGATATAGTCAAAGGTGTTACTACTAAAAAATACTTTACAACTAATAAGAAACATAACTATTTACATCATTTAACTTCCAAGAAACATTTAAAAGCGATGGAAAAACTATCTACTTTAGCGGATGTAGAAAAAACAAAATGTCCTGTTTGTGATGTGGTAATGTCTAATGACGATTACGAAAATCATAGGGAACGCAATAAAATAATGATAGGTTGGATGACCGAAGATTTAGAATGTAAAACTATGAATGTAAGGCAAGAACACCATTATTGGTCGCCCTTAATTAGAAAAATTTACGAAGCAGATGACGAAGAATTTTTAACTTGCGATGAATATAATTATGATGGAACTAGATTTCCAGACTTTGTTTCTTGTGCTAGACATATTCAAAAAAAACGAAAAATAAGATTGGATTGTTAGATTTATGGTCTTTAGGTAGAAGAAAAAATAAAAAATTCAAAAATAGTATCTAAAGCGACTTAAAAATTTTTTTATTATATATATAAAAAAATGAATAAATGTGATGTGTGTAGAAATATAGTATTTAAAAATCATAATGAAAAAAAACAACATCTAATTAGCGATTATCATATTAGAAGAATGTTAGAACCAGATTTATGGAATAAAATAGATGAACTTAGTGAAAAAATAAATAAAACAGAAATGGTTTTAGCAGAAACCGAGTGTAAAAACGAAAGAAAAAAGATTAGCAAAGACTTACGACTTTATAAAAAACAAAAACGATATTTATTAGATTACGAAGACTTAACTGGTATAAATACCACAGATGAAAAATATACTAATTATATTCGTAATTTAAATAAAATGATTTCTTGTTAGAACTATTTAAATCGTTCTTCTAATATAAGTAAGTCCATTATCTCATAGGTTTTATCATCTATTTCATTCTTAAAAATATCCATTAAATTCCTAAAAATTGCTAGTCTAACATTTTTTTGGTATTTCTTTTCAGTTCCTAAAAACAAATAATCTAATTTTAATTCTTCTTTACTAACATCTATTATATTAAATAATAGGTCATATTCATCAGTTTCACCAAAATTATCTCGCATAATTGCGAGTTCCTTATTATATTGTCTAAGTGTATAATCACTAAGTTCTGGGCGAAATATCTTAAAAATATTCATTTATATTATTTATTAGTTTTTATTTATGATTTTCTTATTTAATTTACCTACTATAATTTTTAGTTGGTCTATAGATTTTCTTAGTTTATCCCAGTCAGGTTCATAGTATAAATCCTTTTTCTCTTCAATATTATTAACTAGTGCTAGTTGTCCGTGGTATATGTCTAGTAAAACATCTACCAACAGATATTCTAGTGAATGTTTAATGTTTTTTAGGTCTTTTTCATTTAGGTAAATTTGGGGCATCTTTTAATAAAAAATATAATGATTTTTCAGTTCAATTTTTTTTTGTTATATATGATTTTCTTGTATTAGTTTTATCCAGTTTTTATATAATTTTAACCATTCATTATAAGTTCCTTTGTTTTCATATTTCCAGCAATCACTACAATAACAACCACTTCTACCATCCCACCCCCCCACGCTTCTTTTAGTTTAATATTCTTCATTTTTTATAAACAAAAAATATAATGATTTTTCAGTTCAATTTTTTTTTGTATATATGATTTTCTTTATTTAAATTCCAAATCCACACCTATGTATTTTCTGTTTAGCACCTTACATCTATCTCCAACATATTCGCAATGAGCGGTCATATCGAGTATAGTATCATTTTCATTAGAATAAGTTTTAATAAAATAATCTATTTGTTCGTCAGTTCTCGTAATACCAGTTTTATCCTTGCGGATTTTCCAATTGCGAAATGTTTTAGGGTATTTTCCTATATGCCCTCCTTCTTCTGTATCGTAAATAGTATTTCCTTTTTCATCATATTTTTTTTCACTTTTTCCCCAATAACTATTTTCTTTAGAACCATATTTTACCAATCTTTTTTTATGGAATTCAGTTCCTTCCATCTGGGGATTGTAAGTTCCTCTTTTCTTGTAGTAAATAAATATCTCTTCCATACATCTCATCGGTTGGTATTTCGCACTTAGATGTCCAGTAGCAATATTTTTACACCAACTATAATGATATTTAGGTTTCTCATATTGTAACAATTCATAAGTAAATGGTATAGACGCATATAGGCATATAACTCCATTAGGTTTTAACACTCTCCACATCTCTGGAAATAATGTCTTCCAATCTAATGGTTTATCCCATTTTGCTTTTGTTGTTCCAAAACTTGGGTCAGTATAAATAAAATCTACACTATCAGTATCCAAAGTTTTAATAACATCGTGAATATCTCCTTGGATGTAAGTAGTCATTTTGATATAAAAAAAAATATAATGATTTTTCAATTCAATTTTTTTTCTTCTTTATTTTTTCTTCCGCATAGCACGAAGTTTCGCCATTTTGTCTTTCATTGCTTTACTTCCTTTCCCCATCTTCCCAATAACTTTAGACTTAGAACTATGTTTTGCTCCACTCATTACTACTCCATCCATTATATGGGAGTTTGGTGGTTTCTTCTCAAATATCCTTTTAGGTTTTCTTTTCTGCTTTTCTCCAATTCGTTTTTCTATACTCATTCCTTTTACTTTATCTACTGCTTTTTTAGTCTTTTCATCCATATGGTAAGGCATTATAATATTTTAAATGAAAATTTTTTTATATTCCAAATTTATATAGACGATGTATCAATGCTATTTCACTGGAGTTTATGAACGAGAAAATTTTAGGGATTACTATTGCGAAGATGTAAAAGCAATTCAACGAATCGTAAAATTATATGGTGCCAAAGAAATTCGTGAAATCTTAGAAACTACTTGTCTTAGAAATAAGGTTCAGCGTGGTTATAAAATAAATAAAATTCTTAACCAACCTGTGTCTAAGCAAAATGTTGGTGAAGAAGAAGAAAAGGTTGTAGAAGAACAACCAATGGAACTAGAAAAAAAAATTACAAGGTCACAAAAAAAAAAAATCTAAAAATCCCAAATGTTCTTGGGAGCAAGTCTTCCAACAACTTTCTTTGGTTCAATCGGAATGCTTACAATCGGTTCTTCGTCTTCTACGATCGCCTCAACCTCGCTCTCCTTTGCTTCCGCTATAGACATCACCTTTTCTTTTTCTTTTTTAATGGGTTTAGGTTCGCTCTCCTCTTCTACTACTGGTAGAATAGTGCGACTTCGTGGTTTCCTTGGTGGTTTCCTTGCTTTATCCAATTCATTTTTTAACTTCTGTATTTCTAATTCGTGTCTTAAATTAGCAATTTCCAATTCTTTTTCTCTGGATTTATCTACAACTTGTTTTGGTTGTTCCACCTCGACTTTTTGCTTCGGCACAATCGGCACATCTTCTACTTTTGGAGTTTCCTTTGGTTCTTTAGCATTTTCCTTTGCTAATCGTTTTGCTTTTCTTGCCTTTGCTAATCGTTCTACTAATGCTTTTTTCTGTTCGTCACTAAGGGGTTTTCTCTTTCTTTTTTTTTTCTCTGGTGCTGGTGCGGATGCTACTGGCGAACTACCATTCTCAAATACTTCACTCATTTTATATAGTTTATCTATATTTTTTTTTTAAAATTTAATCAAATTCTACAACAATCGGTTTCCACTCTATTTCTTTAGTTGGTGTTCTATTGGGACACGAGTGCTTCTTATGTCGGCATAAACTACTCTTACTCATAGTTTTATTACATAAATCGCATTTTACTTTTCTTCTAAAATTTTCTAATACTCTTTGTCTTCCTTGTGGAGTAGCATAGTATTTTTTTCTATATTCCTTCATAGTCATTCCACAATGATAGGTATTTAATGTAGGTTGTAGTAATTCATAATAATATTTTTCTCTATGTCTATCACAATCTTCTTCTAACAATTTACTAGTCCAATTATCCCATCCTCCTTTCTCCCTAATGAATTCGTAAATTTTTATATTGTATTTTTTACTATCGCTATTATAGGTATTATATTTATGATTTAGAATACGAACTCTATAATCAGTAGTATAACCTATATAAAAATCTTTAATAGTAACATCTTTACAATATATCATATAAACTCCTCGTATTTTTACCATACTACTATAATAGAAAAAATCTCTGTATAGTTTATCAAACAACATATTGTATTTATATATTTTTTTTTACTAACAAAATCATTATAAAACTTGTATTCCAAAACTATAATCAAGTTGTTCTGGTTGAATTCTTACCAATTTATTAGTTCCCAAAGAAATATTCTCTATTTGTTTTTTGGATAGACTAAACATTATATCATCATCCCTTTCTTCAACACCAATTAACTTTTTGTGGAATTCCAAGTCTTCATCAAGGTATTGTTCCAAATCACTTAGTAGAATGGTATCATCTAAATAATTCCCAAACTCAATACCAGACTTAGAACAATGGTGACTTTTCTTATTTTTAATGAAATCCAGAATTCTAGTATCACCCCAAATTTCTTTAAAATGTGGTTGATGGTATTTCGTGATAGCATCGCATTCAAGAAACCATTTACCAGTAGTTCTATCATCGTAATCTTGTGTAAAATCATATAGTTCTCCACTTGGAATATGTTTAACTACAGAATGTATTTCGGCAGACACCATTCTACCATCTGGACTATGGGATAGATTATATCCTTTCACTCTTTCATAGTCATCCCCAAGAAACAACGATGCTTTTCTACAATTAGCGTGGCATAGGCAACACGCTCCCTTTGCTTCACTAACATCCAACCACTTTAGTTCTTTTGGTGTAGTATTAAAACACTTATTTAACTTCTTTACAAATTTATTCAACCACTTTTTATCCGCCAAGTCTTTATCAAAAGAGCAAAATATTCCACCTCCAATCCCTGCCTTGTGTTTCATTCTTCTTCCATCTTCCATATCGGCATCACTCATCATAAGAAATTCATTGGTTTTGGTGTAGAGTTTGCTATCCATTTTTGCTTTTTATGTTTCACGGAAAAAAAAATATTTTCAATTCAATTTTTTTTACTCTTTAAAATTTTTCCTATTATCTTTTAATTAGAATTAGCATTTATTTCTTCTTGGTCTTCTTCCATCTCGGCATCAGTAAAATCTGCTTCTTCTCCATCCTCGGCAAATACATAGTCATCATCCACATATCCCATAGCATTTCCATCTTCATCCCATAGTTTATATAATGGTTCTCCGTGGTTTCCTACTTTACTAGGTTGTGCTTCTCTGTAGAAAATTTCATCTTCATCAAGCATAGGTTCGTTTTCTACTTTAATGACTTCCACAACATAATCATCGTTTTGGTTTTGGTTTTGCGAGTTGTTAGACATTTTTTTGCTATTGTAAGCGATTATGCCTATCACACCTCCGCAAATTTTCAAATCAACTTTTTTTACCCCCTCTAGGTTTAACTGGTTAGAAAACTAATA
>Ga0208898_1001799_pt1 | contig 13772 bp, 19 predicted proteins | sample VirMetDEL_Mar_4_FD_184513 | JGI IMG/M metagenome (GOLD analysis project Ga0208898, IMG submission 184513) | Aqueous microbial communities from the Delaware River and Bay under freshwater to marine salinity gradient to study organic matter... | ecosystem: Environmental > Aquatic > Marine >...
CTAGGTATTAATTAAATATTAAAGAAGTTCTCAAAGTTATCTTTTTTACGTCTTTTTTTGTTTGCTTTTGCGGTTCTGCGGTCTAGTTCCCCAAATATACCAGTTCCAAAAGATTTCTTGTATTCAGGTCCACTCAAAAAGCCTAAAACTCTATTTGGATTGACATTCCAGGCAGTAAATGATTTTCGTCCACGTCTTAACCCTCGTCTTTCCCCAAATGCTAAACCGCCTCCAAATCTAAGATAAGGTGGTAATGGTGGTATGCCTCCACTAGTTCTAGGGGGAATTGGGAAAAATGGGCTAATTAATCTAGTGGATGTTGAGGTTTTTTGTTTTTGTTTAGTTGTCTGAAGTTTAGTAGTAAAGAATCTTTGAGCTTGTTTTTGATTTACTTTGATTTCTTCAGCTTGTGCTTTAGCTTGTAATGGTTTAATGAATGCAGTTGCAGTTGTCTGTTTTTGTTTTGTCTTTTGCAAAGGTTTTAGGATTTGTTTTTGTTTGGTAATGGGCTTGAAGAATTGTTGGGCGGTTTTTGGTATTTGCTTTTGTTTAGTTATTACTTTGGCTTTACCAGTTCCCAAAGTTTTAGGATAGGATTTGAAGAATTGTTGGGCTTGTTTTTGTGTGGTCTTTAATGCTGGTTTGGTCTTTACTAGTAATACTTGATTGCCTGATTTAACCTGGAGGAATCCCCCTCCATTGCCTGAACCACTAGACCCGCCTTTACTGCCTGAACCACTTGAACCGCCTCCAAAGAAATCATTGCCTTTAGTTCCTCCCTTGCCTTTTGTCGTTCCAGTTCCCAAACTAAGGCTAGTTGATGTAAATATTGATTGAGGTTTAGTTGTCTTTAATGCTGGTTTAGTTGTCTTTGTTGGTGTTCCAAAAAATGAACCTAATTGGTCTGCAATGCTAATTGATTTAGTTGTCCCCTCCGCTTTCATAAAGTCGGCATTACTGGTCCATGCTTTTGATGCCTTTGTTGCTTTTACTGTTGAAGTTCCCGCTTTGAAAAATGATGCAACTGCTTTAGCCCCTTTAACTGCTGGGGTTACTGGCAAAGCCCAAAACAAAGCTTCTGTAAATAATTCCCCTGCAATGGTTGCAGTAGGTCTTTTAGATTGAGTGTTGAAAAAATCCCCTAATGGGTCTTGAGCTCTATTTTCTTTAATTCTTGTTTCATCCCCATAAATTGTATTTTTTGCAGAATCAGATAATGCCCCAAAAAAAGAATCTTGGATAGGTGGTCTTGCTAGTGGTTGCAGTTCCTTACCTTGAATACCTAATCCAAAGTTTGTTATCATGTTGCCATAACTGTTAAACGTATTTGCAGAACCTTGAATAAATTCGCCAAAAAATAATTCTGCTGGGTTATAGACGTCTGAAAATGTTTTTCGTCCTGGTGGTGTTGGTTGACCTGAAACTAGAGGGCTATTAATTGCCATTGCCCTTTCAATAGTTCCAGTAGGCAATAATGAAAAATTCTCAATGTTTCCTGGTTGTGGTCTTATTGGTCCAAAAAATTCCTCGTCTTGTGTAACTGTTTCCTGGTTAACCCATTCAGGCAAAAACGAATTTCTGATTCGTGTTCGTTCTGCAATTACTTCTTTTGATTCCTTTGGATAATTAAATGAAAAAGTTCCATCTGCATTCTTTGTTGAAAAGTTTGCAAGCTCTCGCAAATCCCCCATCTCTAAATTTTGGGCTTGAGCTTTTCTTGCTTGAGCTCTAGCGGTTGTTTGTTTTTCTGCAACTTTGAGGACTGAATCAGGGATGCTTTGAGGGTCGTTAATATCGTAACCTCGTTCCGTTAGAAAAGTTTCCAGGTTAATTGAAGTTTCACTTTTTGGAACTTGCTTGCCATCAACAAAAAATGTCTGTGCTGTTTGTGGGTTTAGTAATGCTTCGGCTAGTCCTACACCTCCTGACCTTAATGCCCCAACATAGGCGGTCTGTTCTGCATTTGCTTTTGCAGTTGCAGGATCGGTTGATGTTGCCCTCACATTAGTTCCCATCAGACTTTTAGATGAATATAATGCAGGATTTGTTGACCCAAAAAAATCATCAGCGGTTTGGGTGTTAGTACTAGTTGATGAATTACCTGAAGCTCTTAGGCCTGCGGATTGTCTTAAAGCATTCTTACGGTTTCTATCTTGATTAATAATTAATTGATTCCAAGCTTGAGGGTTATAGCCCTCAATAAAATAAAAGCTTGCTTCACTTAGTTTTTTGTTTATGTTTCTTGTTGCCCCTCGTCTAGTCATGTCCCTAGCTTCTGCTAATGCTCTTTCAGATGGCCCGTTTCCTAGTTGAGAATAAAATTGAGAACCTAAATAACTCTCCCTGCTGTCCCAAACTAATGACCGAAAATCCCGTTCAGTAATTGGATTTGATAATTGATTTTGAATTTGTTTATCTTTTTGCTGTAACTTTTTTACATAATCATTAACGTCTTTTTGCATTGCATTATACGTTTTTTGATAATCGGCAGTTCCTTTTTTTGCTTTAATTCCAGTAACCCAATAAGCAAGTTGGTTATTTTTCATTGAATCATAATATGCTGTGGCTTCAGGGGAACTAAGATCCGAATTAATTTCCATACTATATCTATGCTATATGGTATGATAAATCCTTTTGAGGTTAGGTTAAAGGTATCCATGCGATAAGCCTAACTCAAAAGGACTGATTTGGTTTATTGGTATCTTATTTAATGGATAACCCTAGCTAATTTGTCTGATTCAAGTAAGGACCTAATAAAATGAAAATAGCGGTCTGCTTTATCAACTTCAGCTAACTTTGCATACTCGTTTAAATCGTCCTGGTGTATCCAACAGACCCATCCCGATATATAGAATCTAAATTCAGGGCTAGATTGATTTTTTAAAATTAAATCTAGTTCTTCTTTGATTTCCAAATACCTATCATGCTTTTTTGGCTTTGATATGATTTTGTAACAACAAGCACACCTATTATCAATTAGTTTGGCATGGTGTCCGCAGGTCCAACAATAAGCTATATCTCTTTCAGTTATCCTGGCTTTCTTTTTTTGGCAGTTAATTACCATCAAATTTCTTATCTCCATAAAACATCTTGTCCCATGCATCAGGCTTTTGCAATGATTGATTTATGCCAGTCATTACTTGTTCATGTCTGCTGGTGTTAATCATCTTTAGACCGCCTCCATTTTCAGAAGTAATTGCAACAATTCCTTTCTCTCTTGCAAGAACTAGAGATAAAGCATGGTTTGCAAATTTCCAATGAAAGTGTTTTGCTAAATGTTTAGTTGTTTGAATCCTAGACCATACATTTTGAATACCTGAATTTTTTGGAACTATAAGAGAAAGGGATTTTAGATAATCCCCGTCAGCATCAGGTCCACTAATTCCCGTTGATGCTCTCTCGTATAATGCTCTAATATCGCTGGACACTAAATCCAACTGGCCATATCTACTATATCAATACTATGCAAATGTAGATATTTTATGCCTAATGAGTTGGAATAGCATTATACCAATTGATACACCAACTAGCAACAAACCTATCCCCCTTGCTGGTTCGTACACCGTACTAATTGATGATGCAACTAAAATGCCTACAATACTAACTAGGCCTAAATTGTTTGTCTTTATCCAAAGTATTCCAAGTAATATCCCCCAAATTGCAACTAGAGATAAATCCCCTAGTGTTGCGTGGAATGGTTGCAGAACCGCATTAAATGGACTGTCTGTAAAATTACACATATTGGAATCAAAAGTTTCAAAACAGAATAGATTGCCTGGTGGCATATCTAGTATCAATACTAGGATTTAGTTAAGGTTTAGGCATCAGATTGCCAAACATACTGCCTATTTGGTCTGACGAGTTTAGTATAATCATAAAGGCAATTGAACCGCCAATTAATAGGGCCATGATGATTGATGCAGGCATCCAGGTCTTAACGGGGACACTAGTTAAGGTCCTTAATCCCCTGTCGATATTGGTAAGATATTCAGCAAAGTTTGCCATCTGTTCGGGGTTGTAACCTCCAAATGATTCCAAAAATACTTGGGTGTTTAACTCGATTGGGCTTTCAATTCTGATAATATCTCTATCTTTTAGTACGCCAATTAATTCAGTATAATCCATTTTGCCAATGTCAACTAAATGGTCAAGCTCGCCTTTTTCTTCAACTGTGATTAAGTCATTTGCTACTAGATAATTAGTCAAGATGTTACCTAGTTCCCGTTGGTCAATGTCTTGGGGTTGTCCTATTTCTTCTACTACTTTGGTAATTTTATCCAGTCTTTTTTTGAGTTGCTCATTTAAAACCCGCATGGCGTCATCCATCTTTGGCACTCTCGATAGGATAGCCCTTAGTCTGCCAGCGTGGTCAACGTCTTTTCTTTTTACTTTTGCAAGACGGTTAGTCCTTGCAAAGTGGTTTATCTCGTTGACTAGTATTGCATCAATAGGCAAGCAATTCCTGGAATCAAAAACATAACATGGAGTTTTTCCAAAATGATATGCTTTAGTTGGGTCTAGTTCAAAGATTCCTTTGAATGCTTTGCCCTCCCTGATATAGAAATAATTTCCTCCAATTGCTCTAAGTTTGTATGCCTTGATTTTCCTGGATGGAAAAATCATTAAACAAATGGGGTCTTTAGCATTATGAATTTCCATTTCAGGGAAACTGAAACTAAGCATGGATGAATTAACCTAGTATCGCTACTATAAGAAGCGTTTGCCAACAAACAAACCTAATACACCAACTAACAAGATGAATGCCCAAACAACTTCATCAATAACTAGTAGGCCCACGAATCCCATCACACCAACAATTGCAAGCATCAATAAAATGCCAGTTGGGGCAGTTCGTCCACTAAACAATCCTGCTACTAACAAAACGAAGAATAACGCAACTGGTGTTCCAGTCCAGTCCTCAAAGAATCCGTTTAGAACTGCAATACCTCCGCCAGTTCTATCAGATGAATAAGAGGTAATTTGTAAAATTAAATCATCATTGTAACAGTCGATATAGACAATTGATGCATCATTAATGCTTTGTGTGTCGTCATAATACCAGGAATTGACTTCATACCACGTTCCATTATTGCCAGCTAGAATTTGGGTATTAGTTCTATAATTACAATTTAGATGCCATGTACTAGTTCCAGTATCTCGATTTACTACTAGATTAAGTTGGTCGTTGGCCCTAGAAAGATTGTATGCTACTTCATTAGAACCAAGTAAATCCGTTTGCCAGTCTGCTTGATATGATGCAGTTGCGGTTGCAGTTCCATTAATGCTTGGTGTATTCCAATGAGTGTTATCAGTTGATATGATTGTATAAGTATGCGTTGCAGTATCAGTTAGTTTCAAATTATATGGACTAGAAATATTTGATGCAACTGTAATTCCATTTTCTTTAATATCAAATGTGCTAAATGTTGGGGTCGGTGTTCCTGCTGTAACATTTGCTGAAAAGACAAATTGAGTGGTTGATCCTTGTGTTGTTGCAGTTAAATCAATGTGGCCAGTAATTTCTAAATAAGTTGTTTGGGTTGCAGTATTTGATGCAGTTGAATCCCCTACATTATTTGATGCAACAACTGTAAAATCATAACTAGTATTTGGACTTAAACCCGTAACTGTGTAACTAGTGTTTGTAGTTGTATCAATTTGAACTGCATCCTGGAATATTTTGTAAAGTGTAATTGCTGAACCTCCATTATTTGGACTGGACCAACTAAGAGCAATTGCAGTATCGCTGTTTGCAGTTGCAGATAAATCACTAATTGCACTAGGTTCATTTGGGGTTGTTATGTTGCTAGTGTTTGAATCACTTGAAGTTCCATGAGTAGATATTGCTCTTACTAAATAGGTATAAGTTCCCGCACTAGGGACGGTATCGGTATAACTTGTAACTAGTCCAACTGTTGCAACTACTGAACCATCTCGAACAATTTCAAAACCCGTTAAAGTTCCCGAACCAACATTAGTTGGACTAGAATAAGAAACTAAAACGTCTAATGGATTTGTATTCACATTAGTAATTGATGTAGTTACGCCAGTTGGGGGGTTTGGTGGTGTCCCTGCAAGACCTGAAGCAGTATTAGAAGCAGTTGAAGTCCCTATTGAATTGATAGCATAAACTTTGTAATAGTTTAATTGCCCTGCTGTTGGGGTTGTGTGAGTGTAATTTGTGTTAGTATTTCCAGTATTTGCAACAAGTGTTGAAAATGTCAAATTATCCGTTGAATGTTCAAGTTTGTAACCAGTAATGGAAGAACCGCCATCATCAACTGGAGCTGTCCATGACAGTTCTATTGTAAGTCCGTCAGTTGCAGATAGGTTTGTTGGAGGTTGTGGGACTGTTGGCATTGTATAAGTGATAACTAATTCATGAGTACTTGAATCAATTGCCATTAAATCCGAAGCTCCACCAAAAACACTATTTTCAGGGATAAAACCTAAAGTTAAACTATTATCAGTAATATCTGCTGTTTGAAATTCATTTGTAAATTCTTCGCTAAATCCAGTAGCTACTGAATAATGGGGCACAGTTGCAAATTTTGGATAAGTTGTAGTTGATTTCATATTATCGTAAAATTGTTGGTTTGTTAAACTAGATTTGTCAACAGTTAAAACTTTCATGTCGATTGTTTCGCCATTCCAAACGTTTGAAACATCATAATTAAAAAATGCACTTGTGATTCCCAAATTATTATCAGGTATGGCACTTACATCATATTCGATAAAAGATACAATACAATTTGTCCCAGCTACATTGTTTCCAACGTATAAAGCACTACCAGTATTATCGGCAGAACCATTACAGCCTGAATCGCCTACAAAACCCGAAGTATTTACTGTTGATAATGTAAGTGTTGGATCTATTTCCAAGTAATTAACAAAACCACCATCAGCATAATCCAAATTAACTTTGTAAGTAGTATTAAAAAATGAACTTTCTGAAATAATATTAATTCCTGTTAGGGATTCAAAGCCTAAATCAAAGTCATAATTAAGACCCTGTGCAATTTCAAATATTTGAGCTTGGTTTTCCTCTAGGAATTGTTTGTCAAAACTTTGACCGTTAAATTGAGCAATATCTATTGTATTTCCCCCAACGGTAATAGTTTCCCCTGTGTGTACGGTTTGTGAGATTCCTAATTGCTCATCACTCTCACTCCATACCTTGAATGTTTCCTTGATACCCCCGAAAATATCCACCTTTAATTCTTGCACAAACTTTTCTGTTTCAACATTAAAAGTAGTTGCTGTGCCATTAGCGTTAGTTCCATTGGTAATTGTTTGAATTAGATTTTTAGTTGAAGTTAAGAAGATACCATTTTCATTTTGGGAAACATTAACCGTACATTGTTCTAGATTAACTGCCATGTTTTGCCATGTGCCATCTTTCAAGTATGTTGCGACTGAACTGACACTAGGAATTATTTGGTTTCCATCAAAGCCATTCTCATAAATTGTATAACTACAAGTTGGAATGTCGTAAATAAAACCACCAATACTGTTAGACTTGAAAATTATTTTTTGGCTATCAGTAGTTAAAAAGTAATTTTCCCATTCGCCATTAATCATAATTCTTTCAGGGTGTGAAGTCCACTTTGCTTTACCAATGGTAAAGTCCTCAATCAAATCGTAATTTTGCCCTTTAGTTTCAACGACTTGAGCATATACAATAGGTAAATCAAAAGGATTTGTAATTGCTAATGAACCGCCTGCAATGGCCAATGCCAGGATAAAATAAAATGCCTTACTCATTATACAAACTCATCCTGTGATTTTCTTGTGCTTGCCATGTAGGCCCAAAGGACTATACCGCCTATTGCAAACAAAGGAATCATCAAGAAGATTGAATAAAGATTATCTCTATTTGCCAATAGTTCCGTTGGCATTCCATCCCATGCATCAATATTGTATGCCAATTCATAAACAATTGGCATGAAAAGCATCATCACAATACCAACTGCAAATAATGAAATCATAGTTCTGATAATAATGTTAACTGCCAAACCTAGTATCCGTATAGCATTCTATTTTATAATGTTTAAACAAAAAAGAAAAGTTTTACGACATTTTTGGTCGATTTTTGAGGCGTTTATAATCCTCTAGATAGGCTTGATCTAATCAATGGAATTAAGCCCAATATTACGAATACTGGAATAATACCAAAGACAATATCAGCATTTGATTTAGTATCTAGACATGATTTAGCTGGTCCTGTTGAATCTGCTGGGGTGGTGGCATTGTATCCATCTAGTGTAGTACAATCCAAAGCTCCTGCAAATGCATTATAGATAATCAAACCTATAATGACACCAACGACCATGATAACGATACCGAGTATCTGACCAAAGTCCATGATATAGCACTCATGCTATGTTATATAAGGAATAAACCCTATCTGCCTACTACATAATAAATTATGGTTCTAACCAAAAGCAAACCAATTACGCTTTGTAAAACTACTACAAAGATTGCAGGCAGGCCAACTATATTAAATGCCTGCCAAATGAATCCTCCAGTAAGAAAATCAATCACGCCTCGCATTACTGCAATTGGATAAGTAAATGCATCAACAAAGGGGTCTAGAACTGCAAGTGATGAATCTGTTTGGTTTCCATTAATTGTATTAAACAAAGTTCCGTTAACAGTTCCAGTCGCTTCATCATACTCTAATATGGATGGCGGGGTTGTTGCAGTTACATTTTGATAGGCCCAAATTCCAGGCAAGCTGTCGCAACTGGATTCACTAGTGATTCCGTCAACAATGGAATTGCCTACAAAGCAATGTTTTTCAACGTCAAATGGGGAAATAATAGGCGTATCGCTCATTGCATCAACTACCATAATGCCCCCGTTGATACACAAAATAAACAAGTAAATTTCTAAGAATAATTCTTGCATTGCCATTATGCAAAAGCCTCCCTAATGACTAGAACCATATTCAGAATTGCAAAGCCCAAAAATATCCAGGATAACCAATTGCCCTCACTTGATGGAATTATTACATTTGTGGTCGTGCTGTTTGATGTTATTGGTATAATCTCGCCTGCTGGTCCTATACCTTGTGAGTTAACTACTTCGCTGGTAGTTGATACAACTGATTGACCTGCCCCCATGAATAGGGCTAGCCCCATGAATAATGCAATGGATACAACTCTAAGAATGGATGTAAATAAATTTGCAGACCTAATAAAACCCCATATCATAAACCCAAATGCAAAAACAATCATAATGAAAAAAATGCCCGATTCCATGATACTATATCAATACTATGTGTCTGATTTATCGTTTAGGCTTATGATGTTACTGTCCAATTCTTTCCAAATATGGCCATAATGGTTGCTTTTTTTATTACGTCTTTTGTGTGTAGTAGTGGCTAATTCTACAAGTTTATCCATATCTGTTGAATATTGGGCTAACCTGGTAAGCAAATAGTCTAAACCTCTCTTTTTTTGATAAGGCAATGCATCTTTTTTTCCTGCATGAAAATAGGCAAACCATTGAATAATATCATGCGATATAGTGCCGTAGGCCTTTTCAAATTCTTCTAAAATTTTTTCAGGTTCTAGATGTATTTTATTGTCTTTTTGGAATCTGCAAAAATTGCATGATTCATCCATGAAAACGATTGGGGATATTTCAATGCCTAAATGATTTTTTAGTGCAATATTGAATGGCTTGAAAGTTGTATAATAATACGAATCGCCATCCAACGTAACTTTGAATTTTTTATTCTTTGCAGAATTTGCAAATTGGTTTTGGAAATTACGCAATTTCCAGTAAGATTCTTTGCCCCATATTTCTTGCCAGTTCTCACGCTCTACATTAGATAAAGACAGTAAAACCGTAAAATCTGATTCTCTAAGGGGTTTTGATACGGACCTTGAATAATGTGAAATCAAAACAACAAAGATTTTTTGGCCCTGTAATTCGTGCCTAATAGTGGTTAATTTAGAGAAAATGTCTTTTTTTTGTTTGTTGCCTGCCTTGTCAAGTTCAAAGGAAATATCATCTAATACCAGGATTGCATCTAGGCCTTTAGGTAAGTTGTCTATGATTTTAGGCAGTTCTAAAACTTCGTGTCTGTGATGCCATTCAATATGAAAAGACTTGTCCCTAGTGCATGACATTTTATGGATAAGTGATTCAACAAATTTTGTCTTGCCAGTTCCCGATTTACCGCATACAAGTAATTGTTGGAACTTGTAACTATCTAAGGCGTTTAGTATTTGGTCGGCCATTACGTTAATTGAATGCTTTTGAAATATCGGATATTGTTGACCGTTCCAAGATACCTTTGTAGTGTTATGATACTCGCTAGGGTCTTTAGTTACTGCAAGTAGTTCTTTAGCGGATACCATGTCTAATCAGTATTTAGTAATTTTTCCCTGTGAATTGTTATTGCAGTTTCAATCAAATTAATCCACTTTTGGCAATGCAAAAAGAGTTCTTGCTTTTGGTCTGATTGATAACGACTTTTTGCACTAAAACTTTCATAGTCTGTTATCCTGGCTTTCGGTGGCAAGCATGAGTGCATTGCCTCCATGAAATAGTTTGCCAAATCATAATCTCTATTACGCATTGATGTAATATGTGCGGATCTATGAGGGCCTATCTGTGCATCAAGTGATTCAACTGCAAATCCCACATAACTAGTACAGGCATAGCACAAATAAACTCTATGCCCCCTAGCCTCCGCCCCGCTGTATGTTTATAATATCATACTAATTCTAGGAATAAATAAAAAAAATCAAAAAAAAAAAATTCATATTTTTTGTGCCTAGTTTGTTAAAGTTACTAGATAATAACTATACATTCAAAAGTTTTGACAACTTTTAGGCGTTCCTATGAATCTTTTATTAAGTTCTATACTATATTCTTACTATGTGTGGAGGGGAACTGCTCGCTATATCCCTAAGTGCATCGGTTGTTATTGCTTCTGTGGTGGTTTCCCTCCCATTCTTACAAAAGAAATCAAAGAGCCATGAGATATTACGTCCTAATTCTTAGTATTCGTGGAACTACAACCTATCGAAAGTATAGGGATTTTGATACCGCTGAATCTGCAAGAGCCAATGCAATTGCAATGGGTTTTGATACTAGACTTAAAGTGGTAGATGATAATGAAATACTTAATTGAACTGTCCCAAAAGTATAACCACGAATTGCTTATTTATTAAAACTAGAAAAGTCCTAGTTTGTATGTATTGTAATAGAACTATTGTTCAGGCTTAATATAGTAGGTCTGCTAGATTTTAGCTGTGCTGGTATCCGTTGCTCTTATCGCTATTCATTATTCAATCGTTGTTAGTGGCGGTTGTGTGGATTGCCCCACAATTGACCAAATTAATTATGTATTCCCAGACACTTCGAATAAGGAAATATCGGGGGACTTCTATAACGGATACAGACAACTAGCACAAACTAGGGACCATTACCGATATTATGATTTTAAAGAAGAACCTACAATTTGGATTGATGCCCCTGGGGATATATTGTCCCGTTCCAGGATAATCACAATTGCCAATGAAGTCCCGCCCTACAAGTTTAAAGATGGTTCATCAAATATTATGGCAAATAATACTGCCATTTTAGGCGTGGATAGATGGGTTGATGATAGATGCAGGAATGCAATAATACCTAAAACTAATTGGGTCTATTATCTAGGGGATACCATTCAGTATATGCAACATGGTTGCGATCCCAAATACACTCAATTAGATACTGTTATGAGAATTGAGATTCAAAGAACCTGGCAAGATATTACCACTTCATACAAGTATAAACTGGATAACTGGATTGCAGAATCAAAAATAAAGTGCTTGGGAATTTGTAAAGAATATTAGAGAAAGTTAATCATACATATTCCACCCAATATCAGATAACCAATTATCAGTTTTTTTCTTTTTACGGTTTGATTTTTTCTTAACTAATTTCCCACCAATTAAGTGATATTGATAACCCATGTCAATAATCTTTAAACTTTGGATTTTCATTGGCTTTCTTTAAAGCCCATGTAAAAAATTCTTCAGCGGTTTTTGATTCTTTATGTCCTTTAGCTCTTTTGTTTTCTCTATATTTAGCCATATTATAAAATGCACAAGCTGTGCAATACGCTTTTTTTGATGCCCCTGCTTCTATTCGTCCGCATTTGAAACATTTACCCATTATCATCTACTTCCGAAAAAATTAGCCCCCATAGCCCCTGCTTTTTTCATCATAAGGTCATAAGATTTTTTATCAGATTTTTCAAATCTATCCGTGCAAACTTTGCAATAATCACTTAATGGCAAAGCGGTTCTTTTTTTACAACGTTGACACAATGCCATATAGTATGTATCTAGCACTTTTTAATAAGATTTAAGCTCCTGGACCATAATCAGTCGAATAAATATAGGTTTTAAGATAATTTACCATGTCTAGTTTAGTATGATGCTTTTTCAAATGAACTTTTAGAACTTTGGAATTTTTGAAAGTTCTACTGCAAATGGCACAAGCTGAACAAGTTACCATGCATTAAACCCCGTTTTAATTTCGCTTTTCATTCGTCCTGATAATCGTCCCGTTTTTTTGCCAGTTCTGCAAAAAAAACAAACTTGGGCCTCCCTTGTTTCTTTTCTAGGACATTTAACAATTTTAGAGCATTCCTTGCATCTCAATACCTTTTGGCCTCCCTTTTACGTCTGCAAGTGTTAGCCCTTGCCTTTACTCTTAGTTTGTGTTTGGCAGGGCATCCAGGATTATCACAAATTAATTTATCCTTTCCAAGATACCAGGTTCGGCAACTAATGCATCTATTATGGGTAAAGTAGTTAGGTCCTTTATTCATCCAAACAAAACCCCTATTAGAAAATAAATTGGAACTGCAATAATTCCTGCAAGTGCTATAAATCCGCCTTTAGTGAATCGGACTTTACCAACCCAAACATTACCGTTTTTGTCTTTTCTTGTTTTAATCGTCATCATCCCAATCCTCGTCAATATAGTCGTCATGTTCTTTTGGTTGTTCTAATGACATGACGTAAAATCTTCTAAGACACATTTTTAGAACCTCCGTTCAAATGACACCAACATAAACAATTATCCTTATCATTACAACTATGATGAATCGCTAGCATACACCTATGAGATTTGAAATTACAAGTCATTGCCATTCCTCCAATGTTACTGTGTTAGGTCGATTAGGCATTTTATCAAAATCGCATAAACAACTGTAACAAATTGAAGTTGATTTATCAAAATTATGGCAACTGCATCCGCATTTCATTAATTATCAACCCTCACTTGAAAACCGCAAAAATCGCATCTGAAGACTCTAGTAGTTGATGCCATTTTGATTTCGACATATTCTTTTAACATATCCTCCCTGCAATGCATACACCAGGATTTCAAAGTCGTAAGCTCCTAACGATAAAACCGCAATTTTCACAAATTTTGTAATTTGTGCTAATGTATCGTTTTTTACCGTTCTCTTTTTTTTGATATGCTAATCTTTGCAAATTGTTATGATTGCATGGCATAATTTCTTACCTCCAATTGGTCTGCGATATTGTATCTGCCATCTTGTTTTGGGTTCTTGATTTTTCTTACTGCCCTTGTAATGGTTTCAACGTTTGTTAATCTGTCAATATCAAGCGGATAAGTTTCTAAAATGTGGGAATCATACTCACGCCAAAAAGCCCATGTGAATTTATTGTAAGATGAATATGCTAAATCAGGAAATTTAGATAATAGATTTCTGCATAAATCTTCAGTTGTTTCCA
>Ga0208898_1001806_pt1 | contig 13736 bp, 16 predicted proteins | sample VirMetDEL_Mar_4_FD_184513 | JGI IMG/M metagenome (GOLD analysis project Ga0208898, IMG submission 184513) | Aqueous microbial communities from the Delaware River and Bay under freshwater to marine salinity gradient to study organic matter... | ecosystem: Environmental > Aquatic > Marine >...
CAGCTAAAGGTGCTGCACTTAAACGCTGGTTTAAAGAAGATTGGAAAGATGTTAGGACCGGCAAACCGTGCGGTAGACAGAAAGGGGAATCGCGAGGTACTCCGTATTGCCGACCTAGCAAACGAGTATCAACCGAGACCCCCAAAACTTCGGGTGAAATGACATCAGCTGAGAAGAAGTCTCGGATAGCACAAAAGAAAAGTCTTGGTCAGCCAGCAGGTAAACCAAGAAGAGTAACACCATTAAAACGTAGAAAGACAACTAGGAAGAAATAATGGCAACTTCAGGAACAGCAACATTTAATTTAGATTTAAATAATCTAGTCGAAGAAGCATTTGAACGATGTGGTAAAGAACTTCGTACAGGATATGATTTAAGAACTGCACGACGTAGTTTAAATTTATTGACTGCTGAATGGGCTAACCGCGGAATTAATCTTTGGACAATTGACGAAGGCACTGTGTCTTTAACTTCAGGAACAAGTAACTATAATCTTCCGACTGACACTATAGATTTAATAGAACAAGTGATTAGAACCGGTACAGGACAGAATCAACAAGATATAAATATAACAAGAATATCTGCTTCTACATGGGGTACAATACCTAATAAGAATGCAACGGGACGACCTATACAAGTGTGGATAAATAGACAAGCAAGTCAGCCACAAATTAATGTATGGCCTGCACCTGATACAAACAATTATACCTTTGTCTATTGGAGACTAAAACGTATTGAGGACGCAGGGAACGGCGTTACTACTCAAGACATTCCATTTAGATTCTTACCTTGTTTAGTTGCGGGGTTAGCATTTTATTTAAGTATGAAGTTACCAGGTGCTGAAGTAAGAACACAAATGCTTAAACAAGAATATGAAGAACAATGGATGTTAGCTTCAACAGAGGATAGAGAAAAAGCCGATTTAAGACTTGCACCCCGTCGGCAGTATTTATAAAGGATAAGCTATGGGACGAAAGTATACGTCTGGTAAACATGCCATAGCAGAATGTGATAGATGTGGTTTTCAATATAAGTTAAAAGAATTAAAAGACTTATTTATAAAGACTACAGAAACAAATATTAAAGTCTGCAAAGAATGTTGGGAACCAGATCATCCACAGAATATGCAGGGTATGTACCCAGTAGATGACCCACAAGCAGTACAAGATCCAAGACCAGATAGAAACTTGGAGCAGCAAAGAGATTATCAATATGGTTGGAATCCAGTTGGGCTTAATAATGGACTAGCATTACCAGACATAGAAGATGATTTAGAAGGTACCGGCGGGGTTGGCACGGTTACTGTAACAACAACTTAGGAGTATAATATGAATAAAGATAGAAAAGGCTGTAACCACACTTACAAGCAACCAGAAATGGTAGCAGTACCTAAAACAGGCGGATATCCTGAAACAGGTGTTAAAACTGCAGGTGTAGAAACACGTGGTAATGGTGCTGCAACAAAAGGCACTAAAGCTCGTGGACCAATGGCTTAAGGATAAACAATGGCAATGACATACTCAGAATTAGTAGCAGCTGTAAATTCTTATGCAGAAAATCAGTTTACTACTACTGATATAAATACTTTTATAGAGCAAGCTGAACAGCGTATTTACAATACAGTTCAGTTACCTGATATACGTCGTAATCAAACAGGTAATACAACTACAGGTAATAAATATTTGTCAACACCTACAGACTGGTTATCTACATTTAGTTTAGCAGTGATTGATTCAGATAATCAATATACATATTTGTTGAATAAAGATGTTAATTTTATTAGGGAGTCGTTTCCTGACACAGATGCGGCTTATTATGGGAAGCCTGAATACTATGCAATATTTGATGAGAACACCTTTATACTTGCTCCTACGCCAGACGACGATTACACTGTTGAGCTTCATTACTATTATTACCCTGAGTCTATCGTTACAGCTGGCACTAGTTGGTTGGGTGACAATTTTGATAGTGCTTTATTCTATGGAACTTTGTTGGAAGCAGCTACGTATCTTAAAGACGAAAGTGATATAATTCAAAATTATAATCAAAGATATTTAGAGGCTATGGCTTTATTAAAACAATTAGGCGATGGTAAAAATAGACGCGATAGTTATCGCAGTGGACAAGTAAGGTACCCAGAACAATGATATTAGACGGAATAGATTTTAAAGTAAATACAACATCTGGACGGGGTTTTACTCCTGAAGAATTAGCAGAGCGTGCATTAGATAAAATAATGTATGTGAGTAAAGATGCAAACCCTTTAATTAGGGAACAAGCGGAAGTTTTTAGGGGACATATTAAAGAAGTATTAATTAAGTACCTTAAACAAGCGGTGCAATCTGACCGCACAACTTTGGCAAATAAACTGCGAGAAGCAGGACATTCAGATTTAATTAAAATATTGGAGATATAATTATGGCAATCACTCAAGCAATGTGTACGTCATTTAAGGTTGAGCTTCTAAGTGGGGGTCATAACTTTAATACGACAAACGTAGCAAGAAGTGTTGATACAGCAGACACATTTAAAATCGCGTTGTACACTTCATCAGCTACATTAGATTCAACAACAACTGCATATTCAGTTACTAACGAAGTATCAGGTACAGGATATTCAGCGGGCGGAAACACTTTAACCATTTCACAAGTACCAACATCATCAAGTACAACAGCATTCTTAGACTTTGCTGATACTACATGGTCTTCTGCAACTATTACTGCAAACGGTGCGTTAATTTATAACAGTACTAACAGTAATACTGCTGTAGCTGTGTTAGCATTTGGTGGTGATAAGACTTCTACAAACGGCGACTTTTCTATTATTTTCCCAGCAGCAGACGCATCGAACGCTATTATTCGTATAGCCTAACTAGGAGGCTATAATGGCGTTGGTATTAAAAGATAGAGTCAAGGTTACATCAACTAGTACTGGTACCGGAACATTTACATTAGGTCCAGCCGCAACTGGCTATGATGACTTTTCTGTTATCGGCGATGGTAATACTACTTACTACACCATAGTTTTAAATACTGAGTGGGAAGTTGGTATTGGTACTTACACGACTTCGGGCACAACTTTATCTCGTGATACTGTCTTAGCTTCTTCTAACTCAGGTAGTTTAGTTAATTTTAGTGCAGGCACGAAAGAAGTGTTTGTTACCTATCCTGCAGATCGCAGTGTTAATACCGCTGACATAGGAACCATAGCTTCTCAAGATTCTGACAATGTATCTATCACAGGCGGTTCAATTGCTGTAACAGCAAACCCTACTACAGACTACCAAGTTGCAACTAAAACATATGTTGATTCTCTTGTAGCTTCAGCAATTCATTTTCATGACGCTGTTAGGGTAGAAAGTCCTGACTCTGCTGGAAACTTAAATGCTACTTATAATAATGGTACAGCTGGCGTTGGAGCAACTTTAACAAACGCAGGGACTCAAGCTGCTCTTGTTATTGATGGTGTTACTTTAAATACTAATGATCGAGTATTAATATATAACCAAACAGATGCTACTGAAAACGGTGTCTATACAGTTACAGATACAGGATCAGCCTCTACTAATTGGGTTTTAACTCGTGCTACTGATGCAGATAGCTATTCACCTTCAACTGCAGACGGTCTTGATGAAGGCTCGTACTTTTATGTAACGGAAGGCGATACAGGCGCTGGAGAATCTTATATATGTAATACAGTAGGAACTATAACGTTTGGTACAACAGATATTAGCTTTGTATTATTTAGTTCTACTTTGAATTATGTTGCAGGCACTAACATTGATATTACAGGTACAACCATAGCCTTAACAGGACAAGTTGCTATCGCTAATGGAGGCACTGGAGCTTCAACAGCTTTGGGAGCTAGAACTAATTTAGGGCTAGAGATAGGTACAGATGTCCAAGCTTGGGATGCGGGACTAGATGATATAGCAGGACTAGCAGTTACTGATGGCAACATTATAGTTGGTGATGGGGCTAATTGGGTTGCAGAATCAGGTTCTACCGCTAGGACAAGTTTAGGAGTTCCAGCTAATGATGGCACAGGGGCAACAGGTACTTGGTCAATTAGCATCTCTGGAAACGCGGCTACAGTAACAGACGGAGTCTACACTTCAGGTTCATATGCTAACCCTTCATGGATAACTTCATTAGATGATGGCAAAGTGCTACCGTCAATGACAGGTAATAGCGGAAAATACTTAACAACAGATGGCACTAATAGTAGTTGGGATGATGTCCCCTCACCAAATAATGGCACTCTATCTTTAACAACATCAGGTACAGGACTAAGTGGTTCAGCTACATTCACTGCTGACCAAGCGGGAGCAAGTACATTTACTGTGACGTCTAATGCTACAAGCAGTAATGTTTCTTCTAGTATCGTAGCTCGTGATGGATCAGGTAACTTTAATGCAGGAATAATTACAGCGTCATTAGCAGGTAACGCTGCAACTGTAACTAATGGTGTTTATACAACTGACATCGGTGTAACTGTTCAAGAATATGATGCAGACACAGCAAAGTATGATGATACAACTGCTAATTTTACAGGAACATTACAAAATGGTGGATCAAATGTAGTTGTAGACGCAGACATTAATTCAACAGTTTTAGGATATGTAGCACCAAGCACATCAGGCAATGTATTGACCTCTAATGGTTCTGCATGGACATCAGCAGCACCTTCGGCTGGGGGAATAACTTATGTTGTAAAGACAGCTAACTATACAGCCTCTGCTAATGAAGGTGTTATAGCAGATACATCAGGTGGAGCATTTACAGTAACTCTTCCAACCTCTCCCTCAACAGGAGATCAAGTAGTCGTAGCTGACGGTGCTAATTGGTCTACCAATAACTTAACAGTAGGTAGAAATGGTTCTACTATAGACGGCACAGCCGAAGATTTAGTATGTGATTTAGAAGGTGTTAGTATCCAGTTCGTATATGATGGCTCTACTTGGGAAGTTTATGCTCTAGCAGCTTCATCTACAGACTTATCAGATTTTGCTAAATATGGTGACACAACAGCTAACTTTACAGGCACACTACAAAATGGCGGTAGCAATGTTCTAGTCGATACAGACATTGGCTCTACTGTAGGTTACCCAAATATCCCTGCGGTGGGAACTAAAACAACTTCTTATACTTTAGCAACAGGTGATGTAGGTAAATATGTTCAAGTAGGTACAGGAGGTTCTATTACTATTCCTAATTCTACTTTTTCTGAAGGTGATGCAATTACTATATTTAACAACACAACAGGTAATGTCACTATAACTTGTTCAATTACTACAGCATATATTGCTGGAACAGATACAGATGTAGCTTCAGTTACTTTAGCAACAAGAGGTCTAGCAACCATATTATTTATTAGTGGTACTGTATGTGCTATATCAGGTAATGTGTCATGAGCGGGATACAGTTAATGTTTTTAGGTCAGGCTCAACAAGGTGGAGCAGATGTTGCATACACTAGCTTCTCAACTCTATTAGATAATACATCATCTACAAAAACTTTTACTTCTGTTGATATAGGAACACCTGATGCAGATAGATATGTAATTGTAGCTTTACAGTGGGTTACTGATGCATCTTCAACAAGTTTAAGCTCTGCAACAATTAATGGGGTTTCTGCATCGGTAACTACATCTCGTAGTGTTAGTTTTAATACTGCACATGGCGTATTTTTTGCTAAAGTTCCAACAGGAACTTCGGTAACTATAGTAGCTAATCTGTCAGGTACAACTCTTACAACTTATAATGAGAACATAGCAATTTACACTATTAATGCTTCTAGTATAAGTTTAGAAAGAAATTTAAGTATATTCCAAACTGGAACAAATTCAGTAGCTTTTACAGACCCAGCAAATGATTTTGATGTTGCAACAAATGAATTTTTAATAGGCAATACAACATTAAATGGAGTTCGAGAGGATACGTCAGTAGATGAATTAACTGAAGATACTTATCAAACATCTGCAGCAGGATCAAATTTTTATGCAAGTTATAATAATAATACAGAGTCATCACAGCTAATTGCTCCTACTTTCTCTTGGGGTGGCGATACTTTAAATGCTACAGCTAGTATTTATAAATTTTCTTATTCTTAAAAAAGGAAACTAAATGTTTATTAAACTTACAAACAAAACCAGAATAAAATAAGGATAAAAAATGGCTTTACTATCAAATATTATAACACCTTCAAATGTCCTTAAAGATAGTGACATAGGCACAAGCGTACAAGCATACGATGCAGATACCACAAAGAATGATGTTGCTAATACCTTCACTGCTAAACAAACTAGTGTAGCAGTTAATGATTATGACCCAGCAATAGAAATTCTTTCAAATACCTCAGCTACAAATTGGGCTAGACTTGATATAAAAAATCAAAATGTAACAGAACCTCTTATAATATATCAAAACGAAGAAGGTACTGGAGTTTTTAGAACAAACGGAGAATACCCAGTACAAATCCAAACTAATGGTACAACTAAAATGACTGTCACCTCTACTGGTAGTGTAGGTATTGGTACTGCGAGTCCTTCTTACAAACTAGATGTATCAGGTATTGCTCGTGCTACATCATTCCTTGAGACAGTAGTCGCAGTGACAGGAACAACCCCTGCTATTTCAGCAAACAGTGGCAATATACAGACATGGACATTGTCTGGCAACTCAACACCAACAGATAGTTTAGCTGCAGGTCAAAGTATAACATTAATGATTGATGACGGCTCTGCTTACACCATTACATGGACATCTCTAGTAGACCAATGGATTGGTGGTTCTGCTCCAACACTAGCGACAACAGGTTATACAGTAATAGAGTTATGGAAAGTAGCTGGAGTAACCTATGCTGCTTATGTTGGAGATTTAAGCTAATGAGTATATTAGCACATGGATTAAGAGCAGCCTCAGGTAATATAGCAGAGGGGCTTACACTTGTTGATACTTATGGTTTTTCAGATGTAGAGATTACTAGTTTTCCAATTACTATTCCTGTAGAAGAAAATGATTTAGTTTTATTTCTCCATGCAGATGCTAGTACAACAGCAGGTTCATTAAGTTTAAATGTTACAGATATTGATTTAGCTACAACAAGTAACGGACAAAGTGCTACAAGACTATCCTATTATGTTGTTGCAAGTGGAGTTAGCTCAATAACAATGAATGATGGTTCTGTTGATGGTGGAATTGCAATGGTGTTTAGAGGAGCAGATGTTTCTGCAGCACCACAATATTCAGTTGCTGATTCAGCAAGTGGAAACGCAGACCCTGCATCAATAACAGCAACAATTAACCCTGAAGACTATATAGCTGTATTAGTTGGGTATGATAGAAATGTAACTATAACAGGGTATCCGTCAGGATATGATGTGCAATATTCTTCGCAAGATGATATAGCTGTTGCAGGCGTAACCAAAACGGACATTACTGCATCGTCAGAAGACCCAGGCACTTTTACTAATACTTCAGATGGCTGGGGAGTATATACAGTTCTTGTTAAAACATTAGGTTTAAATTACGAAGCAGACTTTGGAACACCTGATTACACCATAACATCTTTTCCAAGCACAGGAACTGGAGTTGGTAATGGTAGTAACGATGCACTGATTGCTATAGACGCAACCATTGGGTCAGCAAACGGGTTATTAATGGAAGCAGGAGGCACTGGAGATGGACTATCTATTGGGGTTGATGACGGAACTTTACGAGTAAGAGGGTATGACGGAAGCACGGCTTGGACAAGTATTGATGACACATTAACAGCATATTTAGAAATAGATATATCTGCTTATACAGGAACATTTTGCACATATTATTTTGCATTTGATACAAGTAATAGTAGACAGCTAAAAGCATATGTCCAAGTAGGCGGTAAAGGAAGTGCTAATGAATTAGTATCGTTAGGAACAAACTCTGCCGCATCATCTGCTGATTCACTTTGGGGAAGTGCAGGTAAAGGATATGGTCAAGTTAACGGAACTGCTGCAGATCTTGGAACAAATTATATGGTTAACTATACAGGAACAATAAATGAAATTAGATACTGGGCTGAAGATGCAGCGCTAGATGTATCGACTTTTGGAACACTATAAGGATATAAAATGTTTATTATAATTACAAACGATGGACCTAAAAAATATACAATAGGTCAACTTCGTCAAGATAACCCAAATGTCTCTTTTCCTAAAGAGATTCCGTTAGAAACTTTAGCAGAATATAATGTATACCCATGCACATTGGCTGAAACACCTGACTATAACAATGCAACACAATATATAACAAAGGGTATACCTGTAGAAGTTAATGGAGCTTGGATACAGCCTTATGATATTCATGACTACACAACAGAAGAAATTATAGAAAGAGAACAACAAGAAGCAACGGAAGTAAGAGCAAAAAGAAATCAATTACTCAAAGATTCAGATTGGACTCAAATACCAGATTGCACAGTAGATAAAACAGTATGGGCAACATACAGACAAGAATTACGAGATATTACAATTCAAGAAGGTTTCCCATTTAATGTAACATTTCCTGCGATGCCTGAATAATGTTTGGATTTAGCCCATTTAGTGAAGTACCCTTTTCTTCGGAGTTAGTTACCGAAGCAGTTAATGTAGCCGTATCGGTTACTGGGGTTGAAGCTACAGGGCAAACAGGTAATGTTGTAGCTGAATCTAATAATTATATTGATGTTGTTGGTGTTCAAGGTACTACTGAACTTGGCGACATTACTTTAGTTGCTACAGCTGTAATTGATGCGATAAGAAATGACGCTACAGGTCAAATAGGCACCGTAGTAGTCGCAGCTAACGCAGATGCTATTGTTACAGGTAATGAGGCTACAGGTGAAACAGGCACAGTTACATTTGATGCAAAAGCTGTAGTTAATGCAGTTGGTGTTCAAGGTACTACTCAGCTTGGCGAAGAAGTAGTAGATGCTAAAGCGGTTGTTAATGTAACAGGTAATGAAGCGACAGGTGAAACAGGCACTGTAACAACAGTATCTAAAGCCGTAGTTAATGTAACGGGCAACGTTGGTACTACTCAACTTGGTGAAGAAGTAGTTGTAGCAAAAGCAGTAGTAAATATAAATGGTAATGAAGCTACAGGCGAGACTGGTACAGTTACATTTGATGCAAAAGCTGTAGTTAATGTAGTTGGTAATGTAGGTACTACACAATTAGGATTAGCTGAAGTTAAAGCCAATGCGGATGTTGATGTAACTACCGTAGCAGGGTTCACTCAAGTAGGCAATGTTATAATAATTGCTAAAGCAGGTGTGACCCCAATAGGAGTGAGCGCTACAGGCTTTGTAAATAAGGTATTGGTATGGGGTGAAGTAGACGATAACCAAACAGCTGATTGGGGTAATATAAATGATGCTCAAACACCTAATTGGGTTGATGTAACAGATACACAAACAGCTAACTGGACTGACATAATAGATACTCAATCACCAGGATGGACAGATGTAAATGATGAACAAACAACAGAATGGACGGAGATAGCAGCATGATAAAAGTTGAAGCAAAGAAAAAAGAAGACGGGTCAGTTGAGTGTGCATACGAAGTAGGACTTGAATGTTCTCATTGTGGTATGTCAGTTGACGCAGATGAATACAAATCTGGAATCTGTTCTGATTGTGGTGAAGTTTGGAATGAGAAAAAGCATATCGGTATCTACGTTACAAGCATTCCAATGTCGGGCAAAACAAGATAAAATAATGAAAAAATAAGGATTTATTATGGCAAGTACATATTCAGATTTAAAATTTGAGCTTATCGGCACTGGTGAACAGTCAGGTGTTTGGGGAGCTACTACCAATATTAACTTAGGCACAGCAGTTGAAGAGGCTATTTCAGGTTCAGCAGACGTAGCGTTTACTGGATCAGATGTAACTTTAACATTAACAAACACTAATGCTTCTCAAGCTGCACGTAACCTAAGACTAAATTTAACAGGTACTTCTGGCGGGGCAAGAACCTTAACAGTGCCTACAATTGAAAAATTATACATCATCAATAATAATTTAGCTGATACTGTAACAGTAAAAACTGCGGCCGGTACTGGGATAAATATACCTAGTGGAGAAGCTTTTTTAGTATTTGTAGATGGGACTAATGTTGTTAATGGTATTACTAATATAAACCTTACTGCACCGGTTCCTATATCTTCAGGAGGAACTGGAAGCTCTACAGCTTCTGGAGCAAGAACAAATTTAGGATTAGTTATTGGTACCGATGTTCAAGCATATGATGCAGGTTTACAAGATATATCTGGATTAGCTTTAACTGATGGTAATTTTATTGTAGGGGATGGTGCTAATTGGGTAGTTGAATCAGGAGCTACAGCTAGAACAAGTTTAGGCTTAACAATAGGTACCGATGTTCAAGCATATGATGCAGGTTTACAAGATATATCTGGATTAGCTTTAACTGATGGTAATTTTATTGTAGGGGATGGCGCTAATTGGGTAGTTGAATCAGGAGCTACAGCTAGAACAAGTTTAGGTTTAGGTACAGCAAGCGACGTTCAGTTTGATTCTTTTGGCGTAGGTACAGCTGCATCGGGAACAACAGGTGAAATTAGAGCTACTAATAATATTACTGCATATTACTCATCTGATATTAAGTTTAAAGAAAATGTAAAAGATATAGATAACGCTCTTGATAAAGTAAACCATATTGGTGGTAAAACTTTTGATTGGACTGCTGACTATATTAAAGATCACGGTGGTGAAGATGGCTACTTTGTTCAAAAACATGATATAGGTGTTATTGCACAAGATGTTAAAGCAGTGCTTCCAGAAGCTGTAAGAGAAAGAGAAGATGGTTCACTAGCAGTTGACTATCCTAAATTAGTGTCTCTTGCGTTCGCAGCGATAAGAGAGTTAAAAGCAGAAATAGAACAATTAAAAGGTAAATAATTATGACAATGCCCGCATCAGGACAAGTGTCGTTAAATGAGGCTAATGTTGAACTAAGAAATTCAGCTACGGCAGTGATTAGTATGAATGATACTAATGTTAGGGGTTTAGGAGATAAGGCTTCAGGAGCTATAGCTTTTTCTGACTTTTATAATCGTTTTTATACCTACTATGGTCAGGAATTATTTACAGAAACAGGTGTGAGTACATGGACCTGTCCTGCTAATGTAACAAGTATATCTGCTGTTTGTGTAGGTGGCGGAGGAGGTGGAGCAGGTGGAGGCGCTGGTGGACCTGGCGGAGGCGGTGGAGGCCTTGGTTACAAAAATAACCTTACTGTAACTCCCGGAGAAACTTATTATGTACTCGTTGGTAGGGGTGGAGCTCGTACAGGGTCAAATGATCCATATAACGATGGTGTAGGAAGTCATTTTATTATATCTGATTCGGCTCCGGTAAATGTTATTAATGCATCAACTTCTAGCTCTGTAGCTACTATAACTACCGATTCTGCTCATGGATTGATTGTAGGAGACACTGTAAGCGTTGATTCAAGATGGAAACCTATTAACGGAGAATTTACTGTTAAATCAGTGCCTTCCTCAACTCAGTTTACATATGACATTATTCTACCTGCTAAACTTATACAAAAAGCACCTAATCAGGATGTAAATTATACAATTGTGTCAACGGGCACTACAGACTTCACTCAGTTTGGCGCAGCTAATAGTAACCCAGGAACCACCTTTAATGCTTCCACTGCAGGTAATAAAGTAGTAGACCCTGGAACTGGAACTGTTAAAATAACTAACTTAACTACAAATTCGTATGGTCCTTATAACCCTAATGGATATGCTTGGAAAGGCGCTACGATAGTAAGAGGTGGAGGAGGAGACTCAGGAAGTGGTTCCAGTGGAGGAGATTGGGCTCCATCTAGAACTTGTATGGGTGGAGTATTCATTGGCGACGGTGGCGCTTTTGGAAGATCTCCAAGAAATACTGATCCGACTACTGCAGGTAGTGGGGGTGGTGCTGCTGGATATGATGGTGATGGAGGCAGTAATTCAGGAGGTTGTGGTGCTAATGGTTCAGGTTCTAACTACCGTGGCGGTGGCGGCGGTGGTGTGGGTTTATACGGAGAAGGAAGTTCAGCAACAAACCCTCCAGCCTCATACAGAGGTGGTGGTATGGGAGGCTCTAGTAATATTGTAGTAGCTGATTTTTCTGGCACTACTATGACCGTATCTTCTGTAACTTCTGTAGGTAACTTAAAAGTAGGAAGTTATATATTTGATGACTCAGTCGCTAGAAATTATGATAACAGTGCTAATAGAACCGTTGCAGGTTCAGGCGGAGCAATTCCTTTAGGAACCTATATCACTGCATTAGGTACAGGTACTGGCGGAGTAGGAACTTATACTATAAGCACATCTGTGACTGCATCTTCAGTTTCTGTAGGTTCATTTGCTGATGGTATTGGAGGATGGCGCGGAGGTACACATGACTCAACAGGTACCACTGCAATTACAGGACTAACGGCTAATGAATATGCTAGCGTTTCAAGTGCAGGTGATAGTGATTGGACTCTTATCGGTGCTCCTGATAGCGTTAGAGGTGCAGGGTTTGTAGCCACTGGAGCAGGTACAGGTACTGGTGTAGCATTTAATGGTGGTTTTGGTAATAGTTATGGCGGTGGCGGTGGAGGACATGATAGTTCTTCTGCAGGACAAGGTTCACAAGGCGGGGTTCGTTTAATATATGGACAAGGTAGAGTTTTCCCTGCAACATTAACAACGGATCAACCTGAAGGCTTTAACTTTGGAACAGCAACATAATATGAAAGATTGGTATTGGTATTTTTGTGTTAGCTTAGGAGTTATTTTTGGACTGCTTGTAGCTGAATATACTTTTGCTGTTTTAATTAAATAAGGAGTTTTAATGTTAAGTATTTTATCTAGTATTTTAGGATTTGCTACATCAGGTTTACCAAGCGTTTTAGATTATTTTAAAAATAGATCAGACCAAAAACATGAACAAACAATGGCAAGATTGGAAATGGAAAGAGCTATGGAAATGGCTAAGGCAGGCTTTGCTTCACAAGAACGTATTGAAGAATTTAGAACAGACCAAGTGGAAATGGAAACCTACGCACAAGAAAGAGTGGCGATGTATAAGCACGATGAAAAAATGGCGAAAGATGCGTCTCCTTGGGTTATTAATCTCCGTGCTAGTGTTCGCCCCGTTATCACCTATATTTTTGTTTTTATTGTATTATTTATCGACATTGTAGGTTTAATTTGGGCTATACGATCAGGCGTAGATTTTGTAACTGCATTAGACATTATATTTTCACAAGAAGAAATGGCAATATTTGCAAGTATTATAGGGTTTTGGTTTGGTTCTAGGCATTGGGATAGATATCGATAATGAAAACATCAGCCACAGGCATTCACCTCATCAAGCATTTTGAGGGTGTACGATATAGACCTTATAGGTGTAGTGGGAATGTTTGGACTGTAGGATGTGGACATGCTTTGTATCCTAGACAACTAGTGATGAACTTAGCTGATAGAAAAGAATATAAATTAAAACCAGAAGATAATAGAACATGGACAAAGGAAGAAGTAGATGGTCTTTTACGATATGATTTACAGCGATTCGAACGTGGCGTACTTCGTCTGCTGGGTTCTCTGCAACCAACACAGTCTGAGTTTGATGCTCTTGTCAGCTTTAGCTTTAATCTTGGTTTGGGGACATTTCAAAGATCGACAATTCGGTCGGCATTTCTCCGTGGTG
>Ga0208898_1001808_pt1 | contig 13722 bp, 11 predicted proteins | sample VirMetDEL_Mar_4_FD_184513 | JGI IMG/M metagenome (GOLD analysis project Ga0208898, IMG submission 184513) | Aqueous microbial communities from the Delaware River and Bay under freshwater to marine salinity gradient to study organic matter... | ecosystem: Environmental > Aquatic > Marine >...
AAAGAACTATATGATACCAAGCAGATGTGTCTCTATATTTAGCACTAGTTTGTAAATTTATTAATTGGGTTGTAGTAGAACCAGTTGTATATAATCCTGAAAATATACCTATTTCATCAGTTGCCGTAAATCTTATTAAAGCATATCTGCTTTGATTACCTAATAAAGAACAAAACATATATTGTGAATCTGTAAGTTTTGCTCTTTTTATCCAACCACTCCAAGTAAAAGTTTTTTGATTTCCTGCACTTGCTGGTGTTCTTGATAAATATGTACTAGCCATTATTGCTCCTAATTAAATTGTCCTGCATTATTAATTCCAACCGTTACAGTTATTGTGAAAGCTCTTGATGCTGTTTGACTTTCTGCGTCTGTAGCAGTTACTGTAAAATTGTAATTTGTTTCTTGTGTAGCACCACTCTCTGTACCACTTATCACACCTGTAGATGGATTTAAAGTAAAACCATTTGGTAAACTTCCTGTGTAAGAATAAGTAACAGCACTATCTGATGTAGCAACAACTGTAAATGAACCAGCACTACCAGCAGCTACTGAACCTAAAGAACCAGCAGCAGTTGTCCAAGTAGGTGCATCTGAAACTGTAAGTAAAGCAGTAGAACTTCTAACCGCTAAACCATCTGGATTTTCTACTCTTATGAAATATGTACCATCAACAGTAAGTGTGGCATTTATGGTTAATTGTGTAGCACTATCTCTAGTTACTGAATTTGGATAATAGATTGCACCAGTCGTAGATATAATTTCTACATTAGGTGTAATGACAAAATTTGTTCCTGTAATAACTATGTTCGTTGCAGCATTTGTTATGGTATCTGGTGAAATGGAACTTATCGTTGGATAAACTAAAGCAGCTGAAATGCTTAAAGTTTCATTTGACCCATCATTGTTTTGAGTTAAAGTAATTCCTGATCCTGCTACCAGCTTACCATCTAAATAACCTGATGTCGTATCATTAGCAGATACTTTAGCTGTCTCATCAGTATTAACTCCAATACCCAACCAACTTGAACCATCCCAATATTTAAGTTGAGAAGTTGTTGTGTTAAAGTATAAATCTCCTGCTGTTAAAGGATCACCATCATTATCTACTGAAGGATCACTAGCCTTACCACCTAAGTAAACATCATCAAAATTATCTAAAGCTAACTCGGCTGCGGCTTGTGCTGTTTGAGCTGCTGTAGCAGATGTAGCTGCACTTGTTGCACTATTGGATGCATTTGTTGCAGAGGTACTAGCTGCAGATGCTGAGTTAGAAGCATTAGTCTCTGATGTGCTTGCATTAGAAGCTGATGTTGAAGCGGCTGATGCAGAGTTTGCTGCATTAGTAGCTGATGTACTAGCAGCTGTTGCATAATTACTTGCATTCGTTGCTTGAGTTCCTGCTGTCGTTGCAGAACTAGCAGCAGCAGTCGCAGAATTAGATGCATTAGTTTCTGAAGTCGATGCGTTTGAAGCAGATGTTGAAGCTGACGTTGCAGAGTTAGATGCATTCGTAGCAGATGTTGAAGCTGATGAAGCTGAACTAGCAGCATTCGTTTCACTTGTACTTGCGTTTGATTCTGATGTGGCAGCATTACTTTCGCTTGTTGCTGCGGCACTTGCACTTGCAGCGGCTGCGGTAGCTGAACTAGCTGCGGCTGTAGCAGATGATGTTGCTGATGCAGCATCAACTATTAAATCCCATTTAGCACTATCTGTATTGGTGCTGATTGGCAGTGAGCCTGAAGATGTGTGAGTTGTATTACATAAATAAATATTATTATTCGTTGTGTCTTTGACTAAATCCCTAGCATTAAATGTTGTAGAGGCTGACCAGTTGCCAACAAAAGTTCCTAATTCTTGAGTAACAGCTAATTCACCATTAGTATCAAAAGCTAAAATCTTATTAGCTCTTGCACTTGCACCTACGGTAAATTCAGTAGATGTCATAGTGTTAGTTCTTGAAAGTTTAATTGATCGTGTAACTTCTTCTTGTACTTGTTGAAGTGTCATCATTGCACGATCCAATCCCTCTTCGTGTGATTCCGCAGGGAATGGATCATTAGCGATGTAATCTATCGCCTGCGTTTGCGGAACAGCTCTTCTAAGAACTACTGTTTCAGTAGCTGTAGGAATATTTCCAGCAGTAAATGTTATTGAACCACCAGAAGCAGAACCAGCACCAGTTACGGTGTAATGAGTCGTTATTGTTTTGACGGTTTCAGTTCCAGTTGAGGAACGAATGATGACTTGCAAATCTGAGTCAGCAAAAATCTTAAAGGTATAGTTAAAGGTAGTTGTGCTACCGTCACCTGAATATGAGTTCTTTACTGTAGTTGAAGATATTGTCATATTATGTCTCTATATTAAATTCTTTATCCTTTGTCTATCATTTAGATTTACTTGGTAAATCACTTTCATCTATCATATATTGTAAAATATTTGTTACACCAAGCATATTTTGAAATGGTAAAATAGCTTTTATTTTATATAGTGATTGTTTACTAAAGTCATATTCATCATCAGCTAAAGCCGTGCCAATACCTTTAACTGCACCCCAACCTTTTTCTATTAAACGATAAGATGGATTACCGGTAACAAGATTAATATCTAACCCAGAAGATCTATAATTAAACATTGGTTCTATGCCAAATAGATTTGTACCAGTATCTATAAAAGTAGGTAGTAATGTAGAGTAAGTTGATCTTTGAAATGCAGCTCTACCAATAGTAGAAAGGTTTAATCTAGATTCTAAAAATTCTTCTTTTTCATTATCAGATTTTCCTATAGCTTGAATATGAGTTTGAGCAATATAAACAAGTGCAGCTATAAATGTTGATGACATAGCTGCAGAAAAAAAAGTAAAGTCACGCATATGCAACCCGTGTAGTAATTGTTTAGAATAAGCTGTAGTTACAAAGTTTCTAAATTGAAGCATAGTTTTTCCTAATGCACTATCAGATCCAATAGCTAACATTTCACCATAGTTATTTTCTTGAATAATTCTTCTTAAATGTCTGCTCATATACAATGACATTTTATTAACTAAGTCTTGATCATCCCATTGATCAATATTTAATCTTCTAATTTTTCTACCAGTTAAACCGCCTTCTATAAAAGTAGATTTTTCTCTAATGCTTTTAAACACTGCTTGTAATTCTTCTTCACTAAAACCAATATTTTTATATCTATTTATATCTGCTGCAGATAATTTTAATTTACCTGTTGCGTGTCTAGCAAGTTTATCAAAAGAAGTAATAGTAGCTAATCTTCTTGATAAAGTATCTACTGCGTGAAACCCTGAAAAGTCAGATGTTATTCTACTAAATATATCTAATGTTTTTTCTATTTTACCAACTTTTGTTGTTGCTCCAGCAAAATCATCTGTTCTATTAATAATACTATCTACCAATCTATTTGATCCTGTGCCTGATACTAATGTTTCTATTTCATCTAAAAATTCATTATTGATTTTTCCATTTTTAGCTCTTGTTAATATGTTTTTAAATTCTGGTATATACTTAACCATTCCTCTAATTCCAGCAGTAGAAACAATGTTTCCCATTTCTGGGATTTGAGCAAAACCTACTTGGTTAAATACATTAACATAATTATATTTTCTTAAATTTCTTAAAGCTGTTGACCAAAAACCTGTAATATTTTTTTCAGTAGGTATTCCAACAATGTTTTTGTATATTGTATCTATAGAATTTAATTCTAATTCTTTTCTGGCTTTACCTGAAAATCCTTTATATTGATTTGCAATATCTGGAATATCATAACTATCTTTAACTTTTTTTAAAATCTTATTGTAGTCTTGTCTAGATTTAATACCTATTTTTGCAAGAGCAATTTGACCTGACATTTGTTGAATGTAAGAATTAATAGTTCCTTCTGTATTATTATCTAACAGATCAGTAAATTTTACTTTAATTCCATCAATAGTTTCTTCATAATTTTCGTCAAAAGATGCTCTTCTTCTTAATCTTGGAACTGCTGTTGGTTTATCTCTACCTGGTTTTAATAATACATTTACCAAATCTTCTATTTCACCTGAATCTAAATCAGAATAATCTCTAATTACAGTTCTTAATTCATCTGCGTCATTTGTATATAAAAGTCTATCAATAGAAAATCCATCACCAAATTTATTTGTGTTAACTATTTTATAAATATGTTTTGCAATTCTTAAACCATCTTCATCCGATAAATCTTTTGAACCTCTAACTAAAGAATTTTTTAAAAAATTTATTAATTTAACATAAGGTATTTTTTCTTGAACAATTTGCATTTTTCCAACAGACCATCTTCTAGGAAAATAATTTGGATTATCTAAAACTTCTTTTGCACCTTCAACACCTTCTTTTTTTAAATCATCTAATATTTTTTTTAAAACTTTTCTTGCAGCTAAAACACCTTCTTCAACTCCAGCAACTTCTATTATTTCACCTCTTATGCCACGAGCAACTAAATCAGAAAATTCTAAACGATCATTAATATTATAATCATTTCCAAATCTTTTATTCTTAACTTCTTTCATAAATTTATTAAAAGCTGGAGCATAAGATTTATAAAATAAAGTTTCTGCTGTCATAGAATAATTGTGTTTAATAAGGTCTGCGGTAATAATAGATCTTGAAGAATCCACATTACCTACAGATTCTTCTGCAAATTTTTCAGACCAAGATCTAGTAAAAGGAGATGCTGATCTTCTTAATACAGATGATTTATCTCCTCTAAATTTTGCATAAGCAACATTAGGTGTAATATCTAACCTGTCAAAAAAATTAACAACTACATCTTCTATTTTTTGTTCTGGTAAAACATTTAAAGAATATTCAACTGATTTTAAATCCTTAACAACATCTCTATAAATTCCTTGATTAGTTACTTGATCAGTTTCAAATTGTGTTTTTTTATTTTGTAATTCTACTCTTAACTCTTCTAATTCTTGTTTTTTTAATTCAGATATATTCTTTCTTTGAAATTTAGTACCTGCTGCTCTTAATACATAATTAGGATTTTTATAATTAATAAAACTACTTTCACCTTCTTCTAAAGCAATAATTTTTTCTTGATTATTAATTTTTACTTTGACTGAATTTCCTGAACTACTTACTTGTATTACTTTTCTTTCTACTTCATTTCCAGCATCATCAAAAAATTTAATTGTATCACCAATAGATAATCTTTTAGGAATAGGTATATCGGCTTGATTTGAGATAGATTTAATTGACGTAACTATCTTTTGTTCTTTTGCTGAATAAATATTTTTATTAGTTGGTTTAATATTACTTTCAGATGGTAAAATTTTATCAACTTCATCTGTATAAGTAGATGTAGTAACCTCTCTGTCTTTTGGAAAATATTTTTTTCCTTCTGGAGTAATTTTATAACCATCATTAATTAAATTATTTTTTTCTATTTCTTTTGCTAATTCTTGAGATTTAGAATTAAATCTATTAATGTCAGGATGTTTTGGTCCAAGAAATTTAGTTAATCCACCTGTAATTACACCACCCATTAATGCTGCATAACCTATCTCATCTATGTCTCTTGTAGGATCTGACAACACAACTGGAGTTGTAACTAATGCAGCTTGACCAGCACCAACTAATCCACCACGAATATATTTAGAATACCTTGCTGCTTTTTTTGCATAAATAAATGGTCTGGCAAGACCAAAAGTTACAGCATCTGCAGCTAAAGCTGTAGGATCTAATACTGCTGCACCTATTCTTAATGCAGTTCCAGTGAATCCTAATGTAGATAATTTTTTATTAGCTTCTTGAGCATTTAATATTCTTTGTTTAATTTGATATGCTTGTGCTTTTGAACTAGCATTAGAAAATTCATCCCAATATTCTGGACTAACATCTGTTGTTAAATCATTGAATAACTCATCATCAATTTTAAAATCATAATCTGGTATAAGTTCAGGTTGAGAAAAAGATTTTAATAATGATGGTAATATTTGTTCTTGTTGAATGGCTAAAGAAATACCTTCACCTAAAGATATTTTTTCTTTTTCTGTTTCTGCTTTTAAAATTTTTTCATCTTCTGTACTAAGATAATCTGTACTTAGTATGAGATCTAAATTAGTTCCTTCTTGAGCCATAATTATGCTCCTGAGACACCGAATCCAATAGTTTCAGTTTCGATTAATCTTTTTTGTTTTATTTCTTGCTCTTTAATTACTTCTTGTTTTAATTCTTCTTTTTGTTTTAATTCTCTTTCTTTAGATAAATTATATAAATCTTTTGCGTAAAAAATTAAAGGTTGACCATCGCTGTCATAAACTGGAGATATGTCAATGTCTCTTCTAATTTCAAATTGACCACCACCATTATGTCTTAAAAAGAAAGATTTAGGATCTTCTTCAGGTAATTTATTTTTTAAAATATATTCTTTAATTGTTTTTATTTCTGTCATTCCACCAATGGATTTAAATGCATCTATATCTCTTTTTAAATAAGCGTGATCATCTATTTCAACAATGGATGATTTAAGATCTTTAATAACTTGTTTTTGTGCTTGTGCTGGATCAATTCCGTTAGCAACATAAATATCAAATAACTTACTAGCATAAGATTTAACTTCTCCAATATTATCTGATTTAGATTTTGCAAATTTTGATTCTAAATCTGTTAATGTTTTATTTCTTGTTTTGTTTGCTACTCTTAAAATTTCTTTATCATAATTCATTTCAAAATTTTTAGCTTGCTTTATTGCTTGGTAATCGTCAAGTCCAGCAATTTGCTTTAATACTATTACATTTTTATAAAATCTTTCTTGTTCATCAGTTGTATAAACATTTAATCTACCTAATTTATCTGCTGTTTCTGCTACTTTAACTGCTTGCTTTAATGTTGCTGGAATATCAGAAGGTGAATCAAATGTAGTAATTGAACCAGTATTAAAACCTGTCTCTATTAAATCTTTAAAAGTTGGAGATAATTCTCCATTAGAAGAAAAACTTTGATCTACATAAGCAAAAGTTTGTTCTACACTTAAATTATTTTTTTGAGCATTAGCCATTAAAATATTTTCTGAATTTTTTAATACTTTCTTTTCAGTAGTATTTTTAAAATCTACACCAACTAAAGAACCACCTTGTAAAAATTGTTTTGTGTATAAATTAGTTTCATTAAACTCAACTGATTCTTTTTCAATTTCTAATATCTTTTTCTGAACAGTATCTACATCAATAGATTTAGATTGTTTTAAAATTTCTACAGCACCACCAAAATCTTTTCTTGTAATAGCTTTTTCAACATCAAATAATTCACTATCAGCATTAATCTTTTGTGTTTCTTTAAGAAGCCAGGCTTCACCCATACCGTGAATGTTTTCATATTCAATGGCTGAGTTAATTCTTTTTTCTTTTATTTCATTTTTCTTCTTTGGATTATTTTCTAATGTGTATTGAATACCAAATTGATTTTGTTCTTGATTATAAATTTGATTACTATTTTTTTCAAAAGCACTAAAAGAATTTTTTTTAATATTATAAATATTCTCAGCTTGATCTATATCAAGTAATGTTTCTAATCTTTGTCTAATTCTTTTATTTTTTATTTGAGATAGTTGTTGTTTTTTATATTCACCAAATTGTTGATTATAAATATTAACTGCCTCAAATTCATCTGAATTATTTTTTTGAGACTCCATAATTTTATCAGATTCAGATTTCATTTCATAAAATTTTTCTTTTGCTTTTAATTTTTCATTATTGTCTCTTTGTTTAATGTAATAATTTTCAGCAACTCTAGCTACATCAGCTAATGCTGCAGCAGGACTAGCAGTAGGAGAAACTTGAATACCTGTTTGTACTCCAGCAGGTTCTGCTGTTATTCTTCCTCTTGCTTCAAATGTTGGTATCTTTGGCATTATCCTTTTCCTGTTCCTGACATACTTAATAAACTTTCACCAGCTTTAGCATAATAACCAAACTCTGCTTGTCTTGCTTGCATACGAGCTAAGTTACCTTGCATTCTAGCAAGGTTTGCTTGTTCAAATGCTCTTGATTGTCCTATCTTAGCATTATATTCAATGATGTCTTTTTCAACTTCTGCTTCTTCAGCATTCTGTCTTAATATTCTTAAACCTGATCCTGATAATTCAGCACCAGATTTTAATATAGCTGTTTTGGTTTCACCTTCTAATTTTACAAATTGTTTATCAAACTTTTCTATATCTAAATTTTTTTGTTGTTCAATGGCTTGAGCTTCTTGTTCAGCAACTTGAGCATTTCTATTTTGTATGGCTTGGTTATATTTACCAATCGCTGATGCTTGTCTACCTGCTGCTATGTCAAATACAAAACTCATTTAGAATATCCTCGCATATCTGAAGTGATCTGAACCATCAAAACCATAATGTTTCATTAATCCTTCGTTTTCCAAACCTAACCATTTAGCAAACTTTAGACCTATTTTAAAGTCTGCTCTTACAGCAGTTTGAACTCTTTTAATCTTATGTTCCTTTGCTAATCTTGCAAAGTTTTTCTTGATGGCTCTGGCAATCGGTAATGGATGTTCCCAAACTTTATGACTAGCAAGTACCCAACCTTCAGCAACGCCATCCCAAATGATCTTCATTCCAGCAGATGCGATAGGTTCATCATTAATCATACAAGTATAAGCTAAACCTTTTTCTTCTAACTGCATTGCTTCTCCATCAAATTTTGCATCTTGATCCATCAGAACGTGATTCATTTGATTGGCTAAGATGATATTACCGTGTTTAGAAATATAAGGTACTATGTTTAAAATATTATCCATCATTTGTTACTAGGTTTGGGTATAATGATAAAACAGTTAATGGTAAAGGTTGATTTTGCCTAACATAAATAAAACCATCTGTTTCATAATTACCTCTAAATTCTACTTCTTTATCTCCTGTATACACAGGTATGGCTTGATCCATAGGATTTGCAGAAGATCTAAAAGGTATTCTTTCCATATTATTTAAGTCTGGTCCTACCTCTACACCTACAGTTTCGTATAATCTTAATGTAATGTCAAAAATTCTTTTAGTCTTAGCTTGTGAAGTTCCATTTTGTGAACCAGCATCTAATCTCATTGTTTGTAATAATGATGTATATCCTAAACCAACTTTAACATTAGTTGATGAACGATCTAAGGTAATTGCACCTGAAGAAACTGTTTTGTTAGGATGAGTTGCACCATTAGCAAGGACTGAAACTGTTTCACCTTCCAGGTGATCTAATCCTGAAATGGTTGTTGTTGCAGAACCTGAATAAGATAATTGTGAATCCAAGAAATTAAATGAAGTATTATCAGTTTCATCAAAATCAAAATTGTTTAAGTATTCAATATATCTAACCGTAGAACTATCAATGGTTCTTTTAATAATCACCCACACTTGATATTCAGAATTGTCAGTTGGAATGACAGCTACTGACTCACATATTGCACTACCTGAATCAAAACTACCACCAAAGACTTGTCTGTGCCAAGCAGTCACTTGTTGTTCTCTTTGATAAGTAAAACCAATGAGTTGACCATCAGCTCTAACCATCCAAACAATTTGATTAGGTTCTTGTTGATATGCCATTTGAGTTATGCCACCTTCTGTAATGTGTTCTGCAAGTATGGTCATATCTGGTGCAATGTAACCATCAACGTCAAAATTATAAGCTAGTTCCCTAACTTTTCTTTTAGCTCTTTGTAAAAAGAGTGTAGCATTGCCTGCGGCAATCGCATCAAGATTAGCAGATCCGTGGTTAGATTGTTTCTTAATTAAAATATTAGTAGGAGTGATGGCAGTATCAACTGTTCCACCGCTAACTGTAAATTCACCACCTGCTGTGCCAACGATTAAAGTTCTAGTTGCTGTCATAAATCTGATGGCATTTACTTGGTTAGAAGCAATAGTATAAATGATGGCATCATCATCTGCTACCGTACCGTGATAGTTATCATCCATACTTTCATAGTCACCTGATTTAGAAAAGAATAATGTTTGTGGTTGTTCCTTAGTTCCTGCAAATACTAATCTTTGTTCAAAGAAAGTTACGCAAGATGGATGACCAGTCGTATCTGAGAAAGCACCTAAAGCAAAGTCAGTAGATGCAGAACCAGAAGATGGAGAAACAACACAAGTTGCAACTACAACCGTAGAAGAAGTATAAGCTGTAATTTTATAATGACCATCTTTAAAATGTACTAATCTACCAACGTCTGTACTTAGCCAACCTTGGTTTGAATTAACTCCAGTGGTAGAAGATAAAGTTAAATTACCAGAAGTTCCAACAGTAGTATGAGAAGCTGTTAAGGTAGTTGAAGTTATGTTGTGATCTTGAAATGGTCCAGTTTGAAAATCAACCTCAGTTAATGTCCAAGCAGTATGACCTGTTCGTGATAGTTTTCTTACTGCGTGGTTAGGATGACATATATACATCACGTCAGCAGATTGAGCATATTTAATTTCAAATAGTTCCGCTTCTAAATAAGGTGTTGATATTTCATAAGCAGATCCACCTGATAGTATTTGACCATTGTCTTTATAAAAACGAATGTATTGATTGCCAAACTCAAGCATATAAGTTTGTGTTGTAGAAAATTCAAAAGGTATTAATCTTGTTTTTTTTGTGCTGTCTTTTACTTCTGCTACGAAGCTCGTTCCTGATCTTCTAGCTGCAGCACCGTGAGGATAAACAATCATATTCTCCAAGGTCTTGCAACCTGAATTGTATTTAGCTAGATCATTACGACCATCTAATCTTGGTGACAATTCACCACCTGTGAAGTTAGTTAATTGTGCAGCTACTCTTGCCATTTTTTAAAATCTTGAGTTAATCCACGTACTCGTGTCAATGACATCTGCCATTCCCTTTTCAGGGTTTTGATTTTGTCCTTCAGTGGCATCAACAAATCTTGCTTCCTTTAACTTGTCTTGAAATAAATTATACATATTAGATGCAGTTGGATTTGATGAAGTTACTGCATAAGCAATGTCCGCAGCTAAAGCAGCTGATAATGTTTCTCTTAGTAATTCATCATATTGATTGGGATCTTCAATCCTACCAATGTATAATATTTTCATTGTTGAGTTATCAGTTAATATCTTTCTACCTTCAATCTTGTAATCTGCATCGTAATCTAAGATGGTTAATATTCTTAAACAGTCAGCAGGTAAGGTGTATTGTTTAGTAAATCCCCAGGCAGGTGCATCTGTGTCTGCTGCGAGTTGAACTCTTTTTTGTAAACAGTTCCAAGGGTGTGATCTAAATACTGAGTCTCTTACTTGAGTATATCTTGCGTTGCAAAGTCTTGCATTCTTAGAATCTTCAGTAAGTGAAATGATTGTTGATGCTCCTAATTGATTTAATGCTCCATTACAAATGTCAACGACTGATGCCATATTTACTCCAAATTTCTTTTTGAGTTAAGCCTAACTCATCTTTTTTTTGCTTAGTTCTATGGTTTATATCCTTTTCTGAAATAACTTCAACTAAAGCATATCTGTATACCTTAGTATCGTCTTGCCATTGAAAATGCAATAGTTCTCTTGGTTCTTTGTATAGGGTTAAGTTTCTTGGATCGAAATCGCTTATTGTCATTTTAAAAAAAAGAATAAGATGGGGGATTTCTCCCCCACCTAAAAAAAAGAATTATTCTACAACGTAGAAAATTGCAATTTTAAATGTACCAGTTGAAGTACCAGTAGTCGTAATTATGATGTCAGTCTCTGCTGAATATTCATAACCAAAACCAGCTATAGCATTCAATCTAGTAAGAGTAGCAGAAGATGCTGTATCTACAGAAGTAATAAATCTGTCTGCGTCACCAGAATCACCTACAACCGCAGTTGTAGCTGTTCCCATATCGTCAGCGTGTAATATTACATCGTATACGATTGCACCTTTTGGTAATTTAGCAACATTAATTGTTCCTGCTGCTAAAGAAGTTGCTTCGTACTCATCGTACTGAACTCTTAATTTTCCACCCCACTTAGATACGTCAACCATATCTTTAGGAGTGTTTTGCGTTAATTGGTAATTTGTTCCATTAGCCATAATTTATCTCCTTTGGTTTACGCCTCGTAGGCTTGGACTTCTACAACTTTTTCTTCTTCCATTCTAGTTGAGCCGAAAGAAGCACAGTAGTAAACTTGAGTAGCGTAACCTTTGTCAGCTCTCTCGTCTATTCTAGCCATTACATCTTTACCAACTCCTAGTGCAAGACCGTCTTGAGCAAATGCAATACATTGTCTCATTGATCCTGTTGTAGTTAGTCTGTTTGACATTATAAAATTAAACCCTAAGAACGAGTTGATTTCACCATTAGCTAATGCTTTAACTGTGTTGAAATCTGAACTTGTTACTTGAGTTGTACCTAATAAATCATCGATCTGTTTAGGACCAACAACTATGAATCTAGGAATTGAAGGATCAACATTGTTTAAATCAAGAATCTTTTTAGCGTTTCTTAATTTAGCAATAGTTAAACCATCTGTACCAGCTTCAACTATCTTCTGTCCAGAAGGTAGTGGAGTTGATGTACTTCCAGTTTCACCTGTGTATGATGTGCCTAAAGCGGCAGCAATGATTTCATCGTCCATAGCTCTACCCATAGCGTAAGCTGCAGCTTGAGCATAAGATGATGTTGGGTCGATTAACATTCGTACTTTATCTTGATCATCGATAAGGTCAGCAAATTCGTAATCCACTAGAGATACTCTTCTTCTTGCGTGAGGAGTATCGATTTGTGGAGTGTCTCCGTGCCTGCTAGTTCTTTTAACAGCAGTTACAGAACCCACTTGATCGAAAAATGCATTCTTACCAACAACACTTTCAAGACGAACTTTATCTCTCAATAATGAACCCATTTGTTGAGATAGCATTTGTACGTTAGCAGAATATTGCTGTACAAAAGCTGTTGTTACTTGATTAGACATATTTGTCTCTCCATTGTTAGTTTGTTAGTATTATAAACAATCAGAAAGGTTCTCCGTCTTGCGACAGGCATCTCTTGGATTTAAAGTCTTTTAGACCGCAGTCTATTCCTTGCTGTCAGTAAGGTTCGTAGATTTACGAATTGTCTTACCTTTAACCCATTTATAGTATTCGTTAGCGATTGGCAAGGGGTTATTTTTTTGAAACTCCGTACCATTTTCCTTAATGATACGAAGTATCTCTAATCTAATCTCTTGGTCGTTTAAATGGTCTTCACTTGCCATTTAACATTTCCCTTAAGGTAAACATTTGTTGAACCATCTTAGAATGATCAGGGTGTGATTTATTCCAATAAGGTCCAGATTTGTCATCCATAATTTTAGATATTTCAGTTTGAATGTCTCTACCTTGATTGACACTTTCACTTTCCGTAGAGATGATTTTATCTTCTGAAAGAAGATTGGCAATGTTAGCAAAGCCTTTAATGATCTCAGGATTATCTCCTAATACCGTACCATCCTTTAGTTGTGTATTTAATAACTCTTTACTAAAATTAGCTTGAGCTATGGATTTTGCCTTAGTTAATTTTTCATCATAAGCTCTACCCCATTCTTGCCTTAATTGTTGTTGAGATTGTGCTTGTGATGTTTCTATGTCTATTTGAGATTGCTTAGCACTTTGCTCTACATTGTTTTTATAGAACTCTAAGATACCTTGAGCTTGTTTGTTATTCAAACCTAACTTGTGTGCATTCTCAGCAAATTGTTTAATTGATGTTTCTTCAAAAGGGACAACGTCTG
>Ga0208898_1001809_pt1 | contig 13719 bp, 21 predicted proteins | sample VirMetDEL_Mar_4_FD_184513 | JGI IMG/M metagenome (GOLD analysis project Ga0208898, IMG submission 184513) | Aqueous microbial communities from the Delaware River and Bay under freshwater to marine salinity gradient to study organic matter... | ecosystem: Environmental > Aquatic > Marine >...
TGCCGGCGGCTCCTAGTTGCCCGATTGCGGACGCTGCTCCCATTGCTAGTGCTGGTCCCATAGATGCTCCTGCAGCTCCTGCTCCTGATGATACTGGCGCTCCAGAAAAGCCGCCCATGGAAGAAAAGGGATCAGACACATTCATGAAGCTAGTATTTGGAATACTGCTAAGAGGCGTGCCGTATGATGCCATTTTCTTTAAATGTTATTTTTTTATTTTAGCCTACGAAACTAAAGTAGTTTCGGCGTCCTGGTAAAAGATTAGACCCTCGAGCTTGCTCTTGTGCTCCTTGGATTTGCCTGTTGCGTGCATCAACACCTCTTTGGGATGCGGCCACAAAAGCCGCAGGCACATCTTTAATTAACGAGGCAAAAGCATTGGACGCCATTCCAAGTTTTTGCGCCTCTTTTGCACTTTCTAGTTGAGACTCTCGAATCATGCGTAAAGTCGTAGGGAGATTAGCGGCATCACGTGCTTCCCGATCTTGAGCCATCATGTCAGACATGATGCCATACTGCATGATTGGTGACATCCCTTCAAGTGTTGGGCTAATCTCTCTCCACTTATCGATAAAGCCCGTGTTGTAACCTGCAATAGGCATACCTCCTACTCCAGGGGTGCCGACGGGTGCATTGAAATTACTTGCTGTCATTACTAAGTCCTCAATCAACCAAAGCTAATACTGGGAGCCTGGAGCACCGCATTGGAATACGGATTAGCAACCAATGCTTGACGTGCATATGCACCACGCTCAGCCTGCGAACCCTTGGCTAATGCACCAGCAGTTGCCACTGTACCTAGCATTGCATATTGCTGGCCCATGGTATTAAGCAAGGCTTGTTGGCGTACAAGCTGATTACGGTTTGCTTGTTCCAGGATGGGAGCTAATTTCTTGCGGAATTCAAGATCAAGCTCGGCTTCGTTTCTGCCAATTTGTTGTAGAGCAGAGACAGAAGTATTCATGTCATTTTTATTGATTTCACTTATGAGCTTGGCGACCTGTTCAGTCTGCCCAAGCTGAGCACCAAGGCTGCCTTCTTCTCCTGGCGCAGCACGACCGGTAGCGCGTGTGTACTGCCGCTGAAGCTCTTGGCCTGTACCGCTGCCAACAACACTGCCTACCAATGGAGCAGCAATCTGAAGTGCCGCTCCCACGGGACCTCGAATACCACGACCTGCTGCACGTGTCAGTGCTGCAGTACCCATCCCAGCGGTTAATTCAGTAGCGCCTTGAATGGTACGTCCTTGCAGTAGGTTACCAACACCTTGAGCGCCAATCAAACCATAGGTACCAACACGTCCAACATTTCGCGCCAGGTTTTCATCATTCAGTGCACCGCCGAGAAGAGCGTTGCGGTCAAACATCATATTCCTTGCGCCGCCGCCACTACCACCACCGGTATTCCCATCCGTGCCACCGGTTACAGGCGGCCGGCCACCACCGCCACCGCCATCACGACGCCCTACGCCAAGTTCACGTCCACCGCCACCAGTAGGAGCTGTACCACGCCTGGATGCCATTGCGGCTTCTGCGTTTTGTACATCACCGGTAAGACGTGTATCAGCTTGCGTCTGAACTACTGCATCGCCTGTAATTGGAATACCTGCTTGCTCTGAGGAACCACCCCCAAGTGCGCGTCGCATAGCATTTCCAAGTGCCTGAAACAGATCACCGTCTTCGTTTTGAGTTCCCCGACGTAGTCTTTCATCGGGAACATAGTTTCCTGAAATGTTCGCCATTTATAGAACTATCTTTTATTTGCTAATTCTATCACTGCATGCCGAGTTCATACTCGCCAATAGTTGGAAGTTGCGGACGATTACCTTGGGCAATCATCGCATTTGCCGCTGAGCCGGTAAGTGCTCCTGCTAGTGCTCCAGTAGTTGAGCCAAGTAGTCCACGACGCAAACCTGCTTGCTTTGCGGGAGCAGAACGAAGCGCTGCCGCTGCACCTGCAATACCACCAATCGCAGTAGTTGCAGACGGAATGGTAATAGGGTAATTCAATATGCGCACCTCTGGCACTCCTTGAAGATTCTCTGGAGTTGCTTTAACTAAACCAAACATTGCATCATTTTGATAATAGTTACGCATGTAGTTGCCATAGCGTTCTGGCGTAAGATCTGGAATGTCTTGCTTTGCTGTGGCGTATTTTAAAGGTTGCCCGCTACGTCCAAGAGCAAATCTTTCAATTAATTCAGGAACAGCTTGCTCACTTTCACGGCGATCTTCTGCGCCAACTGGGGTGTACTGTTGAGCAAAACCTTTTGGCCTGAACTGTTCGCCGACATTTGTGATGTCATACGCACCAGAAAGTGCCGTTGCTGGTATTGCAATTGACGCTCCGATCAAACCTGTTTTTAAAGGTCCTAATTCTTGGCTACGTTCTCTGCCTAGCGCTGCTTTATATCCTTGCTCCATCATGGCGTTAGGGTGGTTATAGCGCCAATAGATACCACGCGTTCCATCGTTTGTCAGGTCGGTGGTGAGACGAGCCCCCAATGCACCAATTGCTTGTACTGGTGTATCAGCAAAAGAAACACCTTGACCAGCAAGCGCCCGGTTGTATGCTCCTTTTACATTCAAAACACTAGGGCTGTACTCGCCTTTTTGCTGCGCAATTTTGCCTGCAATGTTACCTTTGCGAACGCCCTCTCCGAGGTCGTTAAGTAAAGTTTGAAAGATATTCAAATTAGACACCAACGATACCCCCCATTTGATTTGCAATACTTGCAATATTTAAATCATTACCAGATGTAGCCGCATCTACATATTCGTCCATGCGACGGCGACGATTTTCGGAGATGTTTTGAAGATCACGCGGGGTAAGTTGGTACATGGTTCCAGGGGAACGCTCTAGTAGATCTGCAAATAACTGGGCTGTGTTTTCATTGTTTTGTACAGCACGTTGCGTGTTTTGCTGTGAGATTTGATCGTTCTGGCCACCGTACAACATATTGTTTACAACACTCATTGAGGCCAAGGACGCACCCATATTTGCTGTAGTTTCCAAGCCCCCTGCCAAGTGCTGAGGTTTAATGCCCATGACAGGCTTTTTAATTTTGGAGCCAAGTGCACGTGCTCCTAAGGTTGCAGGCAAAGAAAATGCAACGTCAGCCGCTAAGTAAGGAGCCATTTCTTTAGGACCCTGACCACTAAGAAGGCCTAAGCCCGCATTAAACGCTGTACCAGTTAAGGTTGATGTAACGGCAGGTATAAGATGACGCGCCACTAAAGGTGCTAAGCGTCCAGCAATACCAATAGCGGGGGCTACCATTCCTATATACCCTTTTTGTTAATTATAAAAGCCTAAGACTTTGCAGGCTCTTCGTTATTCTTCTTGAAGTTTTCTTTGTTATCTTCTTCGGAAGATTTGCTTAAAAGTTGTGCAACCGATTTATTGTCTTCAACTTCATTCTCAACGCGTTTTTCTGCTGCCGCCATAAGGTTGCCTTTGGGGTCAGGATTACGCAAGCGAGGCATCGGATTGGATGAACGCTTTTCAGGATCAATAGTTGGACTAAGTTTGTATGCTTCTACCCAGATATCTGAAAAACCGGGTTGTTCTTCAGGTCTGAGATTAGTACGTGGCCGACCGGACTCGAAATCGTAACTTTCTTTACGCGTGAATCTTCCAATATTAGCAAACACCTCAAATTGTTCGGGTGTGTCTCCAACGAAGTTTAAACTTGGGTTGAGTTGAAGTTTTCGTGTCTGGACACGACGCTGTAAATCATTTTGCTGAAGCCGACTTGGCATCCAAGGCGCCGCACCAGAAGATGCTTTGGATTGAAACAGATCATCAAAATCTAACTTTCGTTTTTTAACAAAAGCTTCTTTTGTGTAATCAATATAACGACCAAGATCCAGGCGATAGTCTTTAGCCATTATTCCTCTGCTTGTTTTTGTTTTTTCCTCTTATGTAAGCCTACCAGAGTCTGGCGCAACCTTGCTTGTTTAACAGTTTTTTCGTCGTACTTGTCTGGATCAGCAAGTACATTTTCTTGCAGTTGAGCAGAGGTAATACCCTTTCGTTTTGCTTTTTTAGTAAAGGCGCCTTCTTTAATTTCAGCACCTTGAATCCACTTCTTGTCTTTTTTCTTTTTCTTTTCTGTCATGATCAAGATCTCCGAGAACCGCGACGACGTCCTGCCTGTGCCTGCAACTGTTTCATTACTTGATTAATATCATAAGTTGAGATGTTCCCAGCTCCGGAAGACTCTGGTCCAGGAGTAGGTCTTACGGACGCAGCTCGGGGACCCATCTCCAGGTTTAAATTACGGGAAGCACCCATACCACGTTCGTTTGGATTCAAGTAACCAAAACGGGTGAGATATGGTTCGCCTGTTTGAACGTAGCCCCCAAGAGGTAACGTACCTCCGACAGGACCATCTGCATAAAAAGCATTGCTGCTAAAAGGTCTTTTTGTGTTTGCAATAAATCCGCCGCCAATATTGCTGATATAAGGTGCCGTATAACCAGTGCGTGCTGTTTCCATCGAACGACGCAAGTCAACAAGTTTTTGACCTGTTGTACCAAGGCTAGCGGCCGTTGATTGATTTGGTACTTGAGGAGCACGCTCAACAGTACGCTCTTGGCTAATAATGTTAGTTGTTGGATAGCGCCTACCGGTTTCAGGATCAACTTTAATTTCGTATAAGGTAGGAGGAAGAAATTCCGTAGCTACATAAGTGCCTTCACCACCAGGTGATCTAACAGTACGCATAGCAACATTTGGATAATTAGTGAATTGAGGGCGCGAAAGAGGTGATAGCTGAGGTACAGTTTCCCCAGTGGAAAGTAAACCTTGCGGGCTTTGAGCGGATTGTGTGGCAGTAAGAACTTCATTAGTGCGAAGATCGCGTACTACTTGAGGAGCACTTTGAATACGCGGCGAGTGGAAAGCAACAGCACCTTCGTAATCATCAGCAATAGACATTGCGTCTACACCGCCAGTACCACGTACGTCTAAAAGACCAGGAATGGGACGTGGTTCACTGCTCTTATCAACTTTAGGTACCTTGCCATATTTTGTATTCTCATAAAGGATACCTCCACTCGGCCCAAGCATGGCCGGATAGCCAAAAACAGGGCTTTCTTTGGTCACTTGGCCATACTGACTAATAAACTCATGAGCAGCTTTGGGGTAGTAACCTTTTTTGGCTGGGTTAAGAACTGGTAGTTTATAGCCACGTGCTTGCAAGCCTTTATCTAATGACTCAATAAGAAAATCATTGTATGAAATGGCACTACCCATATCACTCAATAATTTTCCTTCTGCCATTCCCTGCTCTAATAACTCTGGATAGCGGCGACCAAGGAATTCTTTTTTAGCTGAAGGATTATTAAGGTAAGAGTCTTTTGCATCTTGTATGATTTCGGTGAGCATGTTTAAGGGTAATTGAACTTGACGTAAGCCTTCTTTTTCAAGGAATACGTAAGGTCCTTTTGTGCCATCAGGATTGGTTGTCCGTTTACCAACTAAAGCAACCAAAGGCTCTTCACCTGTAATTGTTGATTGGCTGCTACGTACATAAAGCCTACCGTCTGAACCTGTTTCAATGCGTGGATCAGCTTTTCCAACTACATCTTTTTCATAGTAAGCAGATGTAGGCTGCATAGATACCATTTTGCTTGGTTCACCTGTTACACCTTGGTAACCACCCACTAATTTGGTGACCAATTTATCTTCGTAGTCACCTTCAACCATCATGGTTGGATCGGTAGGACGCAAGCGACCCATCGGATCACGTTCCGAAGCGCCTTCAAAAACTAACCGACCTGTATTCGCGTCAATCCTAAAGCCACGGGAAGTATCACCTTCTTCCGTACTACGTGTAGGCATTACACGATCAATACGCTCTTGACGCGTGTAAAGCTCTTCATTACTGCGGTTAAGTGGACGAATGCCTCTCGGGGACTGGGAGCCACCAACTGCAAGTCGGTACTGTCCAGGGAGATCGGTACGACTCTTCCCAGTACGCTCATCAAACGTACGACTAAGCGTCAAGCCTCCAGGGCCTTCCCCTTCACCTAAATCTGTAGCACCTTCATAGTCATCCCAAGACACTGTTTGAACGTATGGTGTATCTCCTGCGTATTCGTCATAAACGACCTCTTGACCCATCTGCGCACGACGAGCAGCCTGTTCATCTTTCCATCCAGGTACCTCAGTCATGCTTGCCCTGGCTCCAGGGGTAATTTCATGCGTTAAGTTAGTGCCAACACGTCCAGCCTCAACACGTAAGGTACTGCCAAGTAAACCGCGAATCCTTTCGGTTGGTACTGTTGGGTTTAACAGTAGTTGATGTTCGTAGGAACCAGGTGTAAAGTTAGCTGCTGCTGAAATACGATCTGCGCGATCAAGGCTGGTTATGGTTACGGGCTCAGTACGTTGAGGTGATACGTAAGGTTTCATGGCAGGCCCTTGAACAGGACCTTCAAAATCACTCATGTCAACATCTGCGCCAAAGAAACCGGCAGATTCTTGGGCTTTGGATGGACGAAGATCTAAGCCAATTTGTTTGCCGAATGTACTACGTTCTTTCGTAGACATTGCAGAAACACCGGGAAGATCTCCACGTGCACCAGCCAAATTAAAACCAGAGAGAGGAGTATTACGAGCTTCTTGTTGACGCAAGAAATTACCAAGAGCAGCTTGTTGATGCTCTGGTACACCATCAGACAAATCCAGGGCCATAAAGCGATCCATTGCTTTCGCTGGAAGCACGGGACTTTGGTCAGGATTTAAGTCGGTTCTTGGAGCACCAAATTCACCCATCTGCGCCATAAGGCGTTCTTGACGGGGCGTTAGTTCCGGTACGGCCCCTGTGTATTTCTCAACGGCGACAATAGGCTTGCTATAGCGAACGGAATCTACGTCACGTTGGACTACGGATTCAAGTTTGGAGTCAAGTTGATCCGAGCCGCTCTCCAGGGAGTCAAGTGCGTTTTCTGCAACCGCAGATGTAGTTTTCTGTTGAATATTAACTAGATCATCAACTGCTGCTTTGGCAAAAGATTGTGCGTTTATTTCGGCAGGAGGAACATCAAACTCTTCTGTATTTGGTCGTGTACGAGAAGATGCCGTTACATCAGAAAAAGGAACTTCAACATATTTAGGAAGGTCGACTGTAGATTGTGGAATTGCTGTAGGTGCTTGAACTTTAGGAGGTTGAATTGATTGAATAGCGCGTTGGCGAAGATTTTCAACTTCTTGTTCGGATGTTACTGGTTGACGAGGTGATGGAGTGTTTTTGACCCGCGTTAAATCACCAATTTGTACACCAGCCACCTTGGAAGGCTCTACTTCGGGCTTCTGCTGTCGATAACGGCTAATTCCATAGACGCCAGCTCCTACTGCTCCTGCTGCAGCTCCAATGCCTGCCAGAATACCTGGAAGATTGGACTCTTGTTCCGGTGCACGGAGCTGATTGCGCCGAAACTGCAAGACTTCACCCGCCATCTCGGCCCGTTCTTCGGGAGTTTCGGGATATGGTGCTCCAGTAGCCCGACTGTACGCGGCAAAATCGGCAGGTGCTAAAGCCATTTGGAAATCTACGTACTATCTGTTTCCGATATTTGTATTTTAAGGGATGATATCTGGTATAGACTATTGGAAAGAAAAGTTTTAACCCCCATTTGGGGAAATTACATTTTTTACAGCAATGGATCAAGTAAATCGTGCGGAACGCGTCGTTGCACTGACGGCTATTCGGGATAAAGCCAAGGATTTAATTGATAGTGGCATGGATGATATTGGTGTAGAGACCTTTGTCCAGGGCGCCAAGAAAAAATTGGCACAAGAACGGCCTGATCGGGATAATTACATGAAAGCAGCTCTTGCTGCACGAATGGCACAGGGTTAAAAGTACAAATTAACGCCAAAAATAATTTAATTTAACCGCCGGGATTAGTACCCCGGCTTTTTTGTTTAAATTTTTGGGCAAAACAAGGAATTACACCACACTATTTAAGTGTCAAGTGCGTTGTTATGTGCAAAATCGGCCCCTATAGGGTCCAAAAAGGAAACAAATTTTCCTGACGCTTCTCCAACATCCCATGTGTAGTGGGTTGTGTATAGAAAAAAAGAAAGGTGTGAGGGGTATATAGGTATATCGGGGGCTGCGCATCCGTGTAACGCAGATTATTCCATTGCATTTACCACGATGACAGACCGTATGCAGCGTTTTGATAAAGCAGCGAACGCACTTGTTGCTGGCCGTAAGGTTAGCGTACCAATTCGTGAGTTGCCACAAGGTAACGTGCAAGCTTGGCTCGCCGAGCTGAAGAGTTACGTCATCTTTGGACACACAGATCCAGGAGATGAAGTTACTTATCGAGTTTACGTTACCGTTAAGGAAGGCCGAGCGATTGCTCAGGCCAAGCTGACATACATCGATTGAAGGTTACCTCTTCCCCTGGTGAAAGCCAGGGGTTTATGTAGCACTCACTACCGTTTGCCTTAGGTATTTATACTCAACACTAGGTATTTATACCCCGTACGTGGGATTTCTGCCCCGCTTCGCACCGCTGTTCTTTAAGAACTGTAGGTGATTATACGTCAAGCTGGACGTTAAACGTAGCAGACAACTCGGCGGTCGGTCACGACCTTGGCATCCACACTTCAGTGGTGTAAGCCCAAGCTCACCTTACGGAGTAACACCGTGACCATCAACCCCACCAAGCTGCTCTCTCGTGAAGAGGTTGGCGACAAGATCATGCTTGAGATCCTTGATCTCCTTGAGCATGGTCATAGCCAGACTCTAGGTGAGCAGCACCTCCAAGTCATCAAGTCCTACGTGGACGAGATGCTGGAGAACAACTGAGCTGTAGTACTCCATTTTATTGGAGGGCTAGGTGCAACTCCTAGCCTCAGTTATTGCCTCCAGCGGAGATAGGCACCGCATAACAGAAGATTCCTGTGAAAACTTTTTGGGACCCCTGTCAAGACTCCCTTTGGGGAGTGTATGAAAGCAATCAATGCACATATGTGTATTGTTGCCGTCAAGCAGCAAACGATGCCGCCAAAGATATTGGTGGTCAGTCGCGAGAGATTCTTAATCATGACATTCCAAAGTTTTGGTTTGATAATCCAAACCTGAACTTAATTCGCTGAGCTGTAGTACTCCAGGTAACTGGAGGGTCAGGTGCAACTCCTGACCTCAGCTATTGCCCCCTGTGGAGATGGGCACCACACCTACGGAGTAACCGTGGACTACACCGTCAACATCATCGAGCGTAACGGCGAGTATTTCCTCCAGGAAGTCTTTGATGTCACTGAGTTCCAGTACGTGGAACAGGTGACTGCAGGTCCGTTTACTACACGATGGAAAGCAGACGTGCAACGCTCAGTTGATTACCCGGCTTACCGGGGATTGACTGACGAATACTGCCGTCTGCAGCACTGAGTAACAGGCGTGATGCCGGGGGATCAAATCCCCCACTCAGTATTACCCACAGCGGAGATGGGTACCGCACACAACAGGAGTTACCTGTGCAAGGACAAACTCTTTTCTTCTCGCAAGAGGAGATCAATCTCTTGGAGTCAGCGGTTCATACCGCTTATCGCCAGGCGTATTACGAAGGTGCTGACAAAGAGCATCTCGATGCCTTATGGAACTTGCGCCGAGATCTTGATCAATACACAAGCGAAGCGCATTCCTGCTGATCCGTTAAAGCGGGAGGCAGGGTGCAAACCCCTGCCCAGTTATTGCCTACAGCGGAGATAGGCACCGCACCTATGGAGAGATCCATGATTGACCTAACTTCTGGTTGGGTACCACACCCAGGTGTAACTGGTGGTTGGCATCTGGAATACGTTGATCCCGTTACTGGATTCAACATCTCCATCGTGACCGGACCGAAAGGTTCCGGATTGATGGGCACTATTGCTCCAGGTCAACCAACAACCTACGAAGCCTGGTTCCCAGGATTATCTAACCCTACGGGTTATTTAACCTTGGATGAAATACGTGGCATCATCATGTACCTTCGCGAGAAGGACCGTGATGACGACATGTATACAGACTGATCCGTTAAAGCGGGAGGCAGGGTGCAAACCCCTGCCCAGTTATTGCCACAATCCAGTGGCATTTATTCCATACAAACCATGACTCAACGCATTGTATCCGTTGTTATTGTCGCTGCTACATTCATCGGCATTGGTACTCAGATCACTATCCATAAGTTGGATAAGGCTACTGCACATCAGTGCATTAACCATGATTGGCCTACTGATGCACATGAGATCCACCTTGCGTGGTGTGCAGCTAACAACTACCCAACCAACTGAGTCCGTATAAGCGGCATTGGCAGGTGCAAACCCTGCCTTCAGTATTGCCACCCACCGAGGGTGGCCTCAACTCAGCTCAATGTCAATGATCAAGAACTGCACCGTCGTGCTCTCCAACGGCAACGTCGTTGGTATGCATCCAACGGAACAAGCAGCACAGCAGCAGGCACTGGAGCTAGCACAAGAGTGGAAACACCACTCTGACTGCGGATCCGAAACGCCTGCACCCAAGCTTGCTGTATTGTCCTTCAACAGCTGGATGCAACTGCAAGACGAGTTCGTCTTCTGACTCCTGCTCTAAGGGCCTTCGGGCCTTTACTGCAGGATTCAACATCCTGTCATCCACTACAACTCAGCTCATGACTAAGTTCAACATCCGCAAGAACATTGCTGCTGCTTTGGTTAACACAGCTGCTGCAGTAGAGAATGCGAAGGTACCTGATGTAGCTTCCAAAGTACATGACATCCGTTGTCGTGCAGCAGCACTCATGATGCCTAACGACATGGCATTCATCATCACACCTAACAAGAGCAAGTGATCATGCGTACTAACCACTTTGTTGACTCCTGTGTTGCTATCATTCTTGGCACTGGTTTGGGTCTACTTGCATCTGTTGGAGCACAGAAAGCTCTCAACAAGCATTACCAAGCAACGTGCCATGAGCGACCAGGACACAATCTGATCTACGTCCAAGGATTCCTTGGTGATACGTATTACTGCATCAACAGTAAGTACGTCAACTGATCTCTGCACTTTCCCATCATGTCCACTGGATGTGATGGGTTTCTGCAGGGCTTAGCTCTGCACTACACCACACGACACCATCAGGACTCAACCATGACTCCTAAAGCTGTTGAATATCTCCTGACCCAAGACGCTCGTCTGCTTGCCAGGAGAGATGCCCCTTGCATCGACCAAGAACTTGAGGCACAGCGTCAAGCTGCTCTCGAGTTGTTTTTCGAGTGGCAAGACGGTATGCGTCAATTCCAAGACCTTGTTCCTTTCGTTGCTATCGTGCAGCGTAAGGTAGATCTCAACCGGGATCTGCTTCGGTGGGAACAGAGGCAACTGGAACAAGACTGACGACTACACTGAGGGGCTTCGGCCCTTCTCTGTAGTCTTCATTAAGAAGGCTACTACACCATTGCTACGACACCGATGCCAATCACAATCATTCCCAGAGAAATCACAGATGCTCAACAAATGTTGAACATTGAACCAAACGATTGTTTTCTGGAGTTTATTCAGGGTACCGTCTATCTTTGTTGGGTTACCGACAAAGAGACAGCTCAGATGTATATCGACAATCTCTTTGAGTGCGTCGATATTAAACTCTATGGTAATTGGGTTGACATCTATGGGCAACACGAACGTGGTGTCCCTGTCACCCTTCCTACTTGCGAGTTGTTTGACTGTCGTTACATCTTAGCAACCAATTGAACACCTGGGCATCCACAGTGTGTAAGTCCCAGATACCTCATCTCATCTAACACCATGAAAACGATTTACTCCATGGGAAAGGGCAAGTACATCACCCTCGATTCTTATGAGACTCACCATAAGACGCGCCGTAGTGATGTGGTTGTCTTCCTCCTCGCCTCCATCATCGCCACCATCACCATCGCTGCTGCGTTAGGCGTTGATGTCACTCAATTCAACACTCAGTCCCAACAGGAGCAGATCAATGCGACTCGATGAACACACCCAAGTACTCGAAGCACGTATCAATGCACTGATTGATAGGCTGCTTGAACACTACAACAAACAGTACGGAGAACTTGGCATCGAGTTCGACCTTGTACGTGGCAACAAGTACTACAAGATCATCCAACGTAACATCAGACGTAACAGTCTTGGTGGTTACGAAGGCAGTGTCCATGCTTTTGTCCACAGACAATCAGGTGCTGTATACAAGCCTGCATCGTGGAAAGCACCGGCTAAACACGTACGTTACAACTTGCTTGATGACGTATCGTATGCCACCTGTCTACATAATGCCGACTGGCATGGTTCGTATCTCTACATGAAGTAACACCTGGGCATCCACGTAATTACGTGGTGTAAGTCCCAGGTCTATTCCAAAACACCACAGCAATCAACTAATGCGTACTCGAATTTCAATCGTCAAAGAAGATAGGATCTGGAACCTAAGGTGCCAGGGCTATCGCTATGAATCTATTGGACAAATCGTTAACTGTAATCCGGTATCTATTACACAAGTCATTAGACGTGTACGTAATCGTCCTCCGTATGAGCAGGATCCTGTGCGTCGTGGAAGAGGTAACTCTTTCTTGAGTGATGCACAGATAGAAGATATTCGTACCCGTAAAGCACACGGCGTACCCGCTTCTGAACTTGCAGAAGAATACTGCATTACTATTGGGGCTATCTATCACATCACTACATACCGTACCTACAAGAAGCCTTGTGGTGACGGTGGTTATCAATTCAACTTCACGAATCGTTTAATGTCTTGATCACTGGGCATCCACGTAATTGCGTGGTGTAAGTCCCAGGTTCACTGCAAACCTCACTCAACTCAAACCATGAGAGACCCTAACTTCATTGATGAACAACGCAACGCTGACTTCCTTGACGCAATGTCTGACATTGCCTACGAACAAGACGAAGCCATGCGTGAAAGCGATCAATCTGACTGGGATGGTATCGAAGATATCAGCTCAGCAGAACGCAACGCATGTGACCATTACAACGAGAGGTACGTAATCAATGACTAAGTACACACTGCGTCAAGCATGGGATGACGGTGACATCATCATCATCCTGATCGCAATCATTTCAATCATCATCACGGAGTTTGCATCATGTCTTACATCACAGAACTCAAGAAGTTCTACCCCAAGTCCTATGTATTGCGCTTCGCAATCAATGCCTACAAGCAGCACAAGTACTGGGAACATGAAGAGCCAACGGTTATCACCCTCCACGAAACCTGTCTCCGCTACGGCGGTCCAGAGGAAGGTGGATGGTGGTACCAACAAGGTTACCCAGTCCTCAGCCACTGCATCTTCTCCAAGAAGCAAGCGATCCAAACCTACATCCAGTACTTCGAAGAGTACGAGATCGAAGGTCAGCCGTCCCTTGGAGACTCAACCACCTGCTCGAATTACGAGCTAATGTTCGCCAACGGATGGGCACAGCCTTATCCCAAGACCAAACCTCACTACTGCTAAGTCATGCCAGCGACCGCAACACCAGCTCTCACACTCAACCAACGTAATCTCTATGCGTACTTCCTGAATCACAAGAAGAAGCATAGTCACACACCATGCTTTGTTCCTAAGCTACCTGCGCAAAGTTCCAGGCTTGAACAATATCTTCAGGCCTTGAACAAGCTGGAGCAATACGAATTAATACGTGTAGACAGAACCAGTGCTAACTACACAGGCTGGATCATGCTG
>Ga0208898_1001810_pt1 | contig 13718 bp, 12 predicted proteins | sample VirMetDEL_Mar_4_FD_184513 | JGI IMG/M metagenome (GOLD analysis project Ga0208898, IMG submission 184513) | Aqueous microbial communities from the Delaware River and Bay under freshwater to marine salinity gradient to study organic matter... | ecosystem: Environmental > Aquatic > Marine >...
CGTGATGTTCTTGGTATTCCTAACATCTTTGTTGGCCAAGCTCGTCAAGACACTGCTGTTCCTGGTGCTACTAGTTCAGAGTCTTACATTTGGACCGGTGACAGATTGTTCATGGGTATTCTTCGCGGTTCTGATGCTATCGTTCAAAAGTCTGGTAATGTGAAGGGTATGCCTGTTGCTGCTCTTAACTTATCATTCAATGATATGGTTAGCGGTCAGTACGACAGCCTTGACAAGACTCGCCGTTATGTTTGGGGTGAAGAGGTCAACACTTTCCATGCTGTTGATTCTACTCTTGGCTTTGTTCTCACTGATTGTCTCTAAGATATGTTTTGTTCTTGTGGTCAACCTATCCTCCTTGCGGAGAAGGAAGATGCTGATAAGTTAGCAGTTGAAGACTTGACTAGACAGGCCAAAAGTCAGTCTGGTCCGTTGGCCACATTAACAAGAGCAAGACGCGATCAGCTCAAAGCTGAGATTTCAGCGGAGAGGTCTTTTGCTTCCACACTTAGGACAGCAAGAGCACAACTATTGGAGACAGTGGAGAGCGCTATTACAGCGAGCAATCCATTGACTCTCCTAAATCTTACTGATGAACAGCTTCTTGATTTCATCTTACAAGGTGGACTTGGGCTTGCAGTTGATGAGTTCATTGAACAGCAAGAAGCTATCAAAAAAACTGTTGAAACAGCGCTCAAAGCAGTTCAGCCCAACTTTGGGTTTGACTCAATAGCGCCACAGCTTGAGAGTATTCAAGTTGCAACAGCGCAAGCTGTATTTGATGAGGTGATTCTTCCTTCATTCAAAACAAGCATAAATGAATCTCTAAGAGATTTATTGGTTGATGTTCCTCCAAGTATTGTGATGAGCAATCTTGAAGCAAGGCTCAAAAGGTCAGAGGGGGCACAACTCACAGAGGTCAAGACAAGAATTAGTCAATATGGTCGGGGAATCACAGCAGTGGCAGCCGAAACAGCTGGTCTTGATAATTATCTATACACCGGACCAAGAGACGGAATCACTCGGCCTTTTTGTCGTGCCTTGATAAACTTAGTTGTTAATGACAAACAAATGAGAAGGCTCAACAATGGTCAAGGTTTAAGTGTCATCACTTCAGGCGGTGGCTATAATTGCCGACACAGTTGGAGTCCGGTGACAGAAGGCTTTATTGAAGCGGCCAACCTAACCAAAGCGAAACAAGCCGATATTACAAAAGCAAACAGAGGAGCGAAACGATGAGAAAAGCGATAACAGGCCAAAACTATCTCTTTGAATGGAACGCTCCAACACCATTAAGCGAAGCACCAACTTTAGTGGTCAAAGGTGGATCATCTGCTTTTAGTGAAACCATGACACAGAGCAGAACTGATTTGACAGTGAACTCAATCGCAAGCGACCGAAGGACTTTGACCTTAAGCGCTGAAGCGATAGCTCTCCACAGAGATCAAGCCAAAGGCTTTTTGGTGACCAATGGAGACACTTGGTTTTCCGTCACTGTTTCAAGGGTTGTTGGTACAACTGCAATCTTAGCCGAGCCTTTACCGAGAGAGATTGATTTAAGCACCAGCGCAACTCTTGTTTTCTCAATGTACTATGTACCTGTGACAAGCGCTTCAGTGACCGGAACAAGTGGCTATTATCCATATGAGTTGAGTTACTCAGCAGACTATGGAAGCCAAAACCATGTCAAGATGGAGAAGGGAGTCATTAAAGCAACTCCAAGACCTTTTGACACCGGCCTTGATCATGATGAACTTGTAGCAACCTTTGCTAATCTTGCGGACATGATCCCAAGAAGACAGAGCGACTTTAAGCCACAGATCAAAGCGAGTCTCGATGAGATAGCGCTTCATATTAGAAACGCTTTATCAGCTGACGACATCACAGAGGATGAAGTTTTCAATGCTCAAAGTTTTAAGCTTGCTCATGCTTATTGCACAGCATCGAGAGTCTATGAACTCAATCTCCAACTTGATGCTTCCGAAGCAATGCGAACTAGATGTCAAGAGCTTCTTGATTCTGCTTTAAGTTCAGTAAGCCTTGATCTTGATGGTGATGGCTTGGTTGATAGTGGAGAAGAAAACTTGACTCGAAAAGGTGGAAGCGCTTCTGACTTTCGAGCAAGCTGGAGAACTTACAGCAAGAGTTCAAATGATAGCTTCTTCACTCCCAAACGAGGAATGAGACACTAATGACAGCTAAAGTCACTTTAAATCTTCCAAGAAGTCTTTGGACTGCTGAAGACTCAATGAGACTAGCTTCTAATACCTTAGCTCAAATCAAGATAAGGACAGGGAAGGGAGTGGATGCAAATGGGCAACCATTCAAAGATTATTCCCAAAAGCCGATCTATGTTGCTAAGAAAGGCGCTCGTCTTGCTCCCAAAGGTGGCCGACCATCAAGGACCGGAAAGAGTGTCTACTATTCTAAAGGCTATGCTCAATACAAAGAGGATAGCCGAAGAAGAGGACAAGGCGGTGAATCGGCAAGCGTTGACTTGGTCTTAAGCGGTAATATGCTTAATAACTTTGTTGTGACCGAAGCGACCAAAGATGGCTTTAAAATTGGGATGACTAAAAACGCTCAATATGGCTATTATGTAAATGAAGAGCGAGAGTTCATTGGGTTAACTCCTGGTGAAGTTGACTTGATTGTCAAAGCTGTCGAGATTGATCTAAGGAGGAAACTCAAATGAGTCAGGGTATCTTTTCAGCTCTTGAATACTTAGAGAACCAAGTCGAAAACATTACTCCCAAAACTGATGCTCATCATGGTTTTGTCGCTACCAATAGAGGAACAGGCCACACAATACCATTGGAGGAAAGAGCCAACTCAACTCGCTTCTTTGAAATGAGGATTGATGGCCTTGCTCAAGATGATGGACAAGCCGGTCTTAGTGGTCGAAAGCGCTCAAGAGTTCTTTGTCGTGTACGTTATGACATTCCTCACGATGATGGCTTTCTTCTTCGCTTGATGAATGAAGACTGCTCTGCTCTCATCAATACTTTAAAGGGGCCTCAATATGATTTATCAACGACAGGTATTGTCAGTTTGATTCCTCTTGAGGCTACAATACAAACTATCTTGGACCAACAAGGTGAGAGACTAGCCTTTATTCTCTCCCTTCCTTTTGATCTTCTTTATCTGGAGGCTTAATCATGGCAGTGACTCACCGTTCACTTTCAATCGCTGTTGAGAGTTCTTTTGGCTCTCTCCATCCAACCACAGGACTACCAAGTCAAGACGGTTTACTTTTTACTTCTATCCCTTGCGAGCGTGATCCGATTGTGATTGCTGGTGAGCCTGTAGTCTCAGAACGCAATGATGCTCGTGATGGATCGTACTTTGTGCCTGCTGAGCCTGATACTGTTTGGGCTTCAGGAAGCCGAGTAAGAAGAAGAACCGGATCTATCGTTTGTCGTGTTGATCTGACTACCATCGGAACAGCTGCGGATAATTACACAACTAACTATTTAGGCTTGTTGCTTGGTGCAGGTCTTAAAACAAAAGTTCCAAGTGTTATCTCTGACACTGTCACTTCTGTTGATGAGAACACATACACACCAACAAGCGCTCCGGCTGTCACTGACATTGGAACTTTGATCAGCACATCAATCGCCGGTCGTGCTGAATATAGCGCAATTACTGACAACGACAATGGAAGCGGAAATGTTGTCCTTTCTCCTGCGTTCTCAGATGATGGATATACTGCCATTCGTGGTCTTCAAACTTGGTACACTCCAAGCCGAACCGACACCGGAGACTTTGAAAGCTCTGTGGCCTTTAGAATCGAAGGTGTAAACTTCCTCACTTTGGCATATGGTTGCGTTCTTGAGTCAATGAATATTACTCTTGACAATGGGCGCTTAATGGCTGAGCTAACTTATCAAGCAGCATACATCACCGATGATCATGCAAGCGCTACCGGACCGGTTGAGCCAAGCTACAACACAGGAGCAGCACCATTGTTTAGGGGTGCTTATGCTGTGGTCAGTGATGCTTCTCCATCTAGCTTGACCAATGCCACAAGCGCAGATTCACTTGGTCGAATCGCTCTTGATTGTGAAGACTTTAGTCTGACTTACACTAATACTCTCACACCATTAGGACACTCAAACAGTATCTTGGCAATGTCTGGCATGGAGATCAGTGATGTAGTTGTGGAGTTGTCTATGACAATCTCAACAGTAAACACCACAATCAAAGATGATTTCTTCAATCGTACAGTTCGCCAAGTGTTGATTGGAACCGGTCCTCAAGGTGATGGTCAAGGTTGTGCAATTATGATTCCGGCCGCTATGCTCACAAATGATCCAAATGTATATGACATTAGTGGCAACGATATAGTAAGACAACAGTTGACTTATCAACAGAGTCGCTATGCTGGAGACTTCGGAACATCTGCTTATGAAGCAAACGCTGGCAACTCTCCATTCAGAATCGCTTTAGGAGTTTAATCATGGCTTTGCATTTTCTTACTAGCTCAACCGAGTCCATTGATGTTGTGGTGACTTGTGATTCCTCAGTGGAAGCAACAGAGGACCAAAGAAGCGCTTACCTTAATAGCGGTTCACTTGATGATCTTGGCAATGTTAAAGAAGATGCAACCATGTTCACACTCAAAGCGTTGTCACCTTCCGAGCGAGAAGAAGCGGAAGTTCGGGCTGGTGCTTATACTCGAAGCGAGTTGGGCCGAATGCTTTGGGTTGAAGCTCCAAGCGATCAAAAAGCTCGTGCTGTTTGGCATCACAATCTAACCGATGAGGAACGAGAAGCAATGGCTGATTATAATGCCTACCTTCAACGAGTCTACATGGAAATGATTGTGGGTAGCCTTACCAAGATTAACGGTGAGGAAGCAACTGTCATGCAGATCATGAACATAAGACCAGAGTCAAACCGAGTCCAAGCAATCAGCGAATTAGTCATGCATATTCAAAGAATAAGCTTGCTCGGTATTGAGGGAAAATAGCGCTTGCCTCTAGTGTATGGCTTAGCCATTCTAGGGGCAGAGCTTGGTCATGCGAACAATGCCAAGCCAAAAAAGGACTAAGAAAACTCAGAGGAAATTGTGGTGGATCTTTTCAAAAAGGACTCCCACAAGTTCAAAAAGATGAGTTAGGTTTTTACTTGCCTGGTTATCGTGTGGCTCCCGATTGCGGTGAGAACTATAGTGAGCTAAAGATTCGCTCTTGTCCGGTGGCTTCATCGAATAGACTTGCTTCAATCATCCAAGCCTATCATCGACACAGAGCAGGCTTGGCCAAAATAACTCATACATATCCAAATCCAAGTTGTGCCTTACTTGAAGCGGTTGATGTGCTACACTCAAACACAGAAGAGGCACACTTTAGAGCGCAAGAACGCGCAATGAGAGAGGCGCAAAATGGCAAATAATCAAGTGGAGATTGATGTTGTCTTAAACGCTGAACAAGCGGAAAAAGGCTTTGATAAACTTGAACAAGGCTCAAAAGCTGTTGGGGAATCATTCAGCAGTGTAGGTAAAGCGGTATCATCGTTAGGTGGTGAAGCCAATAAAGCTTTGGGCGGAGTTGGTGAATCTCTTAGTGGTGTGGTCGATGGTTTTACAGGTTTAGCTTCAGCTGCCAAAACCACCGGAGCTAGTTTTACAGCTTTAGCCGGTCCAATCGGAATTGCTGTCATGGCTGTCATGGAGCTTATCAATGCTTTTAGAGAATATGGGAATGAGGTTGATGGAACAAATATCAAGGTTGAAGCCTATGCTGCAAGCGCCACAGAATTAACTTCTATCATAGAACAGTTAAGTGATGCACAAGTCACTCTCAACAAAGAGACAATTAAAGCTTTTAGAATACAGTCTCAAAACGCTCAAGGCTTAATAAATCAAGGTGAATTGATAAATCAGAATACAGCTGAGATTAAAGGCCAAATCCTAGAAATGGATAAATCAATAAAGCAGGCCCAAAAGAATCTGAAGATTTCTAAAGGTAATTTACAAGCAGAAATAGCAGTCCGAAGCACCCTAAACTCTCTCATTCAAAATAGGACTGTTTTAGTAGACAAATTATCTAAGCTAGAAGCCAAAGCTGATGATTTAAGTCTAAGAGGAGCAAAAGAGAGAAAAAAATTAACTGAAATGGTTGAAGGAGAGTTAAAGAAGTCTCCTGAGTTCATCAAGAAACAACGTGAGCTTGAAGCGAAGCTAACAAGCGAAGCAAACAGAAATCAGCTACAAGCAACAAAAGACACTGTTAAATCTCAAATTGAAATCGCTAGGCTTGGCAGTCAGCAAAAGATCAGAGAGCTTAAAGCTATTGAAGATATATCTGAAGAAGTCAGATCAAAGGCTATAGCCGGAGAACGTGCCAGACTTCAAGCTGAGATCACAGCCATTGAAAAGAGCTTTGCTAATAAGCGGAAGGTCGAAGCTGAAAAGCGAAGACAGAAGCGCCAAGCCGATCGAGCAAGAGAAGCAGCGATGGAGCTAGCCAAAGCTAGACAGCAACAAGCAGAGCTTAAGAACCTTAGATCACTAGAACTTGAGTCAATGAAACTTCAAGGTGCAAGCGCTTTGGATCTTGCAAGAGAAAGATACAATGATGAGCTTGCTTTGGCAGGTGATAATCAAAATCAAATCTTGATTGCAACCAAGCGCTTTGAAAATGAAAAGACTCGCATCCAACAGGCAGAGCAAAAACAGAGTCTTGCTAATGAGAGACAACTTGCTGAACAGCGCTCAAACTTTATTTATTCAACACTTGAGTTCGATGCTCAACAGATTGAAGACCAAACAGCTAGAGAATTGGCTCTCCTGGATCTTCGCTATAAAAAAGAAATTAGTTTAAATGAGCATACTCAAGCCGAGATCACAGAGATCCAAAGAAGAGAAGCTATTGAAAGACAGAAGATCTTGGATCAATCTTTTAATGAATCGATGGACACTCTTAAGAGCATGGGTCAAGACTTGCTTAAAGAAAGCACAAGCGCAATTTATCAAAGCTTGGTTGATGCTGGTCAATTCGATCTTACCTTTGAAGAATTGAAATATGACTTTGATCAAAAGGTAGGTCAAGCAAGAGAAGAAATGCTTAAAGCTCAAGCTTCAAATGATGTGGCTTTATACCAGCAAAAAGAACAAGAAATAACTAATTTGACTGCTCAATATGAATCAGAACGGCAACAGATAAGAGCGCAAGAATCACAAACTATTCCTTTATTGTTTGGAAATATTTTAAAAGGATTAGGTCAACAAGCCTCAGTCGAAGCAGTCATGGAATTAGCCAAAGGCTTTTCAAAGCTTGGTTCTCCTTTAACTGCGGGCTTTGCTCCTGCTCACTTTAAAGCAAGCGCTATCTTTGCAGGTGTAGCGGCAACCGCAGGAGTAGGTGGAGCCATTTTAACAAATAACGCAAACACAGCAATTTCAAGAGCCGGTCGTGGTGGTGGTGGTGGCTCTACTTCTCCAACAGGTACACCACAGACAGCGACCACACCACAGCGAGAGCAAGCGGAAACATCAAGCATGGTGTTTAACATCAACTTTGGTGGCGCTGTTATCTATGATACTCAAAGAGCAGCAGAGCAAGCTCTTGCAGATCGAATCACTAACCTTCAGAATACTCGAAGACGTGGAGCGCCAAGAAGGGGGGCCATGTAATGCCATTAAATAATCCAGCGCCAAACTTTGGTCTTTTAACTTCCATTGATATGACCGGCCAAAGTGGAGAGACTGTCTTCACTCGCTCCGGTGGTAGTGATGTGGACCTTCCAAACTATGCAAGCGGTCAAGGCTATTATGAGGATATGCTTTTCTTCTTGAATGGTCGGGGAGTTGATGCAAGCTTCAAGGCTGATTATCAACTTGGCCTTGCTACCTTTGGAACATCTTGGTCCATGACTATCAACGAAGACGACAAGGTGACTATCACTTCGGATGTTCAATTCAAGGTCACATCGACCGGAAGTGATGATCCTTTGGGGTTTGGTACTTCAACACTTGTTGCCAGCTTGATTGGCTCTGACTATGTATTGAGCGCTCCCAATGATTGGACTAGGGGCTTGATTGATCTTGATAATGTCAGCTATCGCATTGACGAGTCAGGCTTATCAAACACTTTTAACATTCCAAGTATCAAGAGTGATGTTCAAGATGTCACTTGCTTCATTCGTGGGTATAATGAAAGCGACTCAGACAGCTTTGGATTAAGCTCACTTCAAGCGCTTGATAATACTGCTCAAAGCTCAACTGACATCACTTGGACTTTAACCGATCAAGGTCATGTTCAATGTCATTATAGGACCAGCTTAGGTGATATAACATGGAGCAACACAACGATCCGAAACTTGCTAGGATTCACAGGGGAAGAATCACCGGTCACCGATGGTACACACTCCCGAATCACATCAACTTACAAGAGTCATGGGGTTTTAATTCCCTCAAGACCTTATCAGAATCACCACCTAAAAGCGGAGAACATGAGCCAAAGCCGAAGGAAGATCGGTGGCGGTTATGTCTCAAACTTTATCGGTTCTTATGTCACATCAATTCTAAGATTCGATCTTGATGCTTTGCTTGATCAAGTTGACGACTATAAACATTTTATAAATAACTTCTTGCCATTGGTGGGGAGTGGCGAGCGTATCAACTTTTATCAATCTTGGGGAGACTCCAGGAGAGCCTTGACATCTAGCCAAGTCAATTCGAGTCAACCAAGCTATGATCTTTTATATACTTCAGAAGATAATGGCGCTCTTGGTCGAGTGAGAGGAAGCTTGACAACTTCCGACTTCGATTTGGTTTATCCAACTCGATTAAAAAGAAGAGTACCGGTGAATATGGAGATTGAACACCTATGAGCAACTCATATACAACACCACCGACTTTGGTTGATCCAAGTAGAGTGACAGCTGGATTGACATTGAGGACCACAGAAATCTCCAAACTTGGTGAGCTTCAAAATTATGCTTTTGCTCATGGTGGATGTGTGGATGCAGTGGCTCAAGCTTGGGGGCCTGCTGTCTTTAGAGTAGATGCAACAAGTCCAACTGATGTTTGTGAATGGTATATCCCAAGACCAAGCAATCATCACAATGTGTTCAAGCTGAGAATAGCTTGTCACCGAACAGCTTCAGGAAATAAGATAGGCGGAAGAATTACCTTTCCTTTGTCTGCTAATAATTATGATGCAGATATAGCCATAACAGATTCAACAAGATATGCATCCGCATTTGAAGAATTAAGTATCTCAGTGACAGCTTCAGAGAATGAACTTTTTTGCAAGCTGACTTTGTTTGTCGAATGTGTCAGTGGGTATGTTGAAATATCCAATATCAATGGCAGTTGGACTTATATCAGTTCACCTTTATCAACCGGAGTTCTTCAGCAAGGTCCGGACACATTCACACCACAGGGAATCAATAGGCTTGGCGCTGATCGACCATTGAGCGCTCGTTTTGGTGTAGAAACATTGAGCAATATCACCACACTAAGGAAGCGAGGAAGAACGTTTTTGAATTGGTCGGGAGCTTTTGACTTTGTGTCTGGAAGTACCGGACCGGCTAAAGGTTTAGGAACGTTTGAATCTGACTTGATGTTTTCTATTGTCTCTTTGTTTAGTGGAATGAATCAACAAGAGGATCTTGATGTGGATGTCTTCATCAATGTCGAGAATTATGTCAGTGGGACTTTTGAGGTTGAAATCTTTGGGTATAGATTAGCCATTGTTCAGAATGGTTGGAATAGCTATGGCCTAAGTTTAAGACTAAGTGAACTTGAAAGATATAGTCGAGACTTTAGACTCTCCATGTATCAAGTCGGCTTGATGTCAACAGCAAGAAATCAAGAGATCTTACTTGGTGATAATAACCGAATCACTTCAAGTCCGGTTTATATCAAGGGCCTGTCGATCATAGGAGTTTAAAGTGTTAATTCCAACAGGATATAAAAGCCTTCCAAATGAGCAAGGCTGCTACAATAACCAAGTTCTTTTTGGTTCAACTGTCAGTCAAATGGCTAGCGCTTTAGCTCAACTGACTCACTGCAAGTTCTTAGCTCAAGCTCATTATCATATTGGTCAGCCTTGCTTCACTGCTATCGGTGGAAGGCAAGGAGCGAGCACATTATATAAGAATGTTAGTCAGTATAATCTCATGTATCAGACAACACCTTTAAGCAGTCATTTAGCTTTGATTGTGCAATGTCGATCTTGGGGAGATCCCAATGTGAGCAGCTACTTTGATGTAGAATTGAGAAACACGACAAGCAACAGCTATTCAGGAACTGTTTTAGACTATGGAATCAGATTTCAACAAGGATCCGATTTGACCGGTGGATCTTTTGAAACCTTTACAGCTTTTACAGGTAGCGAGTTGATTGAAGCGCCAACGAATACAACACCTGACTTTCCAAGACCTTTGTTCGTGCCAAGCGCTAATCGTGGCCAACTGTTAAATCTAAGATTTGACTTTAATTATGTTGAAGCCTTTACTATTCATATATACGACTTGTTGATTCCAGAGGTGACTCCATGACAATCACAAAAGAACATGGTCGGAGAATCTTTGCTCTTCAAGTCAGTGGCCTTGAATATCGGTATCACAGCACCACACCACCAAGCACAACGAGCCTTGATGCTAATATAGCCACAAGTATTCCATATGTAGATCAAGAAGGTATCTCAACAGTTGGAACTTTCAGCGCTTCGGTTGATCCGAGCGGTGGAATTGGTCAATACTCTCCCGTTTCTGTCACTCTTCAAATAGATCGTAAAGGTGGACTTGGAGATCCCGGAGTGATCTTTGGAAGGTGTGGCGCTCGAAGCGCTATTAAAAAAGCGCAGATCATAAGTGATGTATCAAGGCAAAGCACAACGATCAAAGTTAATACAGACCTTTCTGGCTTAACCTATCCAAAACTTCTCCATATTGGTTCGGAGACTATCCGAGCTAGTAGCGCCACAAGCTCAACAATCACAGCGACAAGAGGACAAGGAAACACCACACCACAGTTTCATACTTATGGTCTTGAAGGTTCTTTTGTTCCGGAAGTCACAACAGAGATCACAACCTTTAGAGGGAGAAGAGCCAAGCTTTTCATGGCTCATCAATATCCTGATGGAACAGTTAGTGATTATGTTGAGATCATCAATGGCTTTATTGAGCAAAGTCCGATCATTGAAGCCGGTGACTCAATAGCCTTATCAATCGTTCCTTTGACTGCCTTGATTGATACTGAACTCGCTGACAAGATCAACCAAACTAGACTCCTTCAAGGTTATCATTATTATGATGGCAACTATGGGAGCGCTATAGAGTACGCGCTTGGACTCAGTTATGATCCAATTCATGAAGAGCCAGCTCTTTATCCCGATACAAGCTCAACAATCACAGCGAACACATTCAACGCTATTATACTGTCAAACTATGGTTCAGAGGATTATTTGGCTGATTTTGATGCTTCGCTCCCAAGCGGTCCTGATCGTGATGAATACATTGGAAGCCATCCACGCTATCCCAAACTTAAAAAGTATATCAATGTAAACCTAGCAACTGATGGAGTCTACCCAACAGCAACAGCTTATTCATTGAGTTTGAATGGTTATGTGGTCAATGCTGACAGTTCTCCAAGTACAGCTTTCACAGCTGGAGAAATCACAAATGCTGGCTTCTTCAACATTGCTATAAACAGATATGAATTAAAGCAACATGAACTTGGAAATCAAGAAGTTAAGCAATGGCCAAAGGTGATCAATGATGTTTTGGCTAGTGATGGACCTAGCTCAACTCAAGGATTCAGCGGTGGCTTTGCTCAATGGCGGTTAAATGCTGATAACATCATCCGAGCAAGCAAATTAAGCAACTCACCTTTTGCCGGAAAGGTAGTTCTTTGGAATGGTTATAATGGCTTTATAAAGTTCAAAGAGCATATTGAAAACCAATATGGATCAGCTACTCCGAGAGCCTTCACAGCCAATGGAACGAATATCAATTATCCTCCAGGTATTGGCTTATATTATCCTCTTGATATTGGAGAACAAGAAGATCCATTCTATCCCGATCAAGGTGACAAGTTTATTGAAGTGACAGCATCAACACAGCCAAGAACCGGCTTCTTTGGTCTTCGTGATCTTGCTAAAGCTTATTATCAAAACTATGAATCAAAGATCTTGATTGAAGGAACTCTTGGCCTACCTTCAACAGCGACAGCCGGTGAAACATATGATGTCATTGTCTTGTATTATGACCGACAAAGCGAAAGCACCAAGCGCCAAACTTTCCAAGTCACTCATGAAACAGCGGTATCTTTTGGCGGTTCAACAGTTGGTCGAATCTTACACATTGCTGACTCCAACAGCTTCTCCAATAATGTCAGTTTTGCAGATTGGCAAGATTCAGAAAGAGTCTTGATCTTTAGAGGTAGCCAAGTCATTGAAGACAACGCTGGTCAAATCATGCTTAAGCTCTTAGAGAGTGGAGGCGGAAATGAAATCAATGGAGATTATGACCTTCTTGGTCTTGGCTTGAATATCTCAAGCTCTGACATTGATGAAGAAAGCTTCTTGGCTGTCGGTGCTTCTTGTCCTTTTGTTTTCACCGATCAGTTTGCCGGTGATGGCTCAAGCTTAAGAGACATCTTTGACAGCTTACTAAAACTAATGGGAGCTTGTCTTGTTATGAAGCGAGACGAGTCCACCGGTCGAAGCAGATTAAGCCTTCAACCTTTGGGAGCAGAGAGATCAGCTGATTCTTCACTGACCATTGAAGCCGGCGATTGGTTAGCTGATCAGCCTCCACATTGGGATATTTATGAAGATATAGTGACTCAAATCAAGTATGAGTTTGATTATTCAGCAGAGGAAGACAGCTACTTAAGCGAAGTAATCTTCAACAACCAAGAAGCGATCAATCGTTATGGTGGAGAGCGGAGCAAGATCACTCTTAGTCTTCCAGGAGTAAGCTCAAGAGACTTCGGACGTAATGCTGGCGACAACTTTAATTTCTTTCTTCCAAGTTCATCAAGAATCTTCAATATCCTCTCTAATCCATTAAGAGTTTGGAGAGGATCTATTGGCACAGGTTCAAGCGCTTTCTTAGATGTTGGATCTTATGTGACAGTTAGCTCTCCACACTTGAGAGGATATGGCGATTCTTATGGAGTGACCAATGGTGTTGGTATGGTTCGCTCGATCAATCAAGAGCTTATGAGTGAAGGTTGTGAGATTGAACTTTTAACAACAGGTCTTGTTCCTGTTGCATGGAACGCCACAGCACAAGTCAGCTTTATCCCAACAAATACAAGTGTTCTTGTTGAAACAGATTCTTTTAGTAGAAGTGATGTCAATGATGTCAGTTTCTTCAAAGCTGGTGATATTGTTGACTACCTTCCACAAGGAGATCATGACAATGCAATCACAGGACTTGAGATTCAAAGTATATCTTCAAACACTATCACTTTTACAAGCTCTCATGGTATTTCTACAGTTAAAGGAACTTTAGAGCCAACGACTTATTCAAATGCAAGCGCTGATCATCAAGCGGATGCATATCTCGCTAATTCAAGCAACATTATCAACACAACAATCGAAGCGCAGGAGTTTTCATAATGCCAACGAAAGCAGAACTTGAGCAACAACTTGACGATCTAAAACATGATCTTAGACGCAGTGAGCGAGCATTGAATCAAGCTAGACTCGATTTAGAGCAACTCGACACAAATGCTTACACTCAGAGTCATACAA